>JGI24158J21664_10004291_pt1 | contig 18295 bp, 11 predicted proteins | sample Ectturendosymbi3_FD_21664 | JGI IMG/M metagenome (IMG submission 21664)
GAAACTAGCAACCATCTGACATCGACGTGCGATACGAACGACCAAGCAAAGCAATGCAATTCCACGCGGCACGTAATCAAGCAATGCAATTCCACGCGGCAAGTAATCAGACTAATCAGTGGCGGCATCGAAACGAAACCGTCACAGACACAGCCTTTTGTCATTTCCAAAATTTGACAAGGAAGTGTCTATTAGGCATCAGAGGTAAAAGCACTGCTGGAGTTATTTTGCCATTAGGAGAGTCCGTTTGCTTGGATTGGTCAATTGACAAATGGACGATATACTTGGATTGGCGTAAGGTCCTTGTTACATGACCTAAAACCCTAAACCTTAAACAAAATCCAAAACCTAAACCCAAACAAATAGAACCCAAAACTTCAACCCAAAACCTAAACCCAAAAACTAAACCCAAAACTTAAACCTAAACCCAAAATTCAAAACTAAACCCAAAACTTAAACATAAAAGTTGAACCTATACCTGAAACCCAATCCGTAAACCTAAACCCTTATAGTAAACCTTAAACCGAAACTTAAACATACACCCTAAACGTAAACCCAAAACCTTAATCCTAAACTTTTTGAAAAAGTACATTTAAAGCACTCCTATCAACTGTAACCTCTTCAAGCTAAGCCAAACGAAATGGTGAGAGCAAAACCAACGAAAAATCGCACAGTAGACGCTAACCACTCAACTATGTTCACGTTGTTACTAGAACTCAACGTTATATGTTAGCAAAGGTGGATACAGTTAGAATTGCAGAATAGTCCCAGCAGAGTTTTTGCATTTGATGACAAAATATACATTACCATTAAGCAAACCTGTGAAATCGGATCACAACTAAAATTTTTGATATTTTCAAAATAATCACATTAAAACATAAAAATTTTCTCAGTCCGATCCAGTCCTGATCCGGCGATTTTGAAAAAAATTGCAGTCCGATCCAGTCCTGTTCCGGTTATAATTGGCTTCAGTCTTGATCCGTGCTCATCTCTGCTGCACTCCACCATACTCAAGGCTGGAGTGGATGCGAGAAACGTTATTTCACACACTCCATGCTCCAACAAGGACAGAAAAGCATTGTTTATCCACACGAAAGAAGTAACACAATTACCCACAGGCCTTAATGGAGTCAGTCATCGATGAATATTGTTTATATGCCCTACCAGACACTGGCATCCGAAATGAGGTTGAAGAAACATGGGTACAAAAACAAACAGATAATAATAGCACGTTTACTAAACGTAGCAGCAAACATTAATTAATTAATTAGCATCATAACTGCTCAACTCGGCTGGCATAGCCATTATTAGCTTCAGATAGTCAGAGGCGAGGTAGATTTCAGTTTCACTTTGAGCACCTAGGCCAGTGTTTTTCAACCTTTTTGCTGCAGTGGAACCTTCCACATGCAAATGTTTGCGTTGCTCGTGGAACCTTATGCAAAGATCCAAGTTCAGTTGTAGCAGCTTATGTTTTGTGCTTGGCAAGTTGATGAAATGAATTGTTCAGTTCTACTTTTCACTTCGTGTAGTGTGGTTTATACTCGATGAATGAGTTTTTCAGTTTCTGTAAACTACAGCTCTTGGATATAGTACATTCACTATCATATGTTAATGAGGTAAGTTCATGCTTAGCCTATAAAGTGAGGTTTTTGTTACTTAGTAGCTACTTGCCAAGTAACTATCGGTAAAACTTGCAATATTGAAAAATTTATAAAGGAAATTAGGCATTTGATTTTCCATCTGTAACTGTTGCAGTTGGAAAGCCTGAGTGGCAAGTGCACAAAGCTTCACACTCACACTGTGGCAGCAAGCAACAATAGAAATCACATGCCATGATCACTCTATTAATTATTACTTGTTTGCACCACATATATGTGGGTGCTGTTCTTTGACGCACATCCCGTTCATGCTGAATGAAACATTCAATGCAATGCCAGCAAAGAGGTTGCAATGACATCTCCTCCTTTTTCCAACAAACTGCACCGATCACATGTTCTTTTTGTGAACATTGCACCTGGCACAACCTACACATCCTGATCACAACAGCATTTTGTTGCAATCAGAAAGCCCGAGCGGCAAAAAATAGTCATTTTGGTCAGAATGTCTGAAAATGGAGGCTAATGACTAAATAAGCAGTGTTAAGTTTTAAGATTTAATAGAACTCACGAGACAAATGACCAAAACATCTCAGCGAAAAAAAACTAGCATTCACTGATTGTTCGACAAGCTGTTTCTTTTCGGCACCAAATTTCCAGAAATAAAAAGCAACTGTAGCAAATGAGTTGTAACCAAATATATGTGATAACCTGTATCTTTCCTTGTGTGTGTCAACAATGCAACCAGAAACTAATTTGATTGGGTCTTATGATACCTGTAGAACATCTGGTTTTATTCTGAAAAGGATGGTTGTTTCTAAAAATTGGGTTAAAGGGACAGAATCTAAAAGTACTTTCTGAAAAGTATTATCAAAAATGGCCTTTCACAAAAGAGCCCTTTCTACCAGGCTAGATATGCCACTGGATAGAGTAGACATGATTGACTAAAGTGAAAACCCTTCTAAACCGGTTCTCATATTCTATGCACCACATGTGGATGAAGGTATGCCGCTGACTTTGGCCTTTGCTCCCAGCAACAAAGACACATGCGGTGCAACATCACTTATGGTACTCCCGTTTTGTAGAAGAGATGGTCATCATCGAATCTGATGGACTTCGAGAGTGAACGAACAAACTAGATTAACTTATAATGCATGCATGAAAATAATATTTGTGAAAGGTTTGAGTAAACGAGCATAAAATGAAAACAACAGGTTTACGAAGTGGTATTTTGTTCATGATTTTCACACAATTAGAAGTTATGTTGTTATTTCATGCATACTTGTAGTTGTTTGTTTCATTACTGCATTATGGAAAGCAGTCATCAGTTTTTTTCAAAATTTTGCATGCCAAAGGATTGATAAAATCATACAAAACAAAAATGTTTTCTGACACCACGTCAACAATGGTGATGCTTTTGCATTTAACTTTAAAATAAATTATTCGTCGACTGAAAACATAGATTCAACCTTAAGCAACAACTCATTTAAAAAAATCATACAACTTGCATATTGGGCTTGGCTATTCTAGTTCATAGCAGTGAAGCTGCATTTACAATAATGCATGATATGCAAGTTGTTTTTGTTTTGCAGGAGAACATCGACTTCAATCAAGCTATACATATTGTTTTGGGAAATGAGTCGTGCGACCTTGACTCCTTCACTTCAGCCGCTGTTCATGCATGGCATCAGACAAAGGTTGATAAACTTTTGATTATGCTTGGTTTGTCATTATTTGTAAACTGCACTTTTTCTGTGAAGATTTCAAGGACAACATTATTTAAAGTTTTTTATTTTGAGCCAGTTCTTCAAACCACTGCTTGGCTGCACTAGATCATGGGGCATGTGTTGAGTAGCCATTCGATTGTTTCATTGTCCAGAACTGTCAGGTTGTGCAGTCCATGAGGAGGTTGATGGATTGGACATTGGAGGACAACATGGTCGACAGTTTGTTCTTCTGCACCACACTCACAGGCTGCAGAGGAGGCCATACCCCATAAGGCATATGATTATGTACAAGCAGGAGCAGAAACGTCCAACACCGTCACCAGTGCAGAGGTGGTTAAGCTGGACCCAGGCTGTTCTTGGGAGGGTCATTCTGAGGTGTGGGTGCCCGTGTCGGGGATGAAAATGCAGAGTCTTGTAGGGTTGTCTGCCCGCTCCGTATTCCATTGATGATCCTCCCAGTATGCCACACGTATGTTGTAGTAAGATAGACTGATAGTGATGAGTTGTTTTGTGACAGGGACAGGTGGGTGTCTCAGTTTGAGGCGCTGTGCATTTGCACTTAATGAACAGGTGAGGTCTGAGTAGAGCAGATGTCCAGGTCCATGGCACGGTGTGCTAGAGACAGTGTGCCTCCATTTGGAAGTGAAGAATACTTAGTTGTCTGCAGTGACCCTTTCCAACTTCGTACAGGGAGGTTCCTCACAAAGGCTAAACCATGCCTGTGCTGTAACTATCACTGAATAAAAATTTAAAAAGTAGTCATTAATAAGTTCCTTGTCATTTGGAATAACTCTTTCCAGTTCCACAACTTTCAGTTACTGCTTAACGCCTTTACTGCCAGTGTATGAGATACACATACTTTGAAGACAAGCATTAAGCTGTTATTTTTGCCCACTTTGCAACTCCATAACTTGTCAGTTGATTGTGCTAGAGAGCTGTTCAAACCCTCAAAAGACTTGGCAAGTCTTCTAGTTTACAATGAAAAAAAGTTTTGGGTGGGTGACATAAGTGGGATGGTAGGTTTAGGTCCTTTTGACCAAGGTCATTGAGTCCTGAGTCCCAATCACAAGAGGGAAGTATTTCGCTCAAGTTTTCAGTCAAAACTAGGCCAAAATCTGACTCTTTTAAGTCTTTGATTTGCTTTCTAGGGTTTCTGGTTTAAAAGTTGAACAAAAATAACCAAAGTTTGGCTAAAAGAATCTTTTCGAGTAACTTTTTACCCAAATTTAGGCTTTTGACCATAAATGGCTCAAAAGACTCACAAAGGCTCAAAAGACTCAGATTCTAACATAGTTTCCACTGAAAACTTGAGTGAAGCACTTCCCTCAAAGGTTGGGACCAGGGCCCAACAACCTCTGTCAGAAAGACTTAAACCTTAACCACTCACGACGTCACCCATAAAAAAACAAAACCCAAAACTGAAAAGTTTTTATTGGAAATTAGAAGACTTGTCGAGTCTTTTGAGGGTTTGAACATCTCCCTAGCACAATTGGATGACATGTTATGGTGTTGCAAAGTGGTGTGAAAATACAAGATATACAGGTAAATCCTCCTGGCAGCGTAGGCGTTAGTTTGCACATGTCACTGAGTTTTAGCAATATATTGAAAATACATGGGGTGGTGTTGATAACTGTCATTTATAATATTTTGAAGTCTAAGAATCTTATAATTATAATAGTATTTAGACTTCTTGCACAGCAAATATCATTGTAAAGTGTTTATTCCAACAAGGGCACCTATAAATACCACAAGCTGGACAAAGTCACTAATATCAAAGAAAACATAAAATTTGATGACTGTAATGTTGCAACCTCTCCGGTGGTGTTGCGGTGATTGTGTGATTCACCATGAACGGGGTGTGCGTGAAGAATAACACCATTATGTATGTGGCGCGAACAAGCAATAATAGAGTGATCTCGTCGGGTGATCTCTATTGTTGCTTGCTGCCATGGTGTGAAGCTCTGCGCACATGCCGCTTGGGATTTCCGATCGCAACAAAATGGTGCTGTGACCAGGATGTGAAGGTCATGCGGAGTTCAGCCTTCACACAAAGAACGTGCGATCAGTGGGGTTCGTTGTAAAAAGGAGGGGATGTTGTTGCAACCCCTCCGGTGGTGTTGCGTTGATTGTGTGATTCACCACGAACGGGATGTGCGTGAAGAATAACACCATTATGTATGTGGAGCGAACAAGCAATAATAGAGTGATCTCACTGGGTGATCTCTATTGTTGCTTGCTGCCACGGTGCGAAGCTCTGCGCACATGCCGCTCGGGATTTCTGATCGCAACAGTGAAATATAACATTTTTTGGATTGTAGCCACATTGTTAAATTGTTCAAAACAATAAGATCAGAACCAGATTTAACTAAATTCTTGGAGATGAATTGCAGCGTTATTGTTGCTAAAAAGCTGTGCCTTGCTAACATTTGTTAACTCAATTTGGACTTGCAATTCACATTGAAATATTTGTGTCTATTGTTGGACTTGCACTAAGTTATAAAAATTTTGAACTTGACATGGATCGTGAAATATGATAGTCCAATCATTGACCGAGGAAGCAAGATGTTGGTTTGATAGCCTCTGGCTGAGATCCATATTTGCAGCTAGAATAGTTTTTTTTTATTATGGTTTCATCTGATCTTTTCGTCTTGCTTCAGGGAACCTTGAGTGCAGGAGCCTTCGCGATTGTGAATCATTAGCAATGATATCAATTTAATTTACACAAAGAATGCTTGCTGCACAAAATGTGTAGATGATGTTTCAACTTATGTTTAGATTGAAAATGGGAAAAAGTTGTATGTTCCTGTGATGAATATTCCAAAACACATGTTCAAACTTCGAACAGAAATTGTATACATTATGGAGAAGTATAGCATATCTCAAGATCACATTTTGTTTGTTGATGATGTGGACTTCACACAGCTGACAAAACTTGGAAGGGATCAACTTCAAGTAACAATGGTTGATCACAATGAACTCTCTAGGTATGCCTGAACATAACCAATGATTTCCTTAACATTAGATTTACTGAGGTGTCATTTTTGACACCAAGTGATTTTTAAATTCAATGTTTGCAGAAGTTGCAAATCTGGTGAGTTTGTGATTTACTGATGTTTTCTGAAAAACGTATTACTTTCAAAATTACGATTGGTGTGTTTCTGCAATAATATTAAAGTCACAGTAGTGACCCACACCAAGTGAATCAATTGCAATTTATTTGCACAAGGAAACTAGTTTTGTGTGGAACAGATCATCAGTCCTGCGTACACCAGTACAAAAGGGTTACTAGCAAAAGTAGCAAAAAAAATAAGAAACTCGTCCACTAGCAAAAAAAATAAGAAACTCATCCACTAGACATAACTTTTAAACCAGAAACGCTAGAAATATTTCGTAAGGACTCTGATGACTCGGATTATAGCCTAGTTTCTGCTAAAAGCTTGGGTCAAAAAAATTGCGTTGGCACCCAGTGTCAAGTGATCTCAACCAAACATGCGTAAACCTACTCCCATTATGATGTCACTCACAACAAAAACATCCAAAACTTTCCAATTTTTTAAAAATCTAAACTAGAAGACTTCCTGCATCTTTGGAGGGTTTGCGCAGCTCTCTAGGTTAATCAATTGGCAAGGTATGTTGATGCAAAGGAAGTGGCTCATGTGTGATTTTAAAGTATGAATATATCGTACACTGGCTCCAAATGTGTTAAGAAAGCAATGGCCAGACTCTTTGTGAAAAGCTTTGAAGAATGTTATGCCCCCCTACTTCCAGCCAGTAGCCATCAAGTCAATGTATTTGAGCTTAGAAGTTTGTGCCTGTGTCAGCTGAGTTTTTATAACCTTTCACCTTGGGTGTTGGCCTTTGCCACTACTCCTATTCATCATTTGGAAGACAATAGAAAAACGTCCTATCTTATCAACATTCCTGTTGGTTATCATTTGATATGCTTGCCACTTTTCTGTAATATTGTTTTTAGTGTCACTATTTGCTCTTATATCTCTTGTACCCTTTCAGTTGCTCACCCCACCTCTGTATGTGGGCAAGCTATCCCCTTGTGTTTTTTGTTTACTTATTTTGTGACATGACATTGATTCAATGCATTTTATTAGTTTTCCTTATTACATGCGAAACATCTTCAGTACAATACTGACATGTGCTAGCAACAGGCCTGGCTGAAGTTGCCAACCCATTGTGATTCTAATAGCTCACATCACTTTGCTAAACCTGAAGCTTTTGATGTTCACATGTTCTCAACAGTATGCAAGTAATCTCTGCTCTTTGATGTTAAACCTTTTTCTTCCCATTGCATTTATGTTATTTTGTGATGTCAGTCACAAAAATGCATTCAGAATGAACCAAACCATGGTCTATACCTGTGGTTCACAAAGTATGGGTCGCAAATTGGGTTGCACCAAGATGATCCAAACCTGAGTTGTGTATTTTCTACATCCCATTGCATGTCCGTCAGTTTGTAGCGTAGGAACTTGAGAAAGGAGTAGATTGCTGACATTGCAAAACGGACTTAACTGCCAAAATTCATCCATCCAATCATTTGAGGCTTGTGTGGTGAGATGTTCACCAAATCAAAATTTGGGTGGAGCTAAAAAAAGTTTGGGAATTGCTGGTCTATGCTGTAAGAGTTGGATACACAGTCGCAACTGAGTCAGCAAGGAGTCACTATTGGTAGGTGTAGTATCAGCTCTTTGCTTTATCTGGGTGATTCGGTACTTCTTGCATCGTCTGAACAGGGTCTTCAGCTTGTGCTTGGTTGGTTTTCAGCTGTGTGTGACCAATGACCAAGCAGTACTGAAAAGTAATACTAAAAATACTGAGGTGTTGTCTCTCTGGACAGAAACACAAGGTAGTGTACGCTGTATGCTGCAAGTTGGTCAAGAAGTTCAAAGAGATCGACTGATATGGTTTTTTTGGGGCTGATACAGCTGTTTTTTTCGCTGAAACATTTCAGTCATTTGTCTCACAGTTGTATTAAAACAACCATAAGTGTTTTTTAGCCATTATTTTCAAACATTCTAACCAAAAATGACTGAATTTTTTCGGTCATTTCAAAAACGTTTCGGTCTATGACCATAAAAAAAACAGACTGATAACAATATATTGGCCATTCATGGACCGATAAGTGATATTTCGAAAATTTTTAAAGCTTGTTTTCTGCTTCATTATCAAAAATATAATGTATTCTATGCTCAAAAATCAGTATTTATGAGCTGAAATTTTTCAAATTGCAGCCATTTCAGTATTTTGCAATGATTTTTAATTAATCTGATTAATGATTCTTTAGTTTCAGCTGTGATGGCTGACGTGTGCTACATGGTTCATCGTATCTTGTGTATGAAAACGCACCTGCTAGCATTGCTGCAAGATAACTGTCTTGACTTGGTTCGTTGTGCTTTCTTGCGCACAAGTTGTCTGAATGCATGAGGAATATAATAGCATTTTGTCAACACCTACTGAAGCTGATAAAATCGGCCATTTTGGCTGATACCAATATATCGGTGAAACCCAAATGTTGGCCGATATATCGGTTTATCTCTAGTTCAAATACCTTGGTGCTCCCATCATGGTGTGGAGCCAGCAGAACTATCATAGATTGCTGATAACTGCGAGGTAGGTGAGGTCATTCGAGTCCTACAGCTGCTGCCCCCGTAACCCACCTGTGGATGTATGTGATAACATGCAGTCATGTGCATGGAATATTTGACCAATATATGTATACTTTGGTTGTTGTTAGTACCATCAAGTCATCAGCCTTTTTCAAGACATTGCTGTCTTTGGATTTGGTTCTGAAGCTGGGTTTTAAAACATAGTGGTTGTGACATTGTTCCAATTGTTATGGTGTGTTACTGATGTATTTTCATCCTTATTATACAATTAGTGATACTTGTGCAAAAACTTAAACCCAAATTCTTCAATAAGTTCAGGAAGTATTCTCAGTGAAGGCTAACGTAAAGTGTTGTTTACAAAGAAGTTAATCAAATTTGAATGTTGGTTTAGGATATTGAGTGTGCAATAGACAATGGTGTAAAAATTTTCTAATTTTTTATCCTGCTTTATTTTGTTTTGTTCTTTGTTAGAATGATCTATGATATTCATATTGCAAACAGCATGCAGATTAGTAGAAAGTTTTTATTACTTAAGTCTAAAGCTGACTGCAATGTTTTGCACAGAAGTCAAGCAAGTCTCAAACCATTCGTAGTCGAAGTGATCGACCATCATCCTTACCCAACCCAATGTACAAATTTAGATATACAAAAAAACATAGAGTTGGTTGGATCTTGCTCCACTCTTGTTGCTGAGAAAATGCTGCTTGATATTCCCACAGATGAAGTACCAGATGAAGTTTTAATGCTTCTACTTAGTGAGTTTTCAGAGTAATTGAGGTGTTGTATTTGTATGTTTTTTTCTTTTTTTTCAGTTTCTGGCTTCCACACACACATACAACCTGTAAGTTGTAAATGTAAATGTAACTCTATCAAAGACAACACTTAAATAGGCTGGTTGTAGTGAAGTTGGTCATCAACAAATTGAGACACCTATTCCCGAATGATCGGGTACTATTACTGTAAAGTGGTACTGTGTTCAAGTAACAATATCAGATCATGCAAGCTCCTAGCCATTTAAAATATTCGGTAATGATGCATTTGCAGATGAATATGTATGTATACTGCAACATTTTGATTTTGTGTTGATCAGTCTTTCAATAAACTAGATATGCTTCACATACTGCAATGAAGTATTTTCATGTGGTAGACATATATTAAGAGTAGATGCAACTAATGCAATCTCACATGCTCGGAGTCAAGGTTTTCAAATTTTACATACTTGGAGTCAAAGTTTTTACAAGGTTTGAACTTGTTGAACATTAAGACATTTGAAGAGACTGCCTATAACTATTTTATCGAAATACCAAGATGGTCATAAAGGGAGATTTTAGTGTATTTTTGTGGAGGTTGTGCAGCGAGATTCTGCTGCATTTTGATAGACCTAAATTGGAAAAATCTGAGAGACCCATGCGGTATCACAAAACAATTTTCGGACCTCAGTCACCCAGGCAACTGATACCCGAATAACTGCCACAGACAGCAGCAACAACTGCTACACGTGATCGAGGACAATTGCCATGAAGGACAACTGCCGTCCAGGACAACAACTATGATATATCGATTCAATGTTGGTATACTCAGAGTTGATAATTTTCTCAAAAACAGTGGCTGAACAAAATTTGGATAGGTTCTTGTGTGACGGATGAAATTAGCTGAATTGTTTGTGCTGTAACTTGTTATGCAAATGCTTTACTTGATTTTGCTTGTAGTGCATTCATGATTCAGCAATGAAATCAGGATACTTTGCTGTTTTTTCGGTGTTTCGCAACAACACTGTAGGGTTGTCAAAAATGCATGGTTTTTGTCATATATGCAGTGCTGGTTTTAACCCGATTTGACCGGTTGCTTCTAATAGGGCCCCGTGCTACCCCTACTAATCTACGCTTGCTGCTTGTGTAGTGCCGGCACGCAGGTTCACAGTGCGTGAGATACGTTGCGAACAAAAATCAGTGTGAACTGCGCGGTTGATAAAGCCCCCATCATAATTCGTTTTTGTAATATAAATGTTACAATGTTAATTGTTTTTCTGTAATATGTCGCCTGTCTTTTTTAATACCACCTATTCAATGTAGAGGGTTTAGGTTTTGAAGTTGTTTTTGCCGCTTTAGTTGGGAAGGTTTAAGTTTAGTTCGTAATTGCAAATGTGGGCTGCGTTGTCAGTCTTATTCAACTTCCCCTCAGTGGCAGCTTGTATGTACGCACTGCGGAACTGCAGCACACCCTACATTCAGGAAAATTTCGTTTTCGGGTCAGTTTATAGTTTTACTTTGATATTTAATTTTCCATGAACAAGAATAGTTGGCATTGTGTATTCCCTGCCCGTAACTTTTTGCACAAAGTTAAATATTAAACATGTATTTGTTTTTGCATGGGAAGCACTGCAAATGACGAAAACTTGAAGCTGTGAGTGCTTGCAGCGCTGGTGTCGATATAGCAAAATGTAGGAAGGGTTTTGGCCTGTCAATCAAGCACAGCCAACCTCATACTTGAGTCTGAAGCTGTGGTTTCCGCAGCGCCGTGCTGGCCAGTCCAGTGGCCTGTGACAGATTGCAAAATCGGTGTGTTGATCCTAGTGCTGGCGAGAAGCAGCATACTTACGGTAAATTGTAAGCTCCAACTAAATCTTTGCAATGCATTGTGATATGAAGCATTGCACGAAAGTGGTACTGAAGCCTACCTGCAGTGATTATATTTTGGTATGTACATGTATTTTTACTCTAGACAGCGGGAAAGTAAAGTTAAAAATTAAGAATAAATTAGACATGGCATTGTGCCGGTTTGTGCAGAATTTTTTGTTATCAGTAGGCTATAGTCACTTACCCCATTGGTAGGTGGTGATTTTATGTGTGTACTGGCTTTAACACTACAATAAGCTGAAAAACTCCATGATATGATGTTGTATGTGGAGTTGGTCTGGATTTGCCATGCAAGGTGATTTTTGGTTGATTGGATTGGAAAAGGATGTGTATGAGCTATATTCCAGAACGCGCCTTGAGCACATGCGTGACTTGATGTTTTCTCAGCCTCAAATCAGGAACACCGTAGAATATCATTTTGGATTAAGCCTACAGTTGTGAATTGCGTCAGAATTGAAACCGGTTGTAAAAGTCAAGCTCAAATTCATGCATGGGTTCAAATGCCAAGTCTACTTCTGGAAAATACCAGCAACACCATTGGATGGACAAACGATCCTGCTTCTTGGCCATGTGTCGTTAATGGGAATGTTAGGGGCTATTTAATCCAAAAAAGGCCATCCACAATACCAACAGAATTTTCGCCAGAAACGAGAGTGATAGGACGGTTTTAGTTTCACTGCAAAAGAGTATTGGCAAATGGTGAAACGGTACTTCATGTCTCGAAGTCAGTCTTTCGGGCCTAGGTTTTTCACATCACTGACTTCTATCGTTATGACTGGATGCCCCCCCCCCTAAAAAATTTCTGTACACACCACTCAGGAGGGCCCCGCAGAAGTACTTCTAATTGGGCGTTGCACTTGCTAAAGCTGGCTATATGCACGTTTGTATATTTACAAAAACAACTGTCATGAGTTTGCATTCAATTTATCAAGAAAATCTCATGAAATCAATTATCTAACAATTCGCGGTTATTATCCGGTTAGCTAAAATACAATTATCCGGATAGCAAAAATTGTTGATATCCGAACTAACCCTACTACAGTGTTTGATGCAGTTGGTGCTCAGATGCTTTTTTGGTTGCATGCTACTGGATGCTTAGTGTGTATGATTAATTAAAATTATTGATTACAACTTTTGCAGGTGCAATTCTGCTTGATACATGCAACTTTTCAGAACAGGTGGGCAAGGCTACTGCGAAAGATGTACAAATTTCTCATCAGCTCAGATCTCGTTTTTACGATTTAGATGTTACTCACTTTTATATTAGCATAAATGAAGCCAAATATTCTATAGAAGGATTGTCAACATGCGATTTGCTTATTAAGGTAAACTGTTTTTTTATTTCCGTTGTTGCGCTTTTTGTTGTTTCAATCTGTTTTTTATTCCAGGTGGTTCATTAAATTAGGTGCATATAAGCAAACTTGGATTCTGCACAAAACCTGATATTTGCTCCATTTATGTTCTTGTTTGTAAATTCACAGCCTTTGAATCTTGTCCAGAGCAAAATAACAAAACAACAAACGCAAGTTTATGTTCTAAACCAAAAATGCCTACAGTATTTTGCTGAAAACTCGTTTCATTGAACATTTCAATATTTATTGTATATTTTGAAGACTTTTGGTACTTGCTTGCCTGCTAAGTGGGCAGAGCATGCACCTCTAGATGCTTTGGATTGCGTACCTGCTTGCGTTACATCGAAGACTTGTAAACGGTATGTTCGGCTTTCTGGTTGGCGATATAATAAATGAATACAAGGAAAAGCTTCATGTGCCGTGTTAACAATCATTTGTTATTACTGGTACGTTCTTTACAAAAATAGCTGTATTGCCCAATGAGCAGAAATCAGTGAATTTTAGTGCACCAGACCATTTCTGACACCTGACTAGATACACGGCGAGTTACGTCTTCTTCCAACAACTGCTTCAGTCTACTTCATTTTATTCACCTCTAGACTGCGGTCTTGACACCATTACTTGGTGATGTTTGTGTATGATACTGACTGTTGTTTTTCAGGACCCAAAGTATGTGGAAAACACCACACGATCACTTCTTTTTAGTACATTGCATGAATCGTTAGAGAAGTTCCTCAAAAGACCTGATGTGTTTCTGTGCGTTCAAAACTTCTGTCGTTCTCAAAATTTTTGTGGTTGGATATCTCTTGCGCCAGAGGTTGCGGACCTTGGTGGACATTACAAACCTATTACTATTTACAGTACAGATCACAAACTAAGAGAAATGGTGAGCCACGGTAGTGTACTCAAACAGTAGATCCTGGATTAAAATTTTAGTTGCAACGACCAAGATTTGCACGTCGACGCCCTTATCGGAAACTGACGAGTAGCATAGTTTTCAATCAATATTTACGCAAGGCTGTATTGCATTAGTCTGGTTTTGTAAGCTGTTGTTTTTGTTTCTGCTCATGCCGTTATTTATTTGAAGATTGTTGGAGAGCTTTTGTCAAGCACTTTAAGTGTAAAGTTGTCCACAAGCTGTGCAGCGAACACTGATGTGGTGTTTTTGAGGTAATGTATGATTTCTATCTAAATTAGTTGTGTAATATGTGATGGTTTCAGCGTAGCAACGTTTCGCGTAGTACCATGCATTGCTCAAAAAAAATGTGGGAATGCATGTCTTTCGAACAGACAATCTATAACCTTGCACTGTGGGAAAAAAACGCGCAACCATGCCGTCTAAACTTGGGTAATCGCGATTTCTAGTCTGCGCAGATATAAGAAACATCTAATCGCTATATGTTTCATGACGTAATGCTGAGGCGAATTTAGCCACTGTGCAGGTTGCAGGCAAACTTGTCGTAATAGGTAAGTATCACGTTCGAATCACCGCGAAAGTATGAAAGCATAACCAAGCAGGCAAATTCCTCACAAGATTGCCCCGAGGCTTGGGCTTGTTTTATTGTACGTAAAGTATTGTCATTATTATTGAAACGGAATCAAACATTCCAAACAATTGTGTTCACTGTCATGAAAGAAATTAATGGTATCTTGTAGGCTAGACCTTGTTCTAGGCAGGATTGAGTTTGTGGGAGTGTGATCAAGCCTTTTTTACAATACCTTTGTTCCGCCGTGGTTAGATTGGACCGCGCTGGCATAGGTTTGGCACAAAAAGAAGTAGAAAAGAAATTGCTGCACTTGTATTGAATTCATCAACCTCACTTCATAACTTGAGAATACACAGGGCATGTCATCTTGTTATTACGCTTGGCATGTTCATTTCCCTTCGGTAGATTATTGTCCTGCTGTTAACCGAGCCCAGCTAATATCACCAGAATAGACTGAGCATGTAACCATTGCATCTCCCCTCAAGCTTCCAGTACCCGAGCGCTAAATCTTAGTTTTTCCCGTTTCAAGAGGGAGAAATGCTATCCACCCAGCATGATAGTATACCTCACATGTCAACCTATTGCGAGGGTAAGCCCCGCTCTATCTAGCTACCTTAATTTTGAAACAACTTCTGTATGCCTTGAAAGAAGCGTTTTCGTTCGTGCAAAGCATGTTCGACTAATTGCCATCGTGCAGTCTTTTCAGGGTGTTTTGAGAGACCGAAACGGTCAGAAGTCTATTTGCGCAATGTGGGTTGGTTCCAGTGGCGCAGCCAGGCTAAGTGTCGCCCGGGGCCCAACATAAAAGTGTTCCACCCTCAAATTTGCTCACACGGTAAAATGAACAAAAATAATGTTTTGTGCCTATAAGGAATATTAAAAGCATCTTGACCGTCAGAAACAAACACTCCCAAACTGAAATGGGTCTTGTTTTTTCAACTATGGATCTTTCTTTTTCTGCTTGTTTGTAAACTTTCTCATTGATTTTCCTATTTTTTCTGCCTCCTTTACCTATGCATTTGTGGGCCCGGCATGTTGCGTTAAATTTTCTTACCTGTTGGCTTTCAGTCTGCGGTTAAGCCGCACCACAAGTACTGGCGCTAACATGAGGCGAACTACGCAGCTGCCTAAGGCACTGGTCGAAATGGGCGCCAATAAAGTACCCAAAAAAATACGACTGTGTGGTTCAGAAAGTGCCGAACGTACGCCAAATAAAAGTGATTAACCATGATGAAGGTGACACAGGTGCACGCAGTTTTAAGAAGATACGGGTACTGTACCACACTGTTTCAGGTTTGCTACAGAACGGAAAGGGTTATTATTTTTCTTATTAATTTCAATCTCATATATACTAGGTAAGCTATGTCACACTTTGGTGTGCATTTTATTCATCTAACAAACTTTTCTAGTGTACAATAAACTCATTATTTCCGTAATGTACAATGTGGTGATATGTAAAGCAGGGTTTATTTTAAGGAAAATCTTAGGGACCCGATGATAATTTTCTCTTCGGGTCCCTAAAACACCTTTAAGAAAACCCTGATGTAGAATATAAGAATCTGTACAGGAGAGATGGGTGCTGGAAAAGATCGCGCCTAGGATGCTAACAAGTCGACCAATGGCGTGCTGTCAGGCCCAGCAAAATATACCCTGCAGGCCTTCATAAAGTTGACTACAAGATTTTAAGGTTACCATCTCTGTTCTTTTCATTTCTTGACTTTTCCGCTGCGCCGCTTTAACTTGAGTAGGTCTTATGTAGAGGCCTTCACTAAATCCTGTTTCAGCCATCCAGTGTAGTCAGATAAGGAAACGCTGTCGAAATACCAGCATTGTTGCCATATAGTAGCTTAGTTAACCTGTAAATGTCGATCATATGCTGCGGCCTTTGTTTTTTCATAATTTCGTGCGACTTACACCAAGGGCGCCTTACTTTTTCTTCTTTACCTTATCGAAAGGTCCAGATGACGCTCAGCCATTCCTTTTTTACGTTTTGTCGCCCAAACTTCTTTTTCGCATTCTCTTTCTATTCAGCGCCACGTGCACACATGGGCGTCCGCATAAATTTTTCCAGGGGGGGCAACGTCAACTCTTTGCTAAACTTTCTCAGGTTGCTGACGATGCAATGCAGATGTACGTTCGCGAAACACTTTTCCTTTACTACACGACTACACCACAAAGAAAATGCCCTATGTTACAACGGTCACAAAACTGCGCTTTGGCAACCTAGCCAGGTATATTCCGATCATTTGCAAAATAGGCTATCTGCAAATTTTGAAAGCAGGATACTTATTTTCACAGAAGTGTTGCCATGGTCTTTAACCAACCCATAAATTATGACTTTATTTTACCTAGCAAGGCTTGTCAGCAGTGTTGCCACTTGGGTCAGTCTCGTTCAGATTGTTGCCTTCTTCAACATCAGATTTTCCGTTACAGTTTCAAATAAACTAAATGCTTCTTTTTCTAATACCTAACAAAGCGTGAATAACCTCTTTAATCCGAAATACAGCGAAGTGTCGTACGCATGACCGATTTTGCCACAGTTGGGTGGAACGATATCCACACATGAGGGTGAGAGATTGCAGGAAAAACTTAAAAATTATGAATTTAACTTCTTTTCGACCTAAAGAGTAGGAAATATGGAAAACAAAAACAACAACCTAGTCAACATCAGATTTTTTCGCCAAAACATTAGACATCAGAAATTTCTCTCAGAACATCAAAACTAATGTGAAAACATCAGAAGTGGCAATGCTGCTTGTCAGCGTCACCTAGAAACAAGAGCTGCAAACGTCTAGGATCTCGTCCAAAGCGATCGATCACCCTTTCAATAAAATCTCGCTTGTCTTTGCTGATTGTTTCACGGGCAACGCTCATCATACATAATCGGACAAGTGGTGAGGCCAGTATGTTGACACGACTATTGGACAATTTATTAAAGTTAGAGTCAGGAGCACAGCCAGGAATTTTGTTCGGGAGGGGCCAGTCACTGACATCGTCAGATTTAAAACTTCAGCTATTTTGCATGAAGGTCATTTTGATGTCACTGGGCAATTTCTGGTCTATTACAACAGGATATGACGTCAAATGTCTTCTACCAGTCGCCATCGATAAATTTTAACAAAGACAAGACAACATTTGTTTTCGCAGTGATCATTATCAAGCGGTTGTTAACCAAGAAAGCGGAGCGCCGTGTAATGTTGTCCTCGAGGATATCACTGATTATGCCTGTTGAATAAGTCAAAATCAACTAAAAGTATGTAAGTGGATTCATAGGAACAAATCAAAGGATGCCAATAGCCAAATTTTGACTTTGCAAAATACTTGCGAGCATAATTAAAAGATAAAATTCAGTCCGCGTTTCTTTTTGAACAACTCGCCGATAACCATCTCAGGATTAATGTCACATCACGATTATTCGTCAAAAAAGCCAATCCATCAGACGGTTTTGCCCAGGCCCGTAACAAGCTTGGAACACCAGGTGGGGCGAAGAGTTTCCTGAGAGGGGCCCAAATTGTTAAGCGATATACAATCAGGCCTGTAACTAGCTTGGGACACCAGGGGTGGCGAAGAGTTTTCTGGGGGGGGCCCAAATTTTTCAAACATGTCAAAACGTTTTCAACTATTCCCAACAGATTTTTCCAGGGGGCGAAATGGTTTGCAGGGGAGGTTTTGCTCCCGTTTTCCCACTGGTTACGGGACTGTGTCCAATAGTTTTAAAGTATGTCCAACACATTTTCACAGGGGGGACCGAAAATTTTTCTAGCTAGTTACGGGCCTGGTTTTGCCCCATAGTGCTACGTAGATAGGCTAGCAACCGTTGAAGCGTTGAAAATGAACGTTCATTTGTTGCTGTTGTGACTGGCAACGTTGCAAATAAGTG
>JGI24158J21664_10004292_pt1 | contig 18294 bp, 10 predicted proteins | sample Ectturendosymbi3_FD_21664 | JGI IMG/M metagenome (IMG submission 21664)
TTGTACCAGCCGCACAACAGTTCATTAGCTCATCTGACAACAGCATGCGTGCGGTGCTCTGGGCGGATAACGGCTGAAGGGGGAGTGGTTGGGCAACACTATGGGACTCCGTGCTGTCATCCTGGACACCGGCACCCACCCTCCTGGAATGACCCTCCTGAGAACAGCGTGGCTTCGGCTTAACCGCCTGTTAGCACAAATGGGGAAAGGGCGCAACCACCTCTTAATTTCGGGGAGGGCAATTTTCATGAAATTTCATTCGATGACGTCATCGTGCTTATTCAACCATGGTACACTTTTTCGTCACAGAAAGTTCTGTTCGCAACATTTCCAAAGATATAACTTTCAGTGTTAATCCAGGTGCAGACCGAACGATCAGGACAGACGAAAAAATTAGTAGCCTAATACAGACACCTGGTTCCGCACTCAACTAGTGCAGTCATGTCTTTAGTGTGGTAGATCTATAGTCATCTAGTAAGCTTGCCTAACTTTCTTCTTGTTTTAGCATTAATTCATTAAATCCATTACATAGATTTTTGAAACTTCAGTTGAATGTATTTGCTGTGAGATGATTTATGCAGACGATATTGCGAGCGGTGAAGTTGTCAGATTCAAGAAACTGTTATGAATGTTAGGATATATTTAATCACTGATGCTATTGCTTCAATCATAGATACGAGACTTCATCTGCCAACTAAAACACCCTTGAAAGGAATGTAGGCATGGAAATGTACCCTTGTGAAATTTGAACTTCCTTGCAACGTTAGAGCTTGGCTGTGAAACCCCAGCAAAATGCAAAAATTCTTAATTAGCAGCCTACAGTAACCCCAGGCAAACGTAAACCTAACACAATGTGAACATATTATGCTGTTTCTGTCACCAGGCATAACCTACTGACTGCAAACTGTGCTCCACTGGTGTGACAACAATGCAGTATTTATTGTTGACATTTCGAGAGTACATGCAAGCTCTCTTCCTCAGAAGATAGGCAAGAAAAAAAATCAAAGCGTACACACACACTGCATTTCTGAAAATTTTCAGAGTGGTGCACGAACAAAAGGATAAAAATGCCTTAGAAGTACCAGCATGTTAAACTATCTCCTACGTTTTTACAATTCCAGCATATTTGTGGTTAAATACCAACCATTTTCGAAATTTTCGATCAAATGGCCTGTCTCAATAGATCTTGTTAACGAGATTACTAACCAGTAGGACAAAGATAATTCAAATAAGACTTTTCTTAAAAATGATTAGAATACAAAACTTCATCATTATTCTTTGAAGATTTCTGAAAGTATCAAAATTGCAATGCAATGTTTTGAAATTTTCCGGGGGGCAGAGCCCCAAATGCCCCCCCTGGTTGCGCGCCTGGAATGAAGTATGGCCTCCTCTGCGGCCTGTGAGTGTGAAAGCAGAAGAACAAACCGTCGATCATGTTGTTCTCCAATGTCCAATCCACCAACCTCCCCCATGGACAGCACGGCCTGACGGTTCTGGACGATGAGAAATCGAATGGCAGCTCAACACCTGCCCCGAGATCTTTTGCGGCATAGCAGTGGACAGTAACAGCTCGTTCAAATAACGAAGGAAGAAATAAAAAAAGCAGTCTCAGTTAGGGACTGATAGAAAATAAAGGCACGTCATGCATGCCGTGGTACAGGGTTAGTTTTTGTAAAATCTTTTTTTATTAATTTAGACCAGAGGGAATAATGTCGGAGTTTTAACAGAAAGGCTCATGTTCGTCTGTTTTGTTTCAGTTGTTGAAAACTGGCTTTCACGGTGAAATGTAATGACGTGATAGAGTCACAAACCCCTCAATTTTCAAATGTTTTCGTATTTGAGATCCTCGTGACTGTGTGCGGGATTGGAGAAAAATGCGCTCACGACAATGGCTGTGATTTAAATCAGGTGAACAGACACGTCAGTGACCACTGTACGAGAGACATATGTTTCGACAAAGCGAACTAATTTAAGCACTGTTTTGCTGAACAATGAATATCTTTAATGTTGCGAGTTTAGCACTTGAGACAACAATTGGCTCGGCTGATTCAAAAGCTATGTTGACTTAATTTGCATTATTCTGCACCAGACGCCTTTTATGATGCCCACAAATCCTTTCTCCCTGTTTACGTGCGGCACAGTCTCTTCATTGTGTTTGCAATGCGCTTAAACACGCCACGCTGCCACGGAACTGATGCAAGCATTTTGAACGAAATATATAAGTTGTTGTCTAACGTCGGGCAACAAAACGATCGGCGGTTCGCAGTCTGTGTCAGTTCAAACGATGACAATGCAGCAGTCGGCGAAGAAAATTAGTCTGCACAAGTTCAATCTCGTCCAGTAAGGAAAGCAGTAACGAAGTCCTACAGATCAAAAAAAGGATTTTTCTTTATGAATCAGCAGCACCTGCTGCTTGGATGTTCGTGCAGAACAAGGCAAAGTGCGGTAGTCGCGACATGTCGGGGAATTCTAACATCGGTACAATGGCAGGTGGGGATATTTTGTGGATGGTCAGGAGGACCGTGCCGCCATGCTATGTTTCATATCCAGTACGAGAGAAATTTTGTTTGTAACAGCGCACTGCCACGGTAACGGTGGCTATCGACAGGTTTTACGGTGTTTGTCCGTTGCTAAAGGCATGTTGCTGATACTGCTGGGTGATAGATCACGAATTGTTTGTTTGCGGCGAGTTTTCATATAATGACGTGTGTTGTGGCATCATAGCCATGTGACGTGGATGTCACGCTTCAATTTGTGATGCGCAGATCTATAAAAACAGCCAGTAAGCGTTTTTTTTAACGTAAAGCTCATTGGTTTAAGGCTAGTTCTTTTTTCTGTTTTCTGAGAATTATTTTTAAGCAGATTTTCCTACTTTCGCTTAAACTTGTTTGTCGATCAGGCAGAATGTCTCGCAAAAATGCGCAGAAGCCTATTAGGTCTAGTCAGCACGCGCAGTTTTCAATTCAGTGGTCTGACAATTTCGCAGAAAACCCGTAGAAAGGAGGTGGAAACTGAGATTCTTGTGAAGGTGGTGTGGACGGTGAATTGATGGCAATGACCCCAATCAAGTCGTCTTCGACTTAAATTATGTGCAAGTTCATGAGCCTGCTATTAAATCGCGCGTGACTGAAATGTTCAAAGGAAGGTCACCGCCCTGCGAGCCACCGACAACAAAACAAATCACCTTCCTCTATGCTTGAGTTACTGGCCGCGCAACATCAACTCCAGTTAATGGCCGCACGTTGCTGAATTACGGTAGCTTGTCGGTACACATCTTGTACACGGGTAGCCATGTTCGTGCACAATCTCCCAAAGCCACAGAGACCAGACAGTCGGGCAACACCACAAGTACTTTTCAGAGACGCACCAGCAGCGTCAAATCATAAACAGCCTGCAATGTCCACTCCGCGTGCGGCTGTCATTTGCGGTCGGCATTGGTGCGGAACACTGCTCCAAACCTCGCTGACTTGTTAATCTGCGCAAAAACAAGGAATTAGAAACCGCTGCGCGTCCTTTGCCCGCAATCCCTTAAGTGGCGCTAATTTCACCAAACAATCGCCAGTCCGCATTATCGGTTTACGCGGGCGGCGATCCGCGCCGGACAAAACGCGCTGACCGGACTTGTCACACGAGACCGGTCAATATTTATTTACTCATGTCATGTTCCAAACATGCATCCGGAGTCGGCGGCGATACGGGCCGGCGGTGGGCGACAAACGTTCCCTCCCGGGTCCAGGCCAAAGTTCCAAGACGCATCACCGAGAGCAGATCGTGATAATTCGCGGGTCGTCGGAAAACGGACTTGGCGAAAAAAGTGCGCGGCTGAGCATCGCCCGTAGCTTCAGTCGCTCGCGTTCGCCGGCGCCGGCGCACGTTGACTGACCCAGCTGCGAGGATTAGTGACCGCCTGGCGGGAGAGACCAGAGTTTAAGCTGCATGGTGGCCGTTTTGCGTTGGAAGAGAGAGAGAGAAAGTGAGAGACAAGCGACGGTCCCCGTGAGAAAAAAGGCGATCGGCCCGCGTCGGACTTTTAGGCTTCGCAGGTTTTGCGGTGAAAGTCTGAAGGTTTTCGCGATAACCGGAGCGAGCTTGTCTTAAAATTCATTGTTTCAGTCGCAGTTGCAGACATTTCGTTCATCGTCACGCAGGCAAAGCGGCGTTAACGCATCTTTTATGGGAGTGGAACATGTTTTAGGATGACAAATTGTTTATTAGTACAAGCTGGTTAATATTTTCCGCAAAACAGAAATGTGAAGACAAAAGAAAATTCTTAAAACAAGCAATCGAAACCTGTTCGTCTAAAATGTTGCCGAATTCAGAGGAATTTTATTTATTTTTGTGCTAAAACCGTTTGTAAGTCATTTTGTGGGAAATGACATAAAATCAGCAACTGACAGCTGAAACGTTCCTTTCAACTAGAAAGTTCAGTGAAGATTACAGTGGGGAATATTTCATGCTGACTGAATCGCTGGAGAAATTGCGTTTGAAGAGCTTTTACGAATTTTTCTCTTGAGCATCACTATATGTTGATTTTCAGAATTTGTTAAAAATCCTCCTGCACGTTTTAAGATTTTGATCAAAAGTTTTCCTTAAAAATTCTAATGTTTTGGTGCATTGGTTTATGAATGCGATATTTCGTTGCCGTTCACATCATGCGAAAACTCTTCGATCTCGTTTTTCAGTGCAATTAGTAAAAATTTATTCGCTGACTGTTCGCGTCTGATTCGAGGAAAAGTGGAAATCCTACTTTAAAACCGTTTTCCGCGAACAACTTTCGATCATCGACGCGGTAACCGACATTGCTGTGGTCTACTTTGCTACGAATCGAAACGATGAAGATTATAGCGTTGCTGGTTGTGGTTGTGCTCTGCACAGGTGGGTGACAGTTTTTTTTGTTTATTTTTTACTAATTTTCTGCAGCTTGCAACAGTTTTGCATGTTCGTTTGCAACAGTTTTGCAAGTTGGATAAAAAGAAAAATTCAAGAAAAAATTTAAACAATTAAGTAGGAATTTAATCGCAAAAAACGAACTTTCGGACAAGTTTCACAGCACTCTAATTATTCGCTGGTTTATCGCCCAGGAAACAATCTGAAAAGGATAGTCTACGTTTCGCCCAAATTGCTGTCCGGGCTGGACTTCATTCTAAAATTCGAAAAGGCTTGAAATGCAACATGAAGCCACACGCCTATTTATCGCTACATATGAATTGTATAAGCGTGGGCCAGTGCGAAATGACTGCACAGCGCTAGATCTCAAAGTGTGTTTGTCAGATTACCACTGCAAGGACTGACGAGTCTTTATCAAACATCGGGACTAGTGGCGGATTTTCGCGGAAATCCGGGTTTCAATTGTTCGCTTTCTGCGGTCGCGAGGTAGGGTTCCCATAACCAGTGTTGTCAACCCAACCTTCACGGCATGCGATCTTGCCGTAGGTGTTCCGGAACCAAGCGGAAGTCCTAGCGGCTTTCTTGACGACTATAGCTGACAGGAAACGCAACCTTCATGTCAGTCTGGTTTCCCCTGTTTTCCGGCTTTGAGAAAAAAGCTTAAAGCAAAGAAAAAACCTTCATCACGGCACTCCGGATGCTCAATGAACGACATAGAGTAACAAACAAGAGGTATCCGTTTTCAATCGCATGAACAAGTCCAGCAACCGCATTAATAATAAGCTGCAGGCGACCTGCAGGCGCCACTTCATCGTGTTACTTTGACATGAGGAGTGACGAGTCACAGCAGGAAATCTCCACCGGAGTTAAGCGCCCGCCCCACCGCTCGCCGCAGCACGCGACTCGCGACGCGGGTGTCACTCTGGTGTTTATTCTGGGACAGCATCGTGGGGCCCTAGAGATGGGTCGATAACGCTGTTGTTGAAAGATGGCGGCACGCAGTTGCCTGACGAAGTGCCTTCAACCATCGACTGCTGAAAAAACAAACAAACCTCATTTTTTCGTTTCAGTCGAGTGTAACGCAACAAGAAAGTCTGTTTACATAAAATATTCCGTTTGTCTCTTATAACGTTTATTGCGTATTCATTCTTACGTAACAGTAGAGACTGTAGTCGGTCAACACTTTTTTAATTATTTTTGAAGGTTGCCATTAATAACTCTAGGTATACTGGAAGCTTTCGAGGATTCGGTCGACTGGACTCTGCTTTCATCTTTTTGCGATGATTCAAAGTTGCACATATCTGTAACTGGTCTCCACACGGGAGATAAGCAAAGAATCTGTCAGCAAATTAAAAAAATTAAAAATCGGCAATAAAAATTTGCCGACAGATTTCTTGCTCGCCGCAAATGTGGAGAGCAGGTGTTGAGTTTTTTGAAAGTGGTCAATTAGAAAGGGTAGGCACGAAAATTAAAAATAAAGAAGAAACGACAAGAACCTTCTTCCGCACCGTATAGCTGCCTTGGCACTTGTTAGAAAGGGTGTTACAACAAGATATCCAAAACCAGATCAAAAACCTAGAAAGCAAGCAATCTTTTTCGCTCAGGTTTGCAAAATATGCAAACTTAAAAGGACAGGTCGTTCTTCCTTGTTCCGGAAACACTTTACATTTGCCCTACTGCTTAAAAATGAGTACAGAGTTCCTCAGGGAAATCATGTATTATAAAGACTTCTGCGAAAAGCCCTTTAGGTCATGGGACTAAAGATCGCGGAGCGATTTATAATTTCTTGCCTCGAAGGGTGGTATTGACGAGGTCCCACCAGCAAGAACCTCAAATCCCAAGCCCTGCCTTTCGTTCAAGCGGATTACTAATGGAAATGTTCGGCTGACATGCGGGCCTCTATTGTTGCCTGCTTTGCCGCCGCTTACTTATGACGTGCACAATGGAACACCGCAAAATGTTGCATTAGAAACGGTTCGCGAGTGATGGTTAAGTCGTTTCTGTGTTGGTCTCGGTTTGCTGGGAAGGAGGAAACACATAAAAAAATTTGCGTACTTTTATTTGACATGGCACGTCACGTTGCACGGCCAGCCACGAAACAGTCCGCGAATAATGACGAAAGGGCTGCGTTGGTTGCATTTCTACATTTTGAAATTATATTCAAGGATTTAGTCTCTTCAGAGGCGAAGCACTTGAATCAAGCAGCAATTTTTTTATAGGAAATCGATTTCATGTAGCTATAGGCATCCTGAGTCCTGTTAATAGATTTACACGCAGAGAGTTATCAAATTTGTCAAAACCAAATTTATCAGATCTCCGGCTTATGAGGAGCCCTGGTCATTTGAAAATTGTTGGGCAAAAATAGGGGTTTTGTGATAAATGTTATTAAAAATAATACGCTTTTATGGTAGAAGAGAAACTAGAATTAAAGATATTACATTAACGAAATATGTCAATGGCAGTGTTTAAAGATTATTGCACTTAGCAATAAGAAAATGCAACCCTTTTAAAAAAAGTTCTTTGAAGACACGTTCTTCAACTTGGCAATAAACCTCTGACTGAAGGCACGGCCAAAGCCATTTGTTGCAATTGTCGATATCTCCTTCACATGGCATACGTTTATAAAACCTAAAAGCTTTTGTAGGTCATCGTGCTTTGCGATTGATTTCACGCAAAACGAATGTATCGAAGACAATTTCGGCTGCTTTTACCTCGATGATAAGACTTGCGCTCAATTCCTAATTTGGAACGCCTGCCTGGAACGTCAAGCTTCCCAGGTGGGCACTTGTTGGTGATACCACTTAAACGATTGTATCTAACCTGCACCTCTACTTTTTAATGTACAGTGGGTTGGACCAACAGAGTGGTTCTACTACTGTACTTAAATGAACCTGTAAGTCCCTCCGATGCATACGTGGTGTTTCAAAATTAGATGTGGTTTTGGTCCAATCCGATGTCTTCGACGGACGCACAAGTTTTGACTGGCGAAGTTTATCGATCTGAACATTTTTATGCGAAAAAGTTGAGTTTTACCTTTGTGCTCAATTTTTTCTTTCTCTTTTCTGTATTTCATTAAACGTCAGTTTTCTTTCCGTAACTCAGTTTTTTCCAATTTTTACCATTTTAATTATTTCTTTCATGTCAAAAGTGACGTTCTTGCAAACATTTAAATTTTTTGTTTCATTTATATTTTTCACATTTTTCCTGGGTTCTTTGCGTTGTGAAATTATTGAAAATCTTGCCATTCAAATGTTTGTTAAATTTTCAATTTCAGTTATAGATTGTCTTTTGCGTGTCGACACTGTAAAGTAAGCCCAGTCACGAGTCCGGATTCCTTGAAGCATTGACTACTAAGCAGTTGTTGTTGCCTCCAAGTAAGCAGCGTGTCTAATGAATTACTGCAAACAACCATAAGGCAACTTTCGCCTCTATCAACCTTGGTGGCACAAATCCGTATGACTAGTGCTTGTTAAGCTAAAACGACGGACGCAAAACCTCGACGACATCGCGTAGCGAATGCGATTTGCTGGTGGCAGGCGTAAGTCGGTAACCTGAGTCAGGCCTGAGACATTTTTAGTGAAATTCCTGTCCAACTCTTGCTCTTTAGATACATTGCTTCTTTTTTCCCAGTTAGCGATGGTAACAGGCGCATACTGGTTTCTTATGAAAATTCAGGAAAATCAAAACTGTCTTTCATTTTCCGTAATGTAAAAAGGAAAGCTAAAAATTCGTATACCTGAGTACTGCGACAAATACCCAAATTGCAAAGGATCTGGAAGTAAAAGAAATGAGAACAGTTCTGTATGCTTGCGTGAGGGATTGCTTTTCATGCAGTTGCAAAGACGCTTGAGTATATCTAAGTATATACGTGATAACAAGCCCAAATGTCATTTGTACCCTTGTTATCAATTACAATTTTTTTTCAAATCTCACTACAAAAAACTGCTTGATTGACAGATTCACTTAGCACTAAGGAACTAACAACCAGTAGAAAAATAAAAAATCTTTACGAAATTTATATGTTGAACTTTGTACGCAAAGCATCGTCTGAACTGGACAGTTTTATTGAGTACAAGTTCACCCACAACTGTTTTCTTTTCGTACGATCCATTCTTTTGCAAAACCGACACCGAGAACTTTTGGTTCCATCCGTTGGTCTAGTCCAAACCCATGCACGATTTATCCACGGCAAATATGTGCGAGAGCTTTACCCTGCTAATGATGCGAACCAGTTCAAACGTCTAAAGCACTATATTTGCTCATCAATATTCAGCGCAGAAAACAAGGTGCGCCTCATCCGTCGCCAAAACGTAGAACCCGCTTTCGAAGAACACACTCGTCTTTCGGTCTTTCCAGTTGCAGTGTTCAAAGCATTTTGCCCAACCATGCCGCATTTTGCTCAGACCTCACCCTTATCTTGGCTTTGACAGTGATGAAATGGAAACCCGGCACGCAGTGGGGTAAACCTTGTACAAGTTACCTATGTTGTTCGATTACTGCTTATCGTGTCTGAAAGCTCGCTTCTAGCGTCATCTCCAGAACGTGCATCACCTCTGCAAGAAAACGAAATTGGATAAAGGGTATGATGAAAGTACACAACCCTTTGTCTTGGAAAGGAACGCTAATTAGATCAAGTAAACCATTCGGATTAGGTTAACGTAACTGTTGTAGTGTACGCTGCAGGGCTTGACACTTTGGCAATCAAAGAAACGACTTGCTTCGTGAAAAGTAAGTTGCGTGAGGTCTGACTTGTGCAAAGCATACTCTGTGAGCTTTCCATTCCTACCAGTTGTTTTTCTTCTGTAATCAGCATATTTAAAGACACCTTAACAAAACGAAGACTGTTTCCGTTGCCATTCACCGTTGGAGAAAAGTCTTTGCGGCCTAAAAGTTTGGTGTTAATGAGTAAAAAAATGACTTTGACGATAATATCGAGGAAAACCGCGTAAAGCACGCGGTGACATTTTTTGGCACGCTCGCACCACCTCGGCAGGCAAACTTTGACGGTGGTCCAGTTTCTGTCAAGACATTGTCTGCTGACAGATGGGAACGTCCAAACTAAATGAGATATCCCTAACAACTCACGCCGTGACGGTAATCACAATAACGCGAAGCGCACTTTTTCCTGGTTGAAAAGACGTCATTTTGCTTGCAACAAGTTGAAAGGTTGCTGTGGAAAGAAGACTCGCCTGTGATATGAGGCACTCGCAATGAGCATGCTCATGTACGTAGCATGTTTGTCAAGGGCAGTGGTGGCTGCGCGCTTTCAGCAACATGTTGCTATTTCGCAACCATTCCCGACACGGGTACACCGTTCTTGTCGTGGTGGCCGCATGAGTCTTCCTTTTGTCTCTGTGGCTTTCACAGGCTTCAGCAATTGATCAACGGTAACGGATTTTGGACCTGAAAGCAAGCTGTTGAGTTTTTGAAGTTACCGTTGAATGCCACGAACTATTAATTAGGCATTGACTGGAATTTCCTATGCGTTCGTAGCACCTTTTAAGCAGCAGGAACCTCAAGAAACGCCACGACTTATACAGGACACGCGTTATTAACTCTGCTGTGATGTCATTCGCCGTGGCTGTTTACATCCAGTTCGGGACTTTGAAAATATATCAACACGCAGTAAGTGAAGCAGAAGCTCGTGGGGCACCTGCAGCGCGAAAAGAAGGCTCTTACTTAGTGTCGTTGGCGAATCGAAGATGAAAGTGCCCGTGGGTGCGATTTCCCCGCTTCGACTCTTGCCTGCGTAAGCGTGCGCTACTGCTGGACAACAGCGTTCAAGTTGAGAAAGTGGCCTCTGCTTGAAAATCAACCGGACCGGAACTTGCACTTGTTCTGCAATCCCGCTGCGTAATTGCAAGAACGTTTATAGAGAATTTTGCGCCGTAGCACGATTCTGAAAGCCTCTTGCATCTGAAATCAACCTACTGGTCTGCGCCGAGTCGGGATTTGTTCTCGCCTGAAGCAAAACCTGGCGAAACGTCGGGAAAACATTTCTTTAGCAAAATTCAGCGATGATTCTGCGGCTGACTGGAAAGTTTCGAAATTTTTTCGAAAATGTTCAGACGAGCATGAATAAAAAGGATGCTCCTCGAAGACACATAACAACCACAACTGGTCCCATTACTCACCTTGCTCGTTTGAACGGAGCATGGAGGCGTGACAACACGAGCAGCCTGTCGTCAGTGACATGGATTGAGTGTTTTCTTTGGCATTCCAGAACATGAAGGCGAGAACATCGTGGTACCGAAAGCAGCGCGAAACGTCATTCGTGTTTTTGCCGTCCCATGCATGAGCTTTCTTTCGACGAGCGCTCCACTGCACAAACAGTCGCCGTGTCGTCTTAAGAAAAATATGCGTTGTGTTTCTTCGTCGGGTACTTCTGGGTGCCTTCCACCGAGTCGCGTATGAATCTCGTGTAGACTTTTCTAGAAATAAGTGGTACTCCAGCAGTCCAAGAGGCGTGAGAAATAACTGCTGGTAAGTTGATTTGAGGCAAATACCCGTCGGCTGGAATTCAGACGAGGCCGACTTCCAGACGCGATATCGCTCAACTCGTTCAGAGCTAATTAAGCCGCGTGCGAGTAGCGGGCTTTATCGGCGGCCGTATTCTGGTGATTAGTGTCCACCATGTACAGAAATGTTCCGTATTGGAAAAGTTGAAGTGTGATTGAGCACTTGCTTTGTTCGCGATCATTTTATTCTCTGCTAAGTCCCGGCAACAAATCGGAACTCCAAGCCGAAGTTTGCGCACTAGACGTTGATTGAGCACTGAACAAGTCCATATGCACTCTTCGGTAATACCAAGGCTTCCTAGAAAGAGATGGAGGCCCTGGTAATGCCCACCTCTCTCTGTAGGAGGCCTCGGTAATACCCTCCTAAAAACTTGTCGTGTTCCTTTTGTGCCCCAAAATATTTGTTTGCCGTCAAGTGAACTTTTAATTTACTTTGTTTTGGTAAATTTATGGCTTTTTCAGCAAAATATTCGGCCACCCAAAATGAACATGTCTGGCTCAGGCCCTGGACTGGAATGTTTCACCTTTAGAATTGCGAAGAAAACGCTCATTTCCCTCTTCGCTACCGTTCCGCATTCAACTTGAAAACAATTTCAACAACAGCTGATAGCTGTCGACACTTCAGTATCGTGTGCGAGACATTAAGCTGTCAACAATCTAACACTGCGACTGTTAAACCATAGAATTATGTGAAGATACAGTACTTTTAAAAGTAACATACGAAAACGTCCGAGGAATTTCATTTCAACTTTCCCGCATAGTTCATGTCCTACATTTTTCCAGGGTCTACGAGAGGCAGACGATCAAAGACCAACCCATACCTGAACCTTCCAGGTCTGCGCCATGCCGCCCTCTCCACAGAAAATGACCACAGGTGATTAACCATGGTGCTTTCTATTCTTGTGTTTGTTTGAAAATAGACTAAAGAGCAAATCGCTTGTTGGCGAAAGTAGACTTTAACCTTAGTTGTGTGTTTTTCGTTGCACCCGGTTCATTTATGCGCAAACAATGCATGAAGCGACTTTTAAACAAATTACGGGAGTTTTTGCACCAGTCCTTTGCAAACATTGGGTGATGATTGTTTCGTCTCCTCAAACAGACAACATGAAAAGAGACGTATGCAGATACGAGGAATGAATGCATAGATCTCGTTTTAAAGCGCAAAATAATATTTTTATGACTTTTGCCAGTGTAATAGTTTTTCAAAAGTTTGATAGAATGCCTTAAGACTCTTGGTGAGTTTCTTCTGGAATCCTTGTGGCAGTGACTATTCGCAAATTTCCGTTAAGTCGCGAAGAAACTTTTATGTTATTAAGCGGAATTCATCTCAAGTGTACGCGTGGTAGTCTCTCGCAGATATGTTTTAAACAGCACACACCCATGGGCGCAAGCCAATCAATTTTGTTTCCCGTTTCAAACTAAGTGTCATTGCCATACAATCACCAATTGCCGCCATATCGACGGTATGGGCTTAGACTGGAACTCACGTTACGCTCTTCAGTGGTTGATCATCAGCACAGCACGAAGCGGCGTGACAATGCCACTTGAAAGGACGACATAATTGCTGTGACCAAATCCGCAGCCTTAACATTGCGAACTTTGTTATTTTGCGTTCAATGCGAGACATTTTTGTGGCAAATAAGCCGTGGTTGAACCTCTATCCAAGTCTGTTGGAGTTGCTGGCAGTCAGTATAGTCTTAGATAGCAACACTTGGCATGGCCTGGACAAAGGTTTGAAGTTTCAAATAAATCACCAGTTGCGGTAAGACATTTCCGAGTTTGCATCCACCAACTGTTGCCAAATAAACAAAGAATAAGAGCTTCACAAAGCGGCGTTTTCCTTGCTGGTGTAGCGTTATGTTAGTTGCATCAGTGGGACTTGGCCATTCTGTTCAGCACAATTTCCTCCCTTCGAATCGATTCCTGGTTAGAAAGAACTCAAAAGTTTTTCGAAATGACATTCCATGCTCCCCAGCACCACAGCGAGCAAACATCTCCGTGATGGATTTTTCATGTCGGCACCGGTGATCGTGTTCATTCCTTGAATTTATCCACTCCTCTGCTTGTCAGTCCCGCGATGCAGACTCTACTTTACAAATACAAAGCTTTGGGGGCTGGAGAAGCATTATGTAAAAGCCATACACATGACAGACCAAGTCACGGAAGTCATCCGGCAAAACCTGATGCCCAGACTTGATAAAACCACACGCTTTGGCCAAACGCATCAGGGTGCTTGTCGCTTCACAAGAGCAGGGTGGTATTTCAAGCAGCATAGCCTCTCCCGCCATGATGTGGTGGCTCAATGCTCGCAAGCACGCCATTTATTACCGTTTGGTTGCAAAGCGATTGAAACTGTCAGGCACGCACGGACCATTTGCCGTTCCTGCTGTCCTAAAAATATCTGGAAACTGAACCTGACCCTAAGTTGAATGCTGAATCTTTTGGATGTCGTCCGCTACATCTTCTTCTACCCAATCCTGACGAATTTCGAACGTTGAAGTTGAATAGGTCGATCGCTATTTGATGAGGGCGGCTCTAAATCGCTAACGGGTGTCTATATGGCAGCTACTCGCAAGACAGTTCATTTTCGTCAATGCAATGCCTCATCCGCCACAAGAATTGCATTCTTGGCTTCGCTAAAAATTCGAACTAAATGAATAGTTTTGCAGAACAATCAGCCCTTTTTCTCAGTGGGCAAACGTCATTGCCCCTTCAATCGCCCCCCCCCCTCTTGCGATGCGCATGTCGCGAATAGCAAACCCACAGCGCTTGCACCCTTTCTGAAACACGCCGAACGATGCGTGGTTTGTATGCAACATAAGCTGCGTCTGTTTCTCTCTGTTTCCTTGGCATAATCTTTCCATTATGGCCTGTCCTATTGTAATTTTTCTGTTATAGGCAGGTAATTTTGGACTTGAATATACGCAATATTATTCAGCTATTTTGATTGTGCGTTAGAGCCCTTTGTGGAGTTCAGTATAATTTGGAAAACTTCATCTTAAGTTTCAATGCCTCTTTTCTTAATATTGAATTTACCAAAAATGTTAAAGCCATGATACGTGTTTTCAATGAAGTGCATGCATATGGCATAAGGAACTTGTTTTCTACAGACTTGCGGAAGATGATTCTGACTACGACGAAGAAATCAAAGGTACAGATGAATGCTGGTAAAACTGCACGTGTATATTTTCTTAAACTAAAATAAATATATTTCTTTAAAAAACAACCGGACGTCGCTTCCGTATTGCAGTAAGTATCTTTGGCTATGTTTCAACTGCATGAAAGTTCCAGATTAATCTCTTTATCGTTCTTTATTCAAGTAAGAATTTGATTTTTGTAAACTGACTGGTTTATTGTGGTTTTACTCTTAGCCGTTTACTTTTACTTGTTAGTTTTCCAAAATCTCGTTTTTTATGAAACTTTCAATGTCTTCAAGACATGCATGAGTTTCACTTTGGTTTAGTCTAGACTCTAGAATCATAAAAACAACCTTGGTTTGCACGAAGTGAAANAGGGAAAAACTTTGTTATCAAAACATTTGGNAATGAGAGTATTTTTCAACTGGTGGTCCGATCCAGCCTCAGTTAGAAAGCAAAAAACATTCGCTCAGTGACCACCGTGTTGCAAAACGAGAAAACCCCCGGGCTTTCTTTCAAAGGATGTTGCATGAAAACACGGTGGTTAAAATGAAAGATACGAAATTGTTGACATGAATCAGCGTCTCTATTCAAAGCGGTGAGACGCCGATGGACGCGAAAGTGGAGCGCTGCAATAACAACAAAATCGCGATATTGTAATTGTCTGACATGCTCTGAAATCGGCCAATTTCCTGCTCGCGTCCGAGGAACGGAACGGCGCTTCACTTCTGATGCGTGGTTGGTTGGTTCATAGCAGCTCAAGCGTGACGCGAGAAAATCAATTAAAGGTTGTCGCGCTTCTCACACCTTAGCATCACCGAAGCCCTGAAAGCGTCTGCCGAACCCACCCTTGCCTCGTTCGGCTGAAGGCAGGTGGCTGTGGGAGGCTTAAAGCAAACAAAGCTTTTCCAAACTAGGGACCAAACCATGCCTTTCCGTCATTGCTTTTCCGCTGTAACGTCGTGCTGAGATCACACGCGTGTCTTTATCCGAGACCTGTTTAACTAAACGCGGCATTCTTGTGGCGCACAAAGCTCATTACTTGCGTCCGTTGTATTTCAGCAGCTAATTGTGATTGCTTTAATGACTTCACCACACAGCATGAACCACTTCTCCATTTTCTAGCGTTTTGGCGAATTTCACAATTTTGAACTTCCTGGTATAAATTCACCAGCCAATAGCAGTTTGAAGGAATTTTTCACTTTTGGGAAGATCTCTTGGATCTTCACTTTTGAATCTCTTTATCTTCCAATTTTTTAAACGAAATTAACGTTTTTTCTACGTCTAATCAAATGTTTGTTTTCATGAAAGACAGAACATGTGAATTTTATAAATGGACTCAAGATGTCGATAACTATGACTTTAACTTCTGCTTACTATAAAAACAAGAAGCCTGACATTTTCTTTCACCTATCAACACTGCTTTTTAAGGTGCAAGTGGAAAGATTGTCTAGCATCTACTCCCATTTGTCCTGGAGGTAAAGGTTGGGACGATAGGAAACAAGAGCCCGTTATGAAACCACTTGTAGATGCATGCCGCGTTGGCAAAACCGTTTCAAAAGCACGAGGGTTTTTGCCAAAGCAGAACGCCCTTGACAAACTAATATATCATTCGCATCCCATTATCATTATTTTCCGTACGCTTATAACCTCAAAAGAGTTTAGAAAAAACTTTCACTGCTTTTTGATGAACTGAATAAGCGATGAAAACTTGGCGGTTTTCACACGCGTTATTAAACGATTATTGTATTTTTCAAATGGCATTGTAGTAATATATAAGTTATAATGATAATAGGTAACCAGGTTGGATGTTGTTTAATTGACGTTTTCATAACATAACAATGGAAACGAGGTTTACTCGCTACGGTCTTAGCAGGAGAACAAGCTTGTCCTGCAACCTTCATGTGCCGTTGTTTTACAAACTTGTACGTAATAATTTTGGCCAAACTTCAAAGGTCTTTATTTTAGCTTCGAAATGAATCCTGTCAAAAGATATTAAGTAAATTATGGTTGTGCGGCGCGAAAGATCCGGGCGAAACTCCTCATTAAGTTTTGATGACGTCATATACTATCAAATGCATGCTCCGCGATGTCCCCCACGAGCGAAAAGGTAATTTCAAGACCCTGTAAGGACAACAGAAGCTGCTGGGCTGATGAGCGCTTCGTCGAAACAAACGATCAGCTTTGAGTTGAGTGCGTCTTACTCTGTAAATGGTTCCATTAAAAGCATGTTCCAATCCTCAAACGGTGCCAACATGAGCATGAAACTCTGAACATGAATCAGAAATCTGTGTCTGACTAAACACAAAAACCAAACATATGTTGCTTAACAAAGGCTGATAAAGTTTTTGTTAGCTTGTTTACACAGCGTGAGGGTAGGTGGTGTTGAGCGGTGTGCTCCATGGAGGCCCTTCCAACTGAGAGACGAACGCCGTTACACAGAACAACATAGCAACCAGTTTCCACAACAACGACGTCCAGAACGCAATTTTGCACGTTCACGCAACGTTACGTTTTGACGCGCAACACTTCCCTCAAACGGAGATGGCAAATGCTGATCTATTTTTACCAGAACTCGCAAAAACTCTGATCGAAAAACACACAATGAAGCCCAGTTTAGAAACGTGGGCAATTCAGAGGAACTTTGCAAGAACTAAACATCGGCATTTTTGACATTACCGTAATGGCAAAAGATTTTATCGTTTTCAAGTTAGAAAATCAACTGTTGGAGACAAAACATTCCTTAACTGTCATGAACAAACCCCTTCCGCCCAAACATGACAGGTTTTTCTTTGCTCAGTCGTCACCCACTTCAGGATACGCCATGATCGGCAAAGAAAGAGCTCTTGTACAGTCGTATAGAGTCAAAATAATGGGAGGAAGATTGTTAAATTTTATCAAAAAGATAATGCCTAAACATTTTTAATTTTTCCTACTTTTGAGGGGCTTTGGTCCAAGTTTTCCTCTGGATGAGGTTTTAGGACGACATAAATAGTATATTGTGCAGGATTCGACACGGTCATTAACGATTTTGGTGTCAGTAGTTCTAAAAGTGGGCGGTACCGCCCCCCTGGGAGCGGTGAGAAACGCTAGGGGGGCGGTGAAGCAGATATGCGCGATTGGGGGGCGATAGAAGACCCATTTAATAATTACATTTCTGTTGTCTTACTAACTTTGAGTGACCAAATGCCACAAAAAGCAGTATGATCAACAAACACGTATTCATGCAATTTGTAAACAAAACTTATCGTTTTGGAAACAAAACAGAGGTGAAATGTTCGGAGATAAATTGATGAACTGCAGTTTCCATCACCAAAGGCAAGCTGCACAGTGAAACTGTCCTCCTCTATAATTAAATGATTATGATTGGAATTTTCGTCAGCTGCACTTCTTGGCACAGGTAAACTGCTACTTAACAATGCCCGTTTCGTTACAGTGACTATCACCGGTCAGGTTTGAGAATGCACGCTTGCATTTAGACTCAGCCTGTAACCAAAAGTGTGAGCTAATTTTGGATGGAGTGGTTTCATGATCACAAATATAATAATAACCTTGTACGAGTTCAGTTCGAAAGTAGAAAGGCAATCCATATTTTTTTACAGATAGTTTTAGGTGCCAACAAGAATAAGTTACCTAAAGGGAATCGAATTGATTCTGGAAAACAGAAGTGTGTTTCAGAACGCATTTTAGCTTGAGCAGCGCCAAGGAAATCCAGGGAGAGAGAGATGGTAGAGCCAGTGGACGACTGCAAG
>JGI24158J21664_10004293_pt1 | contig 18294 bp, 9 predicted proteins | sample Ectturendosymbi3_FD_21664 | JGI IMG/M metagenome (IMG submission 21664)
GTAATTTGCATATATGCTTTTATATAAGTGTTTCCCAACCTTTTTAAGGCACAAACTATTTTAGGAGGGGTATGAATCTTCGCGGACTAATGTCATACTACAAACATTAGTTTCAGCAAATTGGTTTTATCGTCTAGATTCACAAACTTCAGTGAGAACCTTATCTCTGAGTTTGTTTGTTTCGCAGGTTTATCGAAATAAGGATCTGTGGTGGTCAACCCGCACCTGATGTCTTCTGGTTGAATTTGGAATCGGTGTTTGGTTTTATAAATAGTTATATTGTTGAAAAACAGCTTCACCAAAGGTATGAAACACGTGGGAAAAAGCAAGAGCTTTTGTTGCCTGTAGCCACAGATCACAGAGGTTTGGTTCAGGGTAGAGAAAAACCCGTTTTTCTTTCAAAAGAAACACCCACTTGGGTTTTCTTGTTTTGTTGAAAAAAAACAATTTTTTTAAACCCGTACTTTTTCTAAGAAATAAAAACCCGGATTTTTTAGGAATGGAACAGGTTTTGTTCTTTTAAGAAAAACACAAAAACACATTCGGAATTGTTTTTATTGCATCGTGCAATATCACCACTTGCTTCAGAATTTCACAACAATAACTTGTTATATCAATTACAGTACAGTATGACATTCAGAATTGAGTGTAAACTCACGTCCCCAATCTTTGTTTTCGCAAAGTGTTATTGGTTCGTTCACTCCAGCAAAGTGGTGGGGCATGTCAAGCAAGCGCACAGCAAACAGACGAAAGCCACTCCCACACGATTTCTGCAGTTTCACGTCACGTACATGTGCGTGCCTTGCTAGTTCAACATTTTTTTCAACATATGGTTTGGAATGGTCCAACATCAGAAACAGTTTGGATGCAGAGAAGGAAGAAAAATTGGTTGAAATACAACAAGGTATAAGTTTCTACACGAAACTTTAGATTCGTTACCGAGGAAGTACTTAGAATGGAATGTTGAAATGAAAAATTTTGATTTAATTGTAAGGTCCATGAAAAGTCTTGCGGCCACACACATGCCTCTTAGAAAATACACAAGAAGGGAATATAAACTTAAACTGAAGCCATGGATGACACAAGGGATCACTTCGTCTATCAAACACAGAGACTACTTATTTCGCATTTATAAAAGATCAAATTACTTACAGATTTCGAACGTTACAAAAAAATTCCGAAACCATCTTACTCATGTCAAAGAGTTAGCCAAGCGCAAATACTACGAAGAGCAATTTTTTACGTACATAAACTCAAAAAGAACTTGGATGTTTGGCAAAAACAAACCATCCAGTTTTCCCAAACGTTACGTTGATGGACGAGTTTACTAATCTATAAAATTAATTATAGATGCATTACATCAGAGTTTTGTTACTTCGGCTCAGGAAAATTTCACACCTATTCGCCCATCTGAAACGACTGATGCAAAAATAAAAAATTATCTTCTACCACGCCAAGTGAATTCTATATTTTTATCACCAACCATTCTTGAGGAAATACTCACATTCATTAACGAATTAGATTCTAAAAAGCCATGTGGACACGATGATATTCCGGTGCGCACTTTGAAATTGTCAAAATACTTACTGACACCTCTTCTATCAAATGTTATACGGTAAACGAATGCAAATGTGACGGTGTCTTTCCGGACAATTTAAAATTCGCTAAAGTAGTACCTATTTTTGATGTCGGGAGATAGTGAAATACCCGCTAATTGCAGACCGATATCAGTTCTAACAGACTTTTCAAAAATATTTGAAAAGGTTCTGTACGTAAGACTGAACGATTATTTTACGAAAAACAACTTGTTGAGTCGGTAACAATACAGTTTTCGCAACAACCATTCCATATCCCTGGCCATCACAGACTTGTACTGTAAAAAGATATTCTTCAAAACCTCGATAAAAAAACTTATATCTTGTGCGGTTTTCTTAGATCTAAGAAAAGCATTTGATTGGCAGTGAATCACTACACTTTGCTGAAAAAAACTTGAGCATTACTGCGTAAGAGGAAATGCGTTTAAACTAATACAGTCTTATCTCTCCAACAGAAAACAGTACGTTCAAGGGGGAAACACTAAATCATCTTCAATGTCAATTATTTTTGGGGTCCCCCAGGGCCCGATTTTAGACCTATTGTTCTTTTCAATTTCTATAAACGACTTACTAAATTCATATTTTATGAAAACTATACTTTCGATGATGATACAGTTTTAGTTCAGAGCGATAACATTCTGGTAAAAATACAAAACTTGGTTAATTCTGAAATGACAAAAGTAATGGATTGGCTAAGTGCAAACAAACTCTCACTAAATATTTCCAAAAAAATGTATGTTGTTCTACTTGCTCACAAACAAACATGTTGGCAGAGAATCCTGTGTAATGATTGCAAACAGTTATCGCATTGAAAGCGCTTTGACTTACAAGTGCCTTGGTGTTATTATAGATGAAAAATTGACTTGGAAAGAGTATTGTAAACTGTATCCAAATATGTTGGTGTAATGTATAAAGTTAAACATTTTGCTACGACCCAAGCACTACGGATGTTGTATCAAAGTTTAATAAACTCACGAGCACAGTATGGGATTATTGCCTGGAGAAAAGCAGCTTCATGTCATCTACAGCCAATATTGGATGTTTGAAACCGCGCCATGAGATGCTTAAACACAAACAAAACTTTTGACTAGTAAAGTTACAACCATTTCAAAAAACGCAATAAATTCTCCAACTGAAAGCATATATGCAATTTCGAAGTGAGCAAATTCATGCACAAATATACTAACTCTCAGCTACCTGCTACGATCAACAATTATTTTAAACTCATTACAGATATTCATCCGTATGATAAAGACAAATCAAACTCGACAATTTGCTTTGGCAAAACACATTTAAAGACAGGCGATAATATGATAAAATACAGTGCAATAGAAATCTGGTCAAAAATCCTTCAGAAATAAAAATAAAACGTGTTTGGCACATTTTGCCGCAGAGTAGCCTATAAGAAATATGTATTACTCGGCAACTAGAAATACGTTTTTGGCCTTCTTATTGGTGTACATAAACCAGGTGCATTGATTTACTTTACACTACAAGTAGCTTTGCCCTTGGGAGGTCTGCAGCCCAAATGACCCCTCGCGGCCTCCTACTCCCTCATGCATTTTATAAATCGATGTTCTTGGAAGTCATCGCAGTGCTACACGATCATAATCATGATGGCGTCATTCATGCGTATGTCTTACATGCTTGTGTTTCATCAAAGTAAATGTATTAGTGCCATCAAGCGTATACTCTCTGCTACCGCCACGTATACAGTATATCCTCGTGCATGTTATTTCATGTGTTTGTGTGTTCCTTGTTACCGCGATGCATGTTTAAAAGCCTAACGCGTTTCGCGTGGGGTGAAGACATTTGCACAATACACAATACGAGTTTACAAAGCTGAAGAAGATAACCAGTATAATTACCCAAACTGTTCGAATTATTCTTCTCATTTTTTTCAAGTGCTTCAAATTTTGTTGCTGTTCGTTTGTTTGAATAAAAATATTAGTGTACAAGTGTGCTGCTTATCTTACTCTCCACTTCATAGTACATTTTTCAAAGGAAAAATAAAAAGTGGATTTTATTTGGTTTCTGAAGTGTGTTTTTTTAAAAAAAAACGGTGGGTTTAGGCTGCTCAACATCTGCCTCGACATTTAGTGCGGCCTACAGGGTCACCGTAGAGCGGTGGAATGGAGCATTGACCCCCCTGCGCTTTGAAAATGGGGGCAACGTGGGCGGAGGTGCCATTTCGTCACAGAATCATAGGTAATTTCATGGCTAATCAACATCGACTTGAACAAATTTATTGCAGTTATTCGCGCACCCAGAAAATTAAGCATGGTTTCCTGTAATTTGCGCTATTATTTTTGAGGTCAACATTGTTGCTGCACATAAAAAGCACAATTGGTAAATATGTTTTCGCTTTTCACAAGTTTCAAATGCCCACAACTTTTTACTGCCCTGCCCCCCTACCGCAGTTCCGGCGCCCCTGGCGGCCTAGCAGTGGATTAAAAGAACTTGCTTATACGATGAAGAAGAAACGTAAAAAAGTCAGCTTATAATAGTAATTTGCCAATCCACTTGTTGTCGTTGATTCGTTCAGTAAATTTATGATTCTGTTCTTTTATTTTAAAGAACCTTTTTTGGTTCTCACGATGGTTGGAACACCATCGCCACAAACAGACATGCAGACAGTTCAAGAAAGCTTGCATTATATAAAGGAGTCTACTTTTTCAAACATTTCTTCTCCTCTGGTATGTTTGGCAAGTGGACAGCAAAAGAGAATGTTCTGCGCAGTCCGCAGTCGCACAAAACCATCAACTGTGTAACACTTTCTAAATCCATTGTCACGTCCAACAGTACGATAAAATAAAATAGTTTTGCTGCAGAATACCTTCTGCGAGTTTTTGGATGCACCGCTTGATGGTGTTTATTTGATTAAAGGAGCCATAGTCAGCGTATTAGCTACGGCATTAACTCACATTATCGTATAGGTCTTTCAACGGCTGCTGGTTCAACGAAGCTCTCCCCCTTGAATAATGCGCTTTTGCTCTTGCAATTTTCCAAGAGACAGAAAAGAAGCATGCACTGCTTTAGTATGGGAATAATCTACAATCCTAAAGTAGATGAACGATCAATACAATTACGGTTTACTGATGTTCTAAAAAAAAGTCAAGGTTTTCCTCTAGGTATTTACATGTTTTGACTCAATATGCAGACGTAGTCCAGCTTCTTTGAGAGAGCTGTGAGCTGAAGCTTTGAAGTACTACAAGCGCCATTGTTGGATTTCACCGCTCTCCTCGACTGAGGTTAAGTCAAGTTTCAGGTAGGTGTCCTCATTTGCAAACGCCTGCTTTCGTTTAGCCACGATAATCTAACGATGAAAGCTAACCGCAATTTAGATGACAACTTTACACTTAAACTAATGACTCAACTGTATCAAAAGTATAAATGCCATCGGAGTGGAACAGCGATATTTATCGCGCGGGTTAGCTGCGTTATTACAGAACAATCCAAAATGCACGTAACAAACGCTGTACCGACAAAAACTTCCATCGTATAAAGTTGATACAATTATCATTGTTTGAGGACATTAAAACCAATTCGTTTGCCTACATTTAATGTGCTTGCGGATTCATTCAGAGTTTTCCTCGGACTAATTTGAGCCCGCGGACTCGGCGGTGGGAGACGTTGTATATAATAATGAAAAAAGTGGGCAAAAAAGCATATGACACTGACAGTAACTTAAATAGAAAAAAAAATGTTTGCGCGCTGTTCAAGACCTCACTCCCAAAATAATATGGAATATCTTTGCAGTGACACTGCAACAGGAAAAATACTTTTTACTTGTTCGGAATCCAATTTCGTTTCTTACCTCTGATGGTGGTATGTATGTTCGCTGGAATCCATCAAAACATTTCCATACCAGAAGCATTTTCTTGTTCGAATTGCTGTTTCCGAACCACAACAACATTTCACAACCCTAAATTTTTCACATTTTTGCAACAATTGGAAAAGTAATAAGGCAACTTACAAGGCATTCCTTACTATTTTTCTATTACACAATTACCCATTTTATGTGCCAGATGACATTGGCAAATGGAATTTTCCTGGTGCAAAGCATTCGCAAACAAACACATGTGCATAACAACTAACATTTTGGGAAGCTTTAATTCCATATTCAACACATTTTTTCAATTGTTGCGTTTTTATAACACAACCCCCCAGGGAAATAACGTGAAAATCCGTTGTGAATCTCATGCACGACTCGAATAGGCTTGCTTGTTACAACGTTTCCTGTACTGGTTTTGTGTTTGATAAAATAACTGACAAAACCAGTGAAATCGATGTTTAGATGTCGGTTAGCTGATGTGTGTCAATTTAACAAGCAACTACAATCTACATTATTGTACTTATTTTAAGTATGCACATTTACGCAAACCTAGGCATATTCACCTCAGCACAGTAATCTTGTAAGCACATTTTTTAGCAATCCATGCGATGTTTGGATCAGTCTCGTCACCACAGCCGGGCTTTAGTGTGCCTAGCCCCCAAACAAAGCTCCAACCCTCCCAAATCGATGTATGAAACACTATAAATCAGTTGAGTTTGTCTAATTTTAGATTGTAACACCCCCCGCACAAACGAAATCCCCCCGATTGAAGACTCTCTGGCGACGGTTTGGTTTGGATGCTAGCAATCCATGCTGTGTTTGGACAGACATTGTGCTTATTCTTGTGCGTTTGGTATGAACAATTGGACATAGGTTAAATTTAATAGGTTAACTTTTAACAGAAAGTACAACTGCTACGCACTATCGCTTTGTGTTATGCATGATACAGATATTGCTAAGGCCGATTCAGTAGCAAAGGAAAAATGGATTTATGATTTCTAGAAGTTAGGTATGTATCATGGGCGTCCACAGTTACATTCAGGGGAGGCAACGTCTACATTTTTCTTATGTTTTTCAGGTTGCTGTCGTTGCAATGCAAACGGACGTTCACAATACGCTTTACCGTTTTTACACAAAGACAATGCTCCGTGAAAGCAAGCGCTCCACTCACATCCTTTTTGAAATTTTTTTGAGCGGATAAGGTTGCCAGACGTCCTTGAGCGCCAAGGACTTCTCTTGAATTTCCTATCAAAACCGGTTATGTTCTTGATCCGTGAAAAACATTTTTTTGTCCTGAGTATTTTCCGGCGTCCTTCAACAGTTGTGGAATTGTTCATTATTGTGGTTGTTCATTCATTGTTATGCAGCAATGTTTGAAAAAATGTGCGACAGCACTACATCGGAAAAGTATTCAAAGTAGGCATGAAATAAACTTCAATATTCACAAAACGACAAAACGACCTTGAGAAATTTCAAGTGACCTGGCAACCCTAGTTGAGGTGCATACTAGTATACTACAAAGGTGTACTTTCTATCATCCGTTACAGCTTTTTCTGAATTGGCACATAAATATTTATTACGGAAAAGTTTGGTTGTTAGGCTAAACTTCGCCGCATTTAGCTACATCCGAAATTCCTACGTGAGTTCGANCATAGACGTAGCAAGGACGGTATTCACAAATCTAAGTTTGCTTGACCCCCCTATCAAAAGACTTCTAATCCCGGTTATTTCTATATGAAAGACACACATAATCAATTTATTTTCTTTTATTATAAAATTCAAGTAATACAATCATCATAACTCACCGAATAAAGTGGTTTTCGAATACGTTGACTCTCAGACTGAAATTGACCACAGCGATACATTCTTGCTAATCTTAAACATTGACTAAATTCTATTGCATTATGATATTTCAATACACATAAAGTTTACGCTAGCGCTGCATGCTCAACTATCTCTGAGTCGTGACCGTGAATGCAAAACGCATGTCAACCAACGCCTTTTTTTTTTCTTTTGTCGTATTTATCAAGGAAAGGTTCACGTCACTTATAACACGTGACCATATTTCCGAGAATCAGTATGGTGAAATTACTTCAGAGTATCGTTCTGGTATGGAAAGCTTAGTAATTATGACTTTTCTACTTTCTCAGTGTATAGAGTCGCATAAGATGACAAGAGTCCCTTCTCCAACCATTTCCATGATCAAGAGAACGGCGCTCTGTCTCCTAGTTGACTCTTTACGTGAACAAGTCACCAGTATCTGTCTGTGGGACAAACAGATTCCTGGGTTGTGTACGTAACGACTTGGATTGTTCCTTTTAAGAGATCAAGCCCAGAGGTATTTCACCTGAGCGACCTCTTACTCTGGAGAGAGTAGTGCAGGACTGCACAAGACATCGGTCTTTTGACAATAGCAGTCGGGCAGCGGCGGCCAGTTTGGATTTGACCAAACTTGCACTGTACGAAGACAGTATCTTTCCCAGACAAGCCGTGGTTTCACTTAGTCAAGTTTATAGCGCACTTGGACTAGATGCTCAAAAGCGAGTCTTACTCGTGCCTGCCCATTGGCTCTGACTTAGTCTTACTAGTTCAATTTTATAGCACACTTGGACTAGATGCTCAAAAGCGAGACTTACTCGTGCCTGCCCACTGGCTCTGAACTAGCGATTTTACTTCAGAGGATGACCAGTTCAAGACTGGGCAAACCAGAGAAGGAGTTCAAAAGAGAACTCCCGAATGAGCGAAAACTACCCCTTTTTATAGCCAAATCATCATGTAATCGATCACACGAATTTTCTAATTTTAGTAACATTATTTAATATTTCGTATGGCTGTCATGTGACTAGTCACAAGACCTTTCTATTTTTAGTAACATTCAGGGGGCGTATACCCATGATTCAAAATTACTTTATTTGATTGGTTAATTTCAGGGGCGTATGCAGCTTATTGATTCACTGACTCAGGACCGCACAAAGTAACTAAAATCGTTGTATAATAACAGAAATGACAGTCACGTTTTTATTCAAACTTCTTCTAATCTTACTTCTCTCTCTTATTTGGGTAAGAAGAGAGAATGAGTTTGCATCTTTGATTCTGCTTCTGAAGTCTCTCTCTCTCGCGTGTCATTGAGTCTGATATGAGAGAATGACTTGTCCTTGATTTACTGCAATGAGCAGATTTCTCAGAGTGAGAGAGGGTTATTTTGCATTGTTGATTCCCAGCAAATGGGAGTTTCGTGAAGAGTATGTACAGACCATAAAGTGTCTGCTACATATTGTTATATTGTGAACTCCACGCAACTGATGAAACTGAATTGGACTTGAGCTATCAACAACTACTTTTGCGGTTCTCTCATTAGTCTGTGCTGGTTGAACAGACTCACTTCTCAAATCTTTGTCTGAATTGTTTTCCACACTTCCGCTGTGAGAAATGCTTTTTCTTTTCACAAACTGCCTAACATCCATTTTTGACAGCACTTTCTACTAATAAGTCATAGTTTAGGAACAATGCAATTTATTAAGGGCTAGATCAATATTACCTGTGAAAAAGCAAGAAAATTAGACACTCTCGCAAAACTGTTCCAAACAATGATTAGACGTGTGCATCTTGACACGACTATCGGACAACTTACTAAAATTAGAATACCACGCAGGTTTAAAAAAATTGAGCAGGTGAATTATGAAAACTTGTCAAAGCAAATATACCTTTGCATTCAGTACTCGCTCGCCAGAACTAAGCCTTAACGATTAAAACGTATTCCCACAAGCCTTTCAGACACGTATTCTAACAACATGCCACGTAGTTTTCATACTGCGTTGAAAGAAGCCTGCATAAGCGTAGTTTGATCAATCAATTCACTCAGGCATATTGGTGTCACTCACAGTCTCACACTAACAACGGGTTTTTCAAACTTTGCTAAAGATTCACGCATCCTTCTCTAGTATAAGCATTTTTACAGATTCACGCATTTTATTCTTTTCACATAGCGCAGCGAAGGGAGGCAGCCACTTCTCCGCCTCAATGAAAAAGTTTCATTGTTACCACACAGTTACGCAATTCCATCGCACTGAACGGCATCGCTGGCGTGGCCGACAAGCCGCGTTGGGGAAAATTGTTAGCAGGAAAGTCACACACACAGTATCGGCCGTTTAGTTTTATTTTCTTCCTCTCACTACAAATACGGAAGATTGTTTAGGCAAGCTAAAGCAGTTCTCAAAACTGAACTTTCAACACAAACTGGAAGTGATAAACAATGGAAGACCCATGCCACACCTCGTTTGCAACAAACGACAAAGGGACAGAAGAAGATGCAGTAAACGCTCTTTTCAAATGAACTGATACACCCGAAAAGGTTGGCCATTCGAAACTAAATTACTTGAAAAACATTTGGAAGCACAAGGATAGATTTGGCTTTGAAAGGGACACTGCCTCCTCAGCCATGAACCTCACCGCACGTCACTGTGGGAAACGTAGCTGAAGGAGGCTCATTGGCCACCGTAGGGGCGCTCATTTGCCAAGACTCAAAAAAATGAAAATTGAAAGTGCGGCCGGATGTACATTTCTATATTGAAACCCGAAATCACCAGAAAACAGTCCAAAAACTTCCGAAAAAGGCAAAAAAACAACAACCAAATGAAAACTAAAAAAATACGCAATACCGAAATATAAGCTGAGAGCCCGGTTTTTTAAATTATGTTGGCAAGGGTGGAGGTTCGCACACTCGAACCCCCAGTAGTTGCACCACCATTGTAGAGTGTGTTGTATCCTCTCACTTCAAGAATGGAAAAGCCACTTTTCAAGATGTACAATCATGTAAAATCGTATTCGTAGCGTGCGCCTCTCATATCCGATGTATCTTGCTTCAGACCTGTCCAATGAAAACTCAACATTTTGCACCATTGAGAGATCGAGTTATTTGACCAATAACACTGTACTCCAGTGGTTGGCAAACTCTGGGTCTCGACCCAATTTTGGGCCGTTCAGCACTTTTTATTTTGCCGTGCAATACTCCTACTCCTATTATTGTGGGCCGTGTGGTATGTATGGGGTAAAACTTAGGCTACCGTAACAACTATAGAACATTGGTTGTTTGATGTTGACAAGGCATTTTTTTTCATTGAACGGTTTATGACAGTATCATAGCAATGTTATCTCACAGATAACTGATAAAGACAACATAAGTTTGAAATTAAGCCCGAAATAATAAGCACGTGCCTTCAATTACGACTGAAAGGGGTTTTGGGCATGGCATTCGCGAAAACTTTGCCAGGGATGAATAGACCGACACCCGACCCCTTTTATTTCTTGGGCCCTCGTTGAAACTTGTATAGCCTGTTTGTATAGCAATCAGAATCAGCTGTCATGCTAAGACTTACAAATAGATTAATTGTTATACGAGGCGGGTCAACACCAGATGTTGTAGGGGTGGTCAAATAAGGGGGGTCCATAAAGTCTTCACTTGTTTAAATACCCCTGGTTCTTTGCGGGAGTAGTTGGGTGTCACACAGAAATGATTCCATTTGGATGGCCAAGAAAGTGGCTATTTTTTTTTGTCAAGCTATGCAATCTTTCAGAGAATCACCACAGCTTAAAGTCACCCTGTAGCATTAATTCACAAAACGTTTGACGCAGATTCAAAAACATGGGCCCCGTTTCTCACAAGCTACGCATAAACGGGAACACTATTGGTGTCCGAAACATTCTTTCACGTTAACAATAAATGTTTACAAGATATGTCTTAAAGCAGTGGTTTTCAAACCTTTTTTCTAACTACGAACTGCTCAATGCTTGACAATTTTGCCGCGGCCGGGGAGTAAACTATGATGTTTGGAATTTTGATCAGTTGAAATGGAGTTGCCAGTTCGAACCACCAGATAAGGCTACTGCAGTAACGTCTACAGATGTAAACAGGCCTCATTTTGAAGCTCGAACCCGACCGAAACCCAAACTCGGGCCAAGCCCACATTTATTTTTGGAGTCCGATTTAGGCCTGAAAGCCAAATTTACTGAATTGTTCAATATATTCGCAAATGTGGAGTGTCGGTGGTGCAGCAAAGTAGGCTAAACATGACTAAATAATCCACAATTAATCATTGTTAAATTTAGTCGATTGCTTTGGGAGTAACATGCGAAAATGGCTTCCGTCGTTGCGAAAGAAATTTTATGCGATCCATAATAGGTTCGGAAATTTTTGACAAATATAAGTTCGAACCCGCCCCAACCCGAAAAGCTCAGGCCAACTTACAACTCTGGTCTTCATCTCCGCTCCATATCCAACACTCACGCTTTATGCTCCAATGCTCTCATTATATGCACGCAGCATCCATGGGAAGAATGGACCAATCAAATACCCAGAAAGCGAGTGGTGTCACCATTACTACAGATTTTGTAATTTCGCAGCCAGGTACCGGTCCGTGGCCCGGGGATTGGGGGCAACTTCCCCAACGCACGCTGCCAACTAGTGTTAGACACTGTTTTGGCTATCGGGAGACCAGAAAAAATAATGTCTGAAAGTACTGAAACATATTCTCGACCTGCTTAGAAGTAGAATGGTTCTTCTTACAATAAGAAGTGACAACTCAAGTTCGACACTAGGACCCTAATAAGAAGTAAAATGACGATCACGTTTCCAAACGAAGCTTATGTAGTTACATGTACGTGGAAGCGTATTTATTGCTGAAGTGACAATTCAAAAACAAAAAATAATCGTAAGGCGTTTGCTACGACATTACTCCCATTGTAGGTAGCTATGCTATTCCGAAAAACGATCTCTATTTCGAAAAACGATCTCATAATAGTATTACACCGGCCTGAAAGCATATTGCCTTAAAGTACATTTTACGCCGCTAATATAGGTAGAATTTCAATATAATGTGCAACACCGTTTTGCATGTTTGGACTTTGATCTGCTGATGTGAAGAAATAACATCAAACCCACTAGCCCAGATTATAAAACAAAGGTGTGACTCTGCTCAAAAGCATTGAAGGGAGGTGAACCTAGAACCCAACGTTCTTAGTCAATACCTCCAAACTCAAGCTCCAGTCTCCCCGATAAAGATATATTTCAATTTATTGTATGCTACTATGAACCCTCACCAATGCAGAAAATCTGGCGAGGATCTGCTTCTATCCAGGCAAGCAAACAAAAGTGAGAATCAGCCTCTAACCAAGTTAAAACCACGAATCTCAGCCAACACCAAAGTCACCAGTGAAAATGTTGAAATTTGCACCAGAACCTTACTTTTCTACCCAAATTTATGTGGTTTGCACGAAATGATCTAACTAATAAGCATTTGCCTGTCGGTTGTAGATTTCGCTAACCATGCCGAATTTGTCTTTTTGTGCCCTGCGTGAACTGTTTGCGGGTTTGCAATTGCCACACAAGGATCAAAACCACATCAGTCATTGTTGCCAGGCGCGTAACCAAGGAGTTTGCGCAATCAATATTACGCTGCGTTGTCCCTATTGACGAAGTGAGGTGCTGCACAATTGCATTGTTGTGTCATAATGTCTTGAGTTACTGAAGCACGCTCAGCGCACTTTTGTCAGATAGCGGCAAGTTGTTTGCTAACGTATATCACTTTTCACGTGCTGCATTACGTTTCAATCAGCGGCATTCGTTCCGAGAAGTAGCTCATCCACTCACCTTTATGTTGCAAAAGTTCGATGCAGGCGCACTGCGATGCAGGCATAGACTGCAATTAGGGTTGCCAGATGGGTTTTCTAAAAATACCGGCCTATTTGTCAAGAGTGCCAGATATAAGCTGTTTCGTTATTAGTAGGCAGCTCAGGGAAAACAGAGCAGGCCCGTAGCCACAGGGGGCATTCGGGCACAATTCCCCCACAAATTTTTTCATTACCCCCCGAAATACTGTTGCACCTTGAAAAATTTATTTTAAAACATACAAAAATCTTGCCCCTCTGAAAATGTGTTTGGCCCCACCAAAACGTACAACTTACAAGCTGGCTACGGGCCTGAGGGAGGCAATCGGTGTTGTCAAGCCATAGTAATTTTCTCGTATTTTGGCTGGCTCGTTACATTTCGGTGTGAGTGTGGCGTGACAATCGCATCGAGGATTGCGACAATAGCAGCAAATAAACTTCGCTGAAGGATCTGCCCTGACAAGATTATTTACTAGAGTCATTATAGTTCGCGAAATTCTGAGTTAGTTTTTTTAGAAGTTACGGCAATCTATTTGTTATAAACATACCGGCTTCAGGCACTTGTTTTCAAAATACCGGCCTTTTACCGGCTTCAACTAACTTAGCATCAAAATACTGGCCATGCGGGTGAAATACCGGCCACCTGGCAACACTAACTGCAATCAGACCTGGAACTAGTTTTTCGTTTAGGAGGATTCATAAATCTTGCTTCAATTATAAGTTTTCCATAATGCGTTCCTATTTTCACTGCTGCCTTTTCTTTCGAGGCTGTCATCAGGCAAAAAATGAAATTGTAACAAAAGCAGACCAATTGTGCATAGCCCACCGGCAAGTCCAGAATTGTGCTAGCGAAAGCGATCGCGTTTGTGATTGCTGGGCAGTTCTCACGCGAAAAAGAGATAAAGAAACAAGAGTGTTATTACGAAGGAATAGCATTGTTGAGCCTAATCGATAAGAGTCTGGACAGTGCCGGATTAAGATGGCGCGGGGCCAGTAGCATATGTACAGCGCGGGCCCCTAAATTAAAAATACACTTAAATAAGTGAACAACTGTTAAATAATAAATTATGTGGCCATCCATGCGACTAACATTACGCATACTGAAGTTCGAAAATACAAAAACCTGGTCCGAAATAGCAACTTCATGGACATTAGGGACTAAATATTTTTTAACCAAAAACGTATGCCGTATTTACTCGATTGTAAGCCGCACGAAATGGTGTTAAAACATTAATTTAAGCCGCCCCTGATTATGTAAGCCGCACTGGAACATAGGTTACCTAAGCCTCTGATATACTTTCGCGTACCAGCACGTTTCGCGTTTATTTGTAACCCTGGTAATGATGTTTACACAATCACAACTTCCTTCTGTTCATCATAATCTCTCCTGTGACGAGTGTGCATGTGATTCTGAAGACAAGAAAGAGAATATTTAGTCAACAAAACGTAGCCAAGAAAAGGCAAAATGCATCTAGACGTTTCTATAAGCTACGGAAAAAATTTGAGCCGCCCTCGATTGGAAGCCGCACAAAATGATGAAAAAAAAAACTTTACAAGCAGCGGCTTACAATCGAATAAATACGGTATACGACTACGTATCTTTTTACCAAGGAATACATTACTGTTACCAAGAAGCAATGCATTACTGTACATACTGCTCGCAAGTACAATGCAAGAGGCAGTAAACAATGCTTAGAGACTCATCAACAAATTGTCAGTAATTAATATTTACAGACTCATCAAAAATTTTGATCTTTGATATATTTCGACAGCGTAGCCTCAGTAAGTGTCGAAGTCGACTATCAAAAGCAGCAAACCTACTGCTTAAGATTGCATTTTCTAGATTTTTCAATAGCGAATTTGTTTGTGATACTGGTAGCATCTATTTCATTTAGATGTTCATGTTCTAGACTGTTTGGTATCAAGCTGTTCAGCGTGTTTTTCGAATGGTGCTTCTTTGTTCATTCACCAATGTAAGTTTAGAAAATGACCCTTCTCCACCGCACTTGAATTTCAAAAGGAAAACCCAGAAAGACATTGAAAACCCCAGATCTGGGGACAAAACCCCAGGTTTGGCACCACTAGCCATATCATTTTGGAAGTACCAAAAGAGGTAACGCAATATATAGAACTGGTCAATGTGATGTAATAATATTTTTAATGCTATTCATAACAATACAATCAGGCAACATCTTCAAATTGCTGCAGTTAAGGTTCACTGCTTGAGCGGTCCCATAATGTTGCAAACAACTGTGAAATAGTTTAATTTTCAAATCACAGTAATCTGCTCTAAAAGCATTCAGGTGGAAACCTTCGTTTCTATGATTTATGACAAATTTAACAAAATAGATACTGCTTGGACTGAAAAAATGATATACATATAAATAAAAGTGGATATTAGGGGAGGCCACCTAGGCAGTCGCCTCTGGCTTCCCTCTTTCAGAGATGGCGTGAGTGTCCCCTTTTGAGAGTTTCGCACTTAGTTTTTGCATTGTTTTTTTTTTTAAAAAGACTATTAATCACTCTTTCTAGAGCCACATTTAAGATCTGAAGCAAGAAATATGCAACTATAATGTGTATTTGAAGAACACTTTAAAAACTTTAGTTGCTTTAAGCGAATAAAGTTTCTGTATAAAATGTGCAAAATATAGGGCCCCGTTTCTGAGAGTTTGCCTCAGGCACCTAAATTCTAATATCCCCCCTTGGATATAACAAAGAACAAATTTAACACAATGGACCGCGGGACCCCAAAAGCGGGGAACCCGTAGCAATTGCTACATTTGCTACTATTTTTTATCCGGGACTGTGTCTGGGTCAAAGTCCGGCACGTAAATCCTGAAGTTCAACGCAATGTAAATTATTGCTTAGATTAGAGTTTTTAATCTGTTTCTACTTCAGTAGACACCAAAATGGGGCGTATTTGTATCAGAGGGGCGCCAGAGATGTTTACGGGGGCAGTTGCTTCAAACGCTACAACGTTAAATCTGATCACGACATTACAGGTAACTGATGGGAAACTTCAACATTTTAATTATATTGGTGTGCACGCCATAGAAATACTTAGTTCAAATCAGGAAAAAATCGCTTGCGACAAATCACAGGGAATTGAAACTGCTATGAGCACATTATTGTAGGGATGTTTCAAAAAAACAAGGAACTTGAAGATATCTTGTATCACATCTTGATGAAAGTTTACCTTCGTGGCTTGAATAAAATTTTGGAATAAAAGAGTGTGAATGTCAGTTACACAAAAACATTTTTTAATACAGGATAAATTTCCGATAAAATCTTTAATTTCAAAAACAAAAACAATTTCAAATCGTATCCTTATTTACATCCATAACGTTTCTATTTTTTCAATCAAACTTCAAGAACTTTTCCGATGATTTTAAAGTGGTTAGCTATATTATAAGTTTGTCGGATGAATTTAATATAATGTATTAACGCACTTCGCAGAGATGAACAAGCTCAATCTGTAACATACACTCTGAGAACGCAAAACCATACACGCTGAGGCTTTAATGTTTACAGTGTCTGATTCTTTTCTGAAGGTTGAAAGGATTCAATATTGTTTCTTGCGATGCAGTATATAATCCATGTCTCCATGGAAACCCTTAAATTTAGGTGGATTTTTGTGCACCAAGGAATGGTTTACCTGGAATGAGTGATTTGGTTTCAAAATGCATTACCTCCTTATAATTAAGACGTGTTATCTTTGAAAGTTTCACTCTGGTGACTTCGCCATGTATTGCAGATGCGAATAGTAATACCTGGACATTTTCTGAAAACACTTTGGAGATGGATTCAAGAAATGCGAGTCTTTCTTCGGAAAAAGCAAAACTACTTCAGACAAGGAAGGTACGAACTGCGAAAACCTGATACGTTCCACTGAAAAGCATGGATCTCACAACAATCACAAGTTGAAATTACCACACACATATTCGTTAACACCCAAGCACAATAATCCCAATGCAAACACGTAACCGAACACACCGTATTTCCAATGCTTTGCAACTTAATTTTTGACTCGAAAATTTGTTTGCATTTATCGATTGGAAAATTACCGAAGATGTAAAAATGATAGCGGCTCGCACGAAACGTAAGGCTTACCGAATTCCCCAAACTTTTCNCAATGATATGAANCAGAATGGTTTTAACTGCAGAAGTTGGCTATTTTTCTGGAATCTTATGAGAGAGAACTCTCGAACATTAGAATTGAACTCCTCCTCTGGGTGTCTTTCTTTTTAATTTTAAACGTTTGTCATTTTTCTATTATTTTATGTCCGCCAGGCCTATCAAGTCAGCTTTTCTGACTCACGAACTGTCGGCGTTCGAAAATCATTCGCTGGAGACAAATCACGTGACCACAGATGTTTACTTTGGTTGAAGGTGTGAACGGTGTATGTTTTGACATCGTGTTTATCTCCACGTTGATTTGAAATGCAGCTGGTCTCAAACGATCATTAGACTTTTTCAACTTCTGTACTTTTAGGACTGCTCTGGGTTTGAAGCATTTCCTTGAATTTTATAAATTTGATATTTTTTGCGTGTTGTGCGAGTTATGGCTGTTTATCCTTTGTTACGCGATACACCTGTCATTGAAATAATCCAAATTTATCACCAAGTTTTTATTTACAAGTGCTCTGCAAAAAATTAACGGATTTTACAAACAATCAAAACGCACTTATTTCTCAAGTAAGCAAGTCTAAATCGTGCAAATGTATTGAAAAAGAGCAAGCTTCGCACCAGGATGGCATGCTAAGTTGCCGTATCATCAGTCAATGTCAATGTCAATGGTTTATTGTTTCATATGACTCAGCCAACAAGCAGAAGCATCATAAAAGCCATCGCATGCAGTAAGCCAACCATTAGCCAGCATTAGAGCAAATGAAAACACAATGGCACAATAGTTGATCAGTGTAAACAAAGAGGGGCGCTGTGTCATATAGGATTGGCGAAAGACCGCAGCGGTCATCTAGTCAACCAACCCCGTTTATCATTTTTTGACAAGTGTTGAGAAACAACAGTTGGACATCAAATAAGCATAATGAAAAGAAAAACAAAAAACGAATGAACGCAGAACATGGTGAAGAAAATGTACAGGTGAAACCGCATGCCTATGTACACAGATGAGTGGATCGAATTTTAGTGGAGGATTTTGGTGTGGTTAGAATATTTTTAGCAATATAAAAAAATTAAAAA
>JGI24158J21664_10004295_pt1 | contig 18291 bp, 3 predicted proteins | sample Ectturendosymbi3_FD_21664 | JGI IMG/M metagenome (IMG submission 21664)
CCATTTTCGTTGAATTGACAAATTTTGAAAGTTTGTTTTTAGTAAAGTTCCAAGCTTCTATTTTGGATGAAAGCCACCCTTTGCGCGTAAAAGTTTCCCTTTTCAAAATCTTGATGTTTTAAGTGCAAGATCTGGAGTATGTCTTTTGCAGACAATATTGCAGTTGTCATTGTGGCCGCCATTATGCCTGCATTTTTTTGAATTTTCATGCTTCTGCTGTACACCAACACACGTTCAATCGAAGCCGAGTAGCGACTTTGCTTTAGACACTGACTCCCGAAGTTGGTCTACAAAACTAGCGCGCATCTAAGACGTGGATCTTATCTAATTCTTAAGCAACTGGTTGATGTATGCAACTGTTCACGTAGGCTAGAATACTTCACGGCGTTTGAAAAATATTTGGATTTTATATCATTAAATGCTATGAAATGCAAGAGCTACACATGTCCGAGTCAAACTTGCATGTTTGACCCACGCAGTCTACACAAAGGCGAAAACTTTTGTGTTTGCAGAAAGGAGGCCAAGATCGATTCTCACCATGCACGGCTCTGTGGTAAAGTTAAGAAATACTTGTCGACGCTGCATAACACAACGGTGGATTAGCTGATCTTGATCAATGGTTCCCGAAGTATCGGTCGAAACATAAACAAGGGCGACAAAGGGTCAGAAATGGGCCGTGACGAGGCAATCCAAACCGGAGTTGGGCATTTTCAACGTTACCACTCTTTGTCTTTGTGTGTAGCGTAGGGACTTGAGCAAAGAGTGGAATGCTGACACCAAAAACGAACTTAGCAACACATACTGCCAAAAATCACCGACACAATGTTTTTTCTTTTTTATCATAAGTTGTTTGAGGCGTGTTCACCAAGCTCTGATTTGGGTAGCGCTTGAAAAATTAGGAACTGCTGATCTAGCCATTCAAGCATATGCGGTTGAATTTTTTTAAGTCCACTCGACTGGGAAAATTTTTTTCCGTTATAGTTACATGCGCTCTGTCGATGAAACAGATTGCAAGCTATCTATAAGTAATGGCATAGTCTCACTATCCACTTCCAAAATAAAAAACATCTTCCTACTTACATTAGACTTTGCTACTGAGTCTACCCATTTGGAGGGGAACCATTTCAAGTTTACAGTAGGATAGAGTGGCAACTGACATCTAACGAAAGTGACACTTTTAGACTGTTTGTTGGATATGGTGGTTTGTTATTGGCGCTTTATAACTACAATGGTCTTGCAGCGTCACCACTGAGTTTGTACAATTGCTGGGTTCATTTTCACTCGTTTGGTTTTTGTGTTCTGGTAGTGTTCCCTGCTGCTCTTCCGTACACCGTGCGCCTGGCAGGAAGGCTACAGTACCAATTTACAAGGTCTTGGCAAGAACCGGACGAGAGTCGAACTCTCGGTCTACCAGCACCGAAGCGGACGCACTTACCACTAGACCACGGGCTGGTCACTATGAGTAATCAACGCCTTGACTAGGCTGCTGGCCGAAAAGGGAAGTCCGCTACAATTCAAACTGTTTTTTTTCTCGCCGACAAGTTACTATGAAATCATTGATGAAAACGTTAACGCTCCACATGATTGTGATCAAACCGTTACAATGCAATTTTAATCGTAACAAATAGACATCCAGAAAGAATGATGCTGCTAAACAGTGCCTATCTATGGCAGAGGTGTCAAACACGCGGCCCGTGAGGGTATTTTGATCGGCCCGCGATATTTTTTGGGAATCTTGAAATAATTAACATTTAGGTTAATTAGTTTATTCATCGGTGTTTAAGAGTGCTAGGTCACCGAGTCAACAAGTTCAATTAAAACGAACGTAGAAAGGGCCAGCGATAAATTCCCGACAACCCACAATACCATTGGCAGGAAAAAGATTTAAAAGCTGTTTCTAGTAAGGCTCATGCACCGACTTTGTTGCGTCAGCGTCATAATGCCGCCCCGTTTTTTTTGTATAAGTCCTCGTTTCGCCCTCAGACCAATTTGAGTTTGAGAACCCTGGTCTATGGTCTATGTGAGTAATGATAAAGACTTTGAAACTAGATTTCTTCTCAACCAAATTTAAGCTTCAAGGCATACAAAACGTACATCACAATTATTTGGTTTTAAATCTGAACAAAACCAAAAATTTGCGATTTTAATTTAAGGTTACCGCTGATGCTAAGAAACGCCACGGAACAGCATTACTCCTTGTTTTACTTTCAGTTAGGGATTACAAGCGGTTAGATACAAGTTCGTATTTTATACATCCACACGGAACTTGAACCTCAGGAAAATGTCTGCCATGACATGAATTCTCCAACGTTTCCACTATATGCAACAATAGGCGTCGGAAGGGGAGGAGTAGAAGAGGGCCTTGACCCCTCCCTACATTTTTAAATTTTGCATTTTCCTATTATAATTATAGCAAAAAAGATTGTTTGCTTAGTTTTGAGTGGATAAAAATAAATTTCACCATTTTGCCAACCCTACGAAAACCAATGGCTTCACCTGGAAATTCTACTATTGCCCCACACCTAAATAAAATTTTCCGACGCCCATGTACACTGCATTTGATTAAACATGGATAATTGGTGAACGATAGTGCTTTGGTCAAGTTCGACTAAATTATGCAACAAGTATCGCAAGCGATATCGGTGATTTGCTCTGAAGTATTTCTGTGGCATACATATTAAAAGCTTGACTGCTCTGAAAATTTTTGGTGGAACTTTCGGAATTGGGGGGGCAATTGCCCCCATTACCCCCCCTGGCTACGCGCCTGACTCGTGCGCATGTTCAACGCAATGCTGTACTTTTGTGCTTGGGTAGCTGTCGACGGTGGTAGTTGCTCGGGTGCTCGGGCTAGAAGATATGTTTTTAAACAGAATGACAATTGTTTAAAGTTCATTTAATTTTAAGATATCTGTGTTTTTATCTATTAGTATTTCGTTCGTTTTTGAAAAAGCGGCCTGCATAATGGAGATACAAAGCTAACCAGTGAAAAGATTTGAGATACATAGCTGGCAATTATACTTTACTCACGGACACAGAACAACACTGCGGAGTGGTTATTGATCGATCGTATTGCTGCCGCACGAGAGAGTGGAGATTGCGAGATATTGTGGAACAACGCAAAGCTGCCTGGCTGTTTCAAAGCAGACTTGAAGCTAACAAGCTTTTTCTACGTCATTTTACCGATAAGGTTACAGCTGGTTCACAACGTGTTAAATGTTTTGCCGACCGCCACAGCAAAAATGTTTAGAGGGGAGTGCGAAGCTTAACTGGTTGTTAAATGGAAAAAGCCTTGATCTTATTGATCTAGCAAAGACATATTTTAGCTGGTAAGTCAGATAACTTGCGACTTCATTTGGAGTCCTTTTGCTTTGCCAAAAAACGACCGCGAAGCGGATCTTTCTTATCTTGAGGTTCCATTGTACAAAATCAGTAGAAGCCGCCGCTTTGCACGGTGGTGAAAGAAATAGTTGGGTACTGGCTTAGCTGCAGTCAGCGCAATGCGATGGGCTATATCGCGCACGGAACGCAAAAGACGAGGCGACAAACAGCACTTCCGTTACGCCTACAAATTGCTCGATTGCCAAAATATCAGGAAGCTAATCAAAAAAATGTGATCTAACACGTGCAACCTTCCAGCAAGAACATTAAATGCACTGGCGAAGAGTCTTTCCGCATTTGCAGATAAACGTTATTAGCTCTAAGACGCGATGAGTTAATTACAGGAAAACCATACGCAGACCTTACTTCTAAAACTTTTTTCGAGTATAATGTCGAAGTTGTTTTTATCCTAGTCACCGTGCATTCCGTCATACAAAATTGCTCTGCTCAAGTTCTGTGAACAAGCAGCTGTTTAAAAATATTCGAATGCAAACAAGCTAATTGACGTATATAATTGACAGAAAACCCATACTGACTCTACTGAGGAACTTAAGGAATGCTGAGCCTGTGGTTATACGCGAATATCAACAAGTTGTTAACATCCCAGAATTGTGATAAGTATGCCACCATGCCTTTACATGGGTGTGGAATTTAGAGAAGCATGCTGTGTTCCATAAAGTAAATAAACATATTCCCAGTTCTTTTCCCAACTTCCAAGGCATACCTCTGAGCAGCATGTGCGTTGTTCCACACCTGCCAAGCTTGAGTGTTTCACAGTTTCGCTAGCTTGCTACAGCTGTTTGCATCAATACAGCATGCAACTCAAGAAACTTTCGCAGTTTTGTCACTGTGTACTACCAACAGAAAATATTCAAGATTCAAGTAACACTGTGTGTAGGCTACTCCATAGCAGGCGGCACAAGCACGGATTCACTGAGCGCGACAGATGGAGCCCTTTATCGCGTTACGCCAATGTTCCTTACATAAAATATTGATGCACTTGTTTGTGCGAATGACGGAGGTGATAGAAACTGTCTACTCTTGGCGTTGTTGCTAAGAATTGTTGCTGGATGTGGACATCACAGGCAGATTAAAGTTGAAAGCATTGTGAGATGAAAACCGGCTTCATAGTTTACATAGATATTTCAAGCGTTGCACATTACTTATGGAAAAGAGGAATGAGGTAGTCTACTTGTGCATCCATGTCAGCGTATGCCACAGTGAATATTTGTTGTGTTAAGCAAGGAATGAATTTAAGCCTTTTTTTCTCGCACTTGGCCAGATTACTGCACTTGAAAATGGCGTTCCGTTTCGATTGGTTGTTGGGGCTATATCATGTGATTCCAAACCGAGGCAAATAAACGTGTGAAGAAGAAATTGGAGGGATGATTTAATTGTGAAAAGCACATAACGACCCGGAAAGATCAAAGATTGTTGCTGACGTTTTTTTACGAAATTGGCGGATGTCATTTCGAAAATATATTTATCGCTTCTTTAGGGAAATGCGGCAATTAAAAGCTCCGGGCTTGCTGTTATAAGCTTTCGAGGAATCAGGCGACTGGGCTTTGCTTTCATCTTTTTGCGATAATTCAGACTTGCACATATCTGTATTTAAGTAACTACTCTCCACATGTGAGATGAGCAAGGAATCTATTGGTAATTTTTTAGCAAGGAATTTATTGCCGAATACAAGTAAGGATCCATCGACAAGAAATCTAGATAAGTAAAGGAATCTATCTAGATAAGCAAAATAATCTAATCTTGATAAGCAAAGGAATCTAGAGGTAAGAAATGAATCTATCGGTAATTTTTTGCCGATTTCATTGCTTATCTCACATGTGGAGAGTACTTGCTTGAATAGGCTAATAAGGATTGAAAAACCCGTATTATCGAATCAGCAGGAACTCCTTGCTTATAGCTGCGGCCGGTTTAATGCACTGACAGTTGTGTGAATAGCGCGTTTCTATATAATATATTTGTTGTGCAAGCAGCTGGTAAAATGTTCATTTATTAAAATGCCCACAACGTAATCTCTTTCAGCGGTTTCAAGCACCTATTGTGTTCTTGTATTACGTGAGGTAAATTGATTTTTTCGCCGGGTTGATTTCAGATCTTTGTTAACAAACCTGATTTAAGATGCGTAAGCAGCTAAGGTACGCCAGATCGTATATTACTTAAAAAATAGAGAGCTTTAGTGTTTTACAATTCATCATTTAGCTTATCACTTTTTCGTTGTTAAGCTACAATGTGTTGGGCTCCATTTGATTTATTTTTAATGAGTTGGTAACCCACTCTTCTCAGGGCTTCCACTACGTGCAAGTTCTATGTGTCTGTTTATCACACTTTGTTGAAAAAGGCGGGTGCATGAAACAATATTTATAAAACCGACTACCTCAAGCAAAGATTCGGATAAATGTCTCTGTTGAAAGTTTTATAAGCAAGCAAAACTTCCCTGAGCTACCATTTCAAAAAAGTTGCGATTTTACAAAAGAAAGGTTAGGTGTGAACAGATGAGGAATTTGAAGACCAGACCATATACCTTTTCAGACAATGCAAAAATTTGTTTATGAGCTTGCCAAATGTGTATGCGTAAGGTACGTTCTAAATTGAATGTTAATAGTATATTTTTAAAAGATTTTACCTACCTTTGAAGACTACTGCGTGGGGGGCAAAACATCCTTGACTAGGAAGCAATTTCAAAAACTGTGGGGGATAATTTACCAAAACATTTCCTTTCCCGTAGTTTAATTGCGTAAAACTCCCCCAGTGGTTAACCTGACAGAAATCGCGCCTTGAAAGTCGCGTAGAATAACTTGAGAGCTAAGTAATCTTTATGTCACTTGCGACTTTTTGAGTTCAAGTGCGTAAAATGCTTTTGAGGAAGGTCCTTATTCGGAAATAGATGAACTTGTTTGTGATAATGAACCCATTGTTTAAAACAGTAAAGTTCGTGGAAAGCGTCGATTTCAATTTTGATGATTTCTAATTTTTTTTGTTTCAATCAACGATCACCTGCTTTTAATGATCTCATAACTCAGCATGTCTGTCTTCGTTCACATCGACCTCAGGACAGAGTTTTGACGATGTACGTTTAATTGTTCCCAAACGGAAATTGATTTTATAGGTTGCGATCTTCAAACACACAGCAAAGTAAGCATCCGTTTACTGAAAATAGACAAATAGTTGTGCCTGCAGCTTAACACTGCAGTTAAAATTTATGTTCTCAGCGCAGCCAGAAGTTTAGGCAAACAACAGTCGTTGTTGAATGCAACCCTCTTTCTTTATCGTATGGAAAAGCGTCACGCCCATTGATTAATGGCGTGGTCTCTGACAGGCGTCAATTATTATCTTAGTGTGCAAAAAGGGCTGGCATGCAAGACTGTCGTCAAAAGATTTGCGCTAGGTGTGTGAATCGTTCCATGCGGTAGTATCGCTTTCTCGGAAGCCACGATCCGACGTCCACTGCAATGCGTTTTGAATTTTTGACGCTCCCGCAAAACTGGATGAACGTGCTCTGGTGCGATGGTATGCTGGAATACCGATGGACGATGCGCAGTCTGGTCTTATTTGCAGGAAACCACAAGGTTGATAACCCGGTTGGGGATCGTACAGTATCTTGCACTATGCATTGTGCATTGCCCTGAGTTTGAAGCTTGTATAAAAGAGAAGTGTGCTTTTCATTGTTATGTTAAATGCTAAAAGAACATTTTTATTTGTTGTATAAGCCAAAAAAGTCGTGTAAATTATTGTTAAATTTATGCTTCATGCAAACCTCTGTTGGAAGGTATTAACGTTTGCAGCTTTTGGTCTAAACACTCTTAGTAAACTGGAGTATGGTCGAACTGACTGTTTGATTTTAAAACCAACCACCGATTAGATAAATTAAAATTACCAATGGAACTTTAACAAATTGGATGCGTCTTTCTTCAACTCAAGATCAAAGTTGCAATGTCAGCCGAAAGTTTCTCCGTGAGCCCGAGCACTATGACAGGTACAGCAACATCTAAACCGGAAGGTAATATACGATTTAAAAAAAGTAGGTTGTGATTTTTTTATCGAGTAGCATCTTGACTTTCTCAAAAAGTTTCAAACATATCTTTGGAAAAAATGTTTTTGGAAAAACAAATCAGAAACTGTGATGGCGCGTGTTGATTTAAAGTATGTTGTTACAGGAACCAGTCGAGGGACAAAAAATTTTAGCTCGCAACAACGTTTTAGTCGAATGGTTGCGTGAGCATAGTTTCTGTCCCGATTGATACGTTCCACACACCGTGTTGCAGTTGGTTGTGTTGCAGCACGCGCCACTGAAGCTGGTAGGCTGGGTTCGATTCCCGGTCGGGCCATACCGAAGTCTCGAAAAAATAGTACTTGCAGCCTGTCCAGCCTCGTGCTCCGCATTGATAGTTGGGGTGCAAGGAAATGGCTCACGCGCGGTGCTGCCAGTGACTCGCCACCAGTGCAGCATTCACTGCGAAATGCAGCCGCTTTCCATAGGCGTACGGGGGATATTCGCTTCGAAGAGGAAAAATTTAGATTTGCCCGAAATTTTTCCTCCTCGGAAACGACAAGAAATGCAAGTAAAATAATGGAATTGCCATTTCAGTACCGTGGAGTATACAGGAAAATACAACTTTTTTTGCCCCCTCAAAAAAAATCGGGCATTTTGCCCCAATGTTTGTCAGCTGTCAGGTATGTTCCGTGGTATAACCAAAGTATTTTCACTTTATATATACAGTATATATGTTTTGTATTATTTTCGAATTGCTGGTTTTTACCAAAAGTTGAATTTTTCTCAAAAACCTCAGGAATAGAATAACAACATTCATGGGAGCTACCACGAGTACTTTTGTTTTAAAAACGCAAGTTACAACTAAAATTTTTTCTTATGGTTTTCAATAGGTGCTAGAGTATCAAGCAAAAAGTTTTAGGCGAAGAACAAAATGGAACTTTTTACCAAAGAAGTTTAAATTCTAGAGACTTTCCGTAGTTGATTACATGTTCGCTCTTGGGTACCTCCTTATGTACATAATATTTGTGTTACAGATGGCAACGACAACAACAATACTGCTGTCATCGTGGTCCTAGTAGTGATATTTTCGCTTCTAATTGTTGCTGCTATAGCCCTTCGGATATGGTGAGTTGCACGTTTTCACATTTCGTTTGCGACACTCGCTTTTGAATCAACCAGGACGTCATAAATTTCCTCTATGTCTCGTGCACTGGGCAACAAAACGTAGAGCATGGATAGTTGCACAAGACGGGTAGCTTGTAATGTGGAGGCATCATTGATTTAGATTTAGACAGATCAAGTTTGGGGTGATCGTCGCTAGCTGATGAAACATTTCCCTTGCTGTGTCACAAACTCTGCGGTTGATTTAAGTTCCAGCAATCGGTCAATGAAGAATATCAGGAAATAGAAATGCGTCTTAGTTTCGCTTCAAGTAAGTCAATATACTAAAATGTGCAAAATGAAAACGCAGTTGGAGCTGTATTTCTATTTTATAAATCTGTAAGGACTGCACCAGCCATTTGGTGCCCCGAAGGAATCGTTAGATTGCAACTGTAGCTGCAAATCAAAAAGCCAGGTATCCCTCTAAACCAGAGGTACTTAAATTTACTTTTTCAATCACGCCCCCTTTGGCTTTAGTCATTGACACTCACGTCTCACCCAACCTCAGAATCAAGCGCAAAAAACAAAACAACAATTACTTTGCCATTATTCTGCTTTTCAACAGTTTGTCGCTGCCATACTCGCGCCCCATGCGAAACTTTCACGTTCCCCAGTTTAAGAACCAAGGCGCTGGAGAAAATGCATTGAGGAGTCTTTGAAAACTAACGTACGTGTTGCATGCTTGTTGGGGAAATACAGCTGAAATGAAAATTAGAAGCAATGAATTGCTGAAACGAATTGTTTCACTGGCAGATATTGAAAATGAAAAAATACACATGTGCGTACAATATATTTTGCACTTGAAGGTAACCTTTTCTGGTTGTTTTGCGTGGTGAAATTTAATTTTACCCGCACGAAAGATCCTTTTTTCTAAAAATTTAATAGGAAAATGTCAAATTTCAAAATTCAGGGGGCTTTTATCCTCCCTGCCCCTCCCGACGCCCATGTCAGCAAGTAAATCTTTGAATGCATAGCGAACAAATTTTGGGAAGAGATGTGCAACTCCACGTTTAAAACTTCGTATTTAAATAAGTTGAAGTTAAATTGTAATACCGTGGTTGAAAATAACAGGAAAATTTTAGTCTCAAGCATTGCATGCTGTGATGAAAAACTTCAGCAATATAGGAAACGAACAGTAGAAATTTTATCAATAGGCTTATACCAGGCTTGTCCATGGGAATTGGATTCCTATGGGATTCCCATGGGAAACGTCCCATGGGATGGGACAGGCATAAATTGCCATGGGATGGGACAGATAAATATGTCCCATGGACAACCCTAGGCTTGTCCATGAGAATGTCATTCCTATGGGAATCCCATGAGAAACGTCCCATGGAAGGGGATGGGACGGGACAGGCATAAATTGCTATGGGATGGGAATGGGACAGACAAATATGTCCCATGGACAACCCTGGCTTTTACCCAAATTTTTTGGAACGGATCGTATAAAAACACCCATCTGTAAAAGAAAATTGAAAAGCGTTTCTGGCAACAGAAGTAAACGACTGACCTATACCTTCATCATACCCTTACTGTGTGGAATTTTACATTCGACCTGTTGCGGTTTGAACGATGTAGCCTACTGTACTCATCAGCAGTTCATCGACCGTTTTAATCCAAGCTTGCTTTGTCAGAAGTAAACAATAGTGGGCAAGGAAGCTCAGGACACCACTTTCTTTCGTCAGGGATCGTGCTTCTTTTGTTTCGCTAATCCAATCCTATATCTGCTTGCAAGAGTCCCAAGTAGCCATAAGCAAAGGAGAGTTTCTGAAAGCCACGAAAGTATTTACTGACTGTGAAGATACTACTTTGGCCATGAACGTAAAAAACATAAATCACCATGAGACTTCGTGCTACATCATTATTTTGTAACCATGAGACTTCGTGTTACTTCATTATTTTGTATCTGGGCAGATCATATTACTTCGTCCTAAAGTTAGCATACGATGTTTCTTGCACAATATAGTACAAGCGCTTATGTTACAGTGAAAAAACTTTTTTCCCGTTTCTGTTGGTTACTTGAAACTCTGCGTGGATGTTTAGTTGAAAAGCATTTTGGCGAGAAGCCAAAAAATAAACTTGGCGGGAGAGAATTAGCAACTCCAGTAAACAGTTGGCTTTATACGTTCATGGCAATTTTTGCCCTAAGGTTCAATAATTGCCGTCAAAAATTGGGGGGAACGACCGCGCTATCCCCTCCCCCTTTCTACGCCCCTGAAAACATCCATTCGCTATTGCCGAACAGACATGAATTGCAAACACGTGTCGTTTCAAGGTAGCAGTGTAATTTAAAGTGCTACGATATCTGAACAGACCAGTACAGCTTCTTCCGACAGATCTGTCGATTTCGAACAAATTGCTTAAAAACCAAGCAGCTAAATATTTTTTCTTTGTACTCAATCGCATTAGTTTGTTTTCGTAATAAACAAGCAACGAAAGTCACTGACCTTTGGTAAGTTCACCGTCATATACAGGACTGCAGGTGAGAAATTAATGCATTGTAGATAAAAGCAAACGTCAAATTTTGATCGGGACCGCTAGAAATATGAGCAAAAAAGCGACACTTGCAGCCTAAATGTAGAACGTAGAGCACGAAAGTAAGCCGCTGACCTTCAACTGAAAATAGTACATGTAGAACTGTTGTACGCGAAAGTAAAATATAACTTGGTTATTTGGTTTTCGTAGTACAACTTCCCACTTCCCTTGGTTTCTACGCAACAGGTTTATGCCAATGGGCGTCGCAAGGATTTTTTCCAGGGAGGGGCCACTAGTGGATTTTTCCAAAGGTTTTCCTATGGGGGACCAAAAGTGGTGAATTTTGTTTTTTCCCACTCGAAACTAAGAGAACAAACTTTTTTGCTGAAATTTTCAAAATCTAGGGGGGCTTTGGCCCCCCTTGACCCCCTTCCGACGCCCATGCTTCTGACATAACTACAAAGAAAGAAAACAAATGAGTTGCTATTTTAAACTTGTTTATTTGTAGTCATCACTGTGAACTTGCCTTACCCCGCCCATTAGATCCTAGAACAAGTTTGAGAACGTTGCTGATCGCATAACTGTTTGGGATGACACGTAATTTTACGCTGTTCTCAGCGAAGCTAGTAGAACGTTGGATGGTGATGATGTAAACCTAAAACTACACCTGAGATATAGCAAGCACAACAAAAGCTTAGGCGTATGCGTTAAGACGCTCATTTGCAGAAAAAACTACTGTTTAGGAACCGCTGGAAAAAATCCAGGCTCACGCGAAGGGAAGACATACGGAGAGACTCCTACTACGTGAAATGCTGGTTCTAACGCCGGCGTGACCATCTTTGGACAAAGTACAATTTTGATTGTTCTTGTGTCCCTTGTCGTTGAGAAAAAAGCGACAAGCTAAAGAGCTTTCCCAAACGAGTTTCCTTTGTTGGTGTTGATTCATGATAGTAGCCAACGCTAAAAGCAAAAACCATCCTCTGCATAAGCTATAGGTAATTTCGTGCACGTTGTCTCGATCCCAATGCCATTGTATTGTGGTTGTCAAGTTTGTGGTGTGCGACTGTGAGAACAAAGGACCTGGAAGCAATGTCAAACCAATATCTTGTATTGGCAAAAATTTTCTGCAAAGGAAAATTGCTCAAGAGTCTGTACCATCCAAATGCATGATTGTTTTGGTTCAATCAATATATTACGTTCGGTAAATAAGGAACAAAACAGAAAATACATTGACAAATGAAACTTTTTTCACAAACCGTTGAAATAAAACTACAGAAAGCAAGTTTGCATATTTCTTGTGAAAAGTTACTGATTCAGGCTTTGCTTTCGAAGGTTTAAGATTATTTAGAAAATTTTTGTTTTGGAAATTTAAAGTGCCAACTCCAAACCCAATCTGCAACCACGTTTTGACTCAACATTGGATTTTCGGCGTGAATGCCATCTTAACATCACTGCTATTTGTGACTGGCATGTGATTCAATCACAAGAGGTTACGATGGGCTGAAAGGTTGTACGGGGTTCGTCTTGCTGTGAAATCAAACACAGCAATTATGGGCTCGTAGCTGTTACTATTAGTGGAACCTTCTTTTTAAAATCACTGGTCATTGTGTGCAAACATGTTTCTTGTCCAAAGGTAATTTGTGTTTATGTTGATCGTGAACCAATCTCATTTATGACAAAACTACGTAGCCAGTAATTGGACGTGAAAGCTGTTTCAAAAAGTCCACACAATGTTTTTAATGAATACTGTACCACGTTTCCGTTCTAATTTCGTATGGCAATCAGCTTCACTCAAGTTCTAACATGTTTCGGCTCTGTACTATAAATGGGTCATGACGATGAGGACCGCACATTTCACTACATCAGTCCTTTTTATACCGCATTTGTCGATTGTCATTTTCTCTTACGGAACTATCCGATAAACAGCCACCCTTTTGTATCCCCATCATATTAATGCACTCACCGTTACTGAGCGATTTCCACTGGTCAGCTACTGTAGAAAGAAAATAATAAAAACATACAGTTTTGCGAAAGTTTTTTGCATGAAAAAATCACAAAAAAAACTTATTTTGGCAGCGTACAGCGAAGCATCCGTAATGCCTTCGTCCTTTTTGAAGAAAAAAAGAAAACAACACAAAGCTCAAAAGATATTTAAATGGCTGTTCCGCAAAAAGTGACTGTTCAAGGAAAAAATGCGACACGTGGTTGCTGGGGTGACAATGTGAGACTTGGCAACTGAATCGATTGTGACGTCTTTTTATTTTCCTCTTGAGGTGTAGATATCAGGGATGGATCCAGGGGAGAAACTTGGGTGTAGTTGTCCTCTCAAAACGACCATGGCCTCCACTTGAACCACCGCCTCTTTTGGGTAACTGTGTTCCTTTTAACGATGGATGAATTTTTACACATCGCTCATCTTTTGGAAGGAATATTACCTAAAATAGGTGTTAAGGCTGGCTCCCTATTTTATGACTGCCTCTCCCCAAACGCAAGGTCTTGATCCGCCTGTACTAGACGTACTGTAGACTAAATTTGGGTAAACATTTGTCGATTATGCTGCAGTTCAGACCGCGTTATGATTTCCTATAATATGGAACAGTTTGTGTGGTTTGAGGTTATGCACAAGTTTTTGATAAACTTACTGTTGGCACAAATGATTCTTGTTGCGTGAAGTTCGTCGAATTAATCAAAACGCACGCGCTGCCTTTTCGAATTTTTGTCATGTCTGATGATCATTTGTTTTGCTGTAGATGTTAAAATATTTGCGATTTTCTGGTGAAATCGTTTATGACGTCTTGTTTATGATAATCAAGACCTGTTCGCTCATTTTAGGTTCTATCGTCGATCTCACGGTCATTGGCCGAGGATTCCCAAGCGAAAAAAGCAGCCATCGGTTTACTCGAGGCCCTACGGCATTCCTTCAGGCTCAGTCAACCTGAACAACAACCATCCAGACTTTGCGAGGCCACCCATCACTTCTCACCAGGCGGACTACAAACTCCCTACCCCGCAGTCTACCAGGAAAGTAGTGACAGTTGCGGAAGTGGTAGCCGCAAACCGGACCTCGGCGAAGCAGGCTGTTGGCACTAAAAGCTCACCAGCGGCCAAGGTTCAATCAGTTCCAACGTCAGACGCCGGCCTCGTTCTCGAGAATCGCCCGCTGGACGCAAATGTGAACGATCAGTTTAGTCCAGAAAGACAAAAACAGCATCCATCAAAAGTTCTGAGTTCAGATATCGGCTTGTACCAGGATCGAACTCTGCCTGCGACATTACTGATGACCCCAGACTCCAAGCGCCATCTTTTCGGCGACCAACAGCCTAGCTCGCTGAAACGCTGCAATTCTGCTACACTGAGCAAAGCCTTTAACGGGAAAAGCATGAGAGGCGATCCTCAATCGTTTGCCGGTGGACTTGATCAATACAACGACTTTCGCGACGAGTTGGTTTCCCACATTGCGTCATCGGATCTGACGACACAGCTGCGCAGCAAGCCAAGCAACACTTCCGATTACGTGTCCGACGCCGAAGGAGTCGATGGCCGCAAATGGCGCAAGAGGAAGAACGCGCCGCGCCTCAGAACGGCCGATCGGCGAAAGAGAATATCCGACTGCGATTCGGCTTTCCAAGACTGTTCGGTGATAGAGAACGAAGAGATCGTCGAGCAGTACGAGAGCGAATTGCTGGAAACCTTGCAGGTGGGCGGCGACGATTTAGCTTTGCAGTCATTGCGCGAGAAACTGAAAAACAGTGACGTGGTGGCCAAAAGAATATGGATGCCTTTCGACGAACGTACCGAGTCTCAGCAAAACACTCTGCGCTCTGATGCAGTGGAGACCTTGCTACGCGGCCGCAGTGGAGGCGATTCTGCGACAGAGAACCAGCAGAGCAGCGACACCGAAAGTATGACCGAGTCGTTTGCTCATCCCTCCGGAAGCTGCAAGTCGTCTTTGCGCAAGGCCAGACAATACGACAGCGACGGCGGCACCCGTATACTCGTAACATCCAGACCATCTAAGGTCAGAACCCGAACTCGACATCGGGTTAAACGTACGAGAAGTGACGGATCTCGTAACGCTCGCTGTAGACGAGGTCAAAGCTCGAGCTCAAGGCAAAGAGTTTCTTCCAGTCGTCGAGACTCTTCGGTGACTTGCACAAGAGATGAAAAACAAAGGAAATCAGCGGCAAGCAGTAGCGAAAAACTTAGTTTGGACAACACAACCGAAAAAGAAGCTGGCAATAGCAAGAGTCGTGCGAACCAAGCCCAAGACCTTCGTTTAGACAGCAACGAGCCAAAATACCAGTCAACATCGTTAAAAACGTCAATGAGCAGAACAGTTCTCGAAATGCCTATCTACTCCCAGGCGACGTGGTCAGGGCCTGGAACAACGAGCAAAAGAAAGGGCAGAGGAGTGGCTGGGAGGAAACGTGCGCCAAAACTACGTCACTACAGCGAGGTAAGCCCTACTGCAGATCACAGGCGACCGCATTCTGCCCGCACCCGTCCACGCTACAAGAATACCAGTCGCAAACTGAGTATAGGAGGTGGGGGTCGATATTATTGTGAATACGACACTTTGCCTGTGGACCTTAGCAAACTGCCAGCAGACTTGGTGGCTAAAATAGGGGGACAGCCTGATCGTCTTCTCGAACCATTGGACAAGCTGAACTTTGACAAGCTCTGCCGCCCTCTACCGGCTCTTGGTGAAGCCGAGTCTCAACTGAGCGCGCGACGCTTGATGTCGGAAAAGCTTCGCCTGCCTCCGGATCACCGTGACCGAGAAATTTTGTCAAACACTTACGAGTTGGAGGACACTGGCTTGGTTATGACAGACCTGTAGATAATTTTTATTTGTGTCTTTTCGTCTACGGCACTGTTGCCCGTTTCACTCTCTTAGAGTCTGTTAATCAGGCCCATAAGGCCCATAATCAGCTTGGGGTACCAAGGGGGGCGAAGAGTCTGAGAGGGGCCCAAATTTTTTACACTATGTCCAATAGATTTGAACTAGACCAAAACATTTTCCTAGGGGGGCTTCGCACCCCTGGTTACGGGCCTGCTGTTAATTAAGTTCACTGGGATAAAAACACAGCACTGGCTGAAAATGTCTAAAAAAGTAGGATTTTCTAAGCAGTGTTGTCTGGAAATATTTGTCCTGGTCAATCCAAGCTTCACTGCATGTGATAGTAGTTAATGCGGTCAAAAGATTTCTCTCACTGTGCAACGCATTGGACTCCTCCACTCGAATATCAGTGAAAGTCACTGATATTTTGCAGGAGTCGATAGTTATCGTTATTTGTCTTTCTCATTTTTACATGACCAGCTAGCGTGTGTGCGCTGTCTGCTTTGAAACTAACCTTTTTGCACATGAAGATGCGCCACGACTGGTGCAGTCTATCGGTGATACGATTTTCTAAGATACTCGAGCAGAGCAAAGTAATGTTGAAGCTGAACGTTTTCTGCCGCACTTGAGGAAATCTTTTCCTCGTACACACATCACAGCTCTTTCACAAATATTTTTTAAAATTTACGTTATTTCCAACTGTAAGTCGTTGAGCAAAGGATGTTTATGCACGTTCCTTTTGACTTCAAGCAGGTGCTATTTTTGATTTGTGTGTTACTACATATGCGTTGTTTTGCTACATACATGTATGTGCTGTTTTACTACATATGTGTTGTTTTGCCCTCGTGCCATTGGTTCAACACTGTCAGTCAGCAAATGAACTCACTTTGTGCTCGGTTTGTTGCTCTGTGTATGTTATAGCTCTTTGTTGACTAGATAGCGGTAAACAGAGTGTATTTGCGTAGATATCGGCAGTTCACCTATTATCTTCTACATACGCAGAAAAACAGAACAAAGGGAGTCTTGAATAGTTGTAAGGTGCTGCACTGCGCAGTCTGTGTATAAGATAGGTTAGGATTACCTGAGTGGCTAATATGGGTAATGGTAAATTCTTTAGTTATCAGTGCTTCTGTTCTGTATGGAGTAGCGTTTTAATCAGACATCGGACCATGAACCTGAAATCATTGTTAACACGCTTACCGTTTGTTAATCAAAATAGTTCAGAGAAGTTTCAATCTGAGAAAGCAAGAAAAGAAATTGCGTCAACTTCATTACTTCAGCGAAATGATCATCACCCAGATGTTTGTTGCTCTCTGGGCAATGCTCGTATGGGCTACTTTTTTGCTAGTTTTTTGCTCATTTCACAGGCTTTTTATTTTCTACATTGTTATTATCATACAAAAGTGTTTCGGCACTTTTAGCAAAGTTGCTTTTTGACGAGATTTTCTTTTGATTACACTATGAAAAGCAAGTGAAACTGGTGCGAGACGCAATTGCAGTCAAGTTGGTTATAAGATAAGGTTGGATAAAGTGGTGAGTTTCCAATGGTACTACGACAATTCATCCACCGACAATTTGTCGAACGACAGTTTATCGAACCGACAGTTTATCGAACCGACTGTTTATCGAACGACAGTTTATTGAACCGACAGTTTATCGAACCGACAGTTTATCGAACCGACAGTTTATCGAACCGACAGTTTATCGAACCGACAGTTTGTCGAACCGACAGTTTATCGAACCGACTGTTTATCGAATCGACAGTTTATCGAACGACAGTTTATCGAACCGACTGTTTATCGAACGACAGTTTATCGAACGACAGTTTATCGAACCGACAGTTTATCGAACCGACAGTTTATCGAACCGACAGTTCATCGAACCGACTGATTATCGAACGACAGTTTATCGAACCGACTGTGTATCGAACGACAGTTTATCGAACGACAGTTTATCGAACCGGCTGTTTATCGAACGACAGTTTATCGAACGACAGTTTATCGAACCGACAGTTCATCGAACTGGCAGTTTATCGGACCGACAGTTTACCGAACCGACAGTTTATCGGACCGACAGTTTATCGAAACGACTTATCTGATTTAACTGTTGCAAGACATTATTACGGCGTGGTCATCGCGCTGTAATGCACAGCTGCAGTCATAACTCTCTACTTAATTTTGTCCAAGTGTAAAATCCCTTTTTATCTTTCTTTAGTATCGACTGGTATAGTTAGCAGGAGTAAGAACCATAACCAGAGGTCTAAACAGCAGTGAAGTAAGCAGTTGTAAGTGATCGTAACACAGTTTTGAAATGGAATTGATTTTTAAGTGAGAAGGCTAGCGGAAGTGGCTTTGAAATATTTTATGTATGTCAGTAGTCAACAAGGCGCACGCAAGGGGGGGGGGTGTTGGGGTTAAAACCCGTCCCT
>JGI24158J21664_10004298_pt1 | contig 18290 bp, 8 predicted proteins | sample Ectturendosymbi3_FD_21664 | JGI IMG/M metagenome (IMG submission 21664)
ATCAATCACTCACGCGATTCTTGGCTTGTCTCAAGAAGCCTACAAGCCGGCTTTTCATATCTATAGAGCTATCCAAGAAAGTTTATTTTATGCCTATAGCGACATCGTAGATAGTTTCTTTTTTTCTTGAGAAACATTACATTACACAATCCGCAGTATTATCGTTGACTAACATGCTATGTTTGTGCCAGATTATACCAATGTTTTGGTCAAGGTGGTTGCTATTTTCGATGTGATAAACCGTGTACCTGCAACTACACCTGCACACAACGCTTTTTGTTACTCCACAGTTGTGCATATCTTAACTCCCTCAGTAAATTTGGCCTTTGAGCCTAAATCGGGCTTCAAAAATAAACGTCCGACTCGAGCCGGGTTCGAGCTCGGGCCGGGTTCAGTCTTCCAAATAAGGCCCTTTCACAACTCTGTGTGGGTATGTAGGCAGGGGCCAACAGGGGGAGATTGAAAGGATACATCCTCCACTCGCCAACAGTAAAAATAGATTGAAATCATTTTGTGAAGTAGGCTATGCTAATTTTAGGCCAAATGTGTTTGCTGCTGGTAAGAGGATATCAATGGAGAATTTGGTCTTGCTGGGGCTGTATGCGTGATGCCCAGCAGCATGAAAAAGATTTGCAGTTTTTTCAAAAAACGAAAATGTGCAAGAAAAATATTTCTCCTCTTTGTAAGGTTAAGCGACTTGAACAAGACATCAAATCGCGCTGTAACACACACTTCTTATGAAATGCATGAAAACTGAAGTGTTCTACTGTAAAGAGTGATATGCACGTGCGACCAACACGATTCAGCAGTTTGCGCACTCCAACTGACAGCTCTGATAAAACCCAAATGATGTGTTCTACCATATTTCCGTGCGTGTTTACATCCAAATACAATATTAATGGAAGCAGGTTGAACTACAGCACCGTGTCCAGCAACAAATTAAAGTATATTAATATGTAAGTCATCTGCAAGGACAAAACAAAGCGTGATTAGTGTTGCCCTCAGAACACCTCTAGAAATAAGATTGGGAAAATGTATGTGTAAGACGTCACTTCTACATCGACCCGATGACTATATTGGTTTTACACCAAGCTGTCCCCCACATTTACAACAAAATTGCGCCCATGAGTACGATACTGTGATGGGCTACGGCGTAGTACCCCTAGCCCACAGTGTGAAGGACAGAAAAGCAAAGAACACGAGCTGTAGCATGTTCACAGGACTTTTGAGTGTGGTAGCAGGCAGTGAGAACATAATTTTATTTCTTATTGTAGTTTTGCCTGCTCATGTTTTCTCTGGCTCATCATCTTCATTGCAGTCGATTTCAGCATTCGATTCAGTCGATCAGAAATATTTAGCAATCTTTTATTTAAAGTTATGTATAAGTTATCTGTCGAGTTAACTGTCCTTAGTTGATTTGTCAGGTTCAGCTGAAAGAGTTTTGTCTTTTGGCTGCTCTGCGCGCCAGGGATTCCCACAGTTGCATTTTTGTCTTTCTAGTTCTAAATTTAGCTTGTGATGAAAAAATCTAGCAGATTTTTACATTTTTTTCCAACTTGAAAGTTCTGTTTAGACAAGGCAACTCTGTTGAGTCGAATCGTTAGGTGAGTTTTACAACTTTACTGCAGCCTACACAGTATTAGGGATTGTTACGACTGTAGTCAGTTTGATCGATAGTCTTGGTGAAGCAGTGCGTAAATTGTCGAAAAAAGAAGCAGTAGCCTGTGCCATTATGCAAAAAGTATGACATCGGTATTTTGTTCAGAAGCAAAATATTTCGATATCCCAAGAATGACGTTGACTACAATTTTAAAATATAAAGACAAAAAATATTTCTGATTTTGTCGTATCAGATTATACGTGAAAAGACGATAAGAAGCAATCCTAATCCAGGAACACTGTAACCCTTGTCAGGCTCCGGCATTGAACTAAAATGCTGTTTAGAAACGATTTATTTGAATGTAACGACGTTTCGCCCATAGCGACGCTTTCCTCCGGTCCCATGGCATGATGTCAGAGGTGAATTCTACTGTACATGATTTTCCTTTATAGTAATTTATCTCCATAAATGCGCAGTCGCATCTATCAGCTAATTGTTTAATAAGGAAATCAATTTCGCAGAACACTACGCACCCTCAGTTCTGAATCCCATTCAGATAGTTGTTGCAGATCAATTTGTGAGATGTTTTGCAGTTGCAGCGAAAAATTCGTTAAAATTTAAGTTGGCTACCTTAATTACAGTAACTGGTAATTACTAGATAGCCTACTTACAAGATGGCTAGTTGCAGACTTCAGTACTATTAGCACATCATCTTTAAAACGAAGCGGGTTGAACGAAGTGTTAACTACCTTTAGAAAAAGACCTAGCGAAGAAGAGTTGAAAAAGCATGAGAGAACCATCTTGAAATACGTTAGCTCTTCTTTTAAATAATAGAGAACGAAAACTCAAGCGTATAAGGGTGAGCTTCTAATCCAAGTATGCGGAGCACGAGATCTTAAAATATGTTTACGTCCTTCTGATTTTATTGTGCATTGATGCGGCCCACATAATTATGCATTGTGTAAGTCATCTGTACTGTAAAAATCAATGAGTTTGAGATACCTGCTGTTTTGTAACNAATTCTCTCAGGTTTCTTGCTACCTTTTTTGTTGTTTTATTGTTAGCCTTAATGTCTCAATTTTTACTTCGGAAAGCTAAGCCAACAATAACTTTATGTAGTTGGAAAGAATGCTGTTATATTCAACTGATATCAACATGTTGTAGCCTGCTACAATAGGGAGGCACTTTTATTAGGGCATTTTCAATGAGTCAAGGGTGACAGATTATGGTGCTCTACCTACGCCACTGGTTCGTATTATAGTGCTACAAGGCAATTGTCACGGTGGTTGCACAATGTTCGGCAACGCTGTTTGCGCCACTCGCGTGTAAGCGCATCTGTGTGTGTGCTGAAAAATGCGCGAGCCTCTTCAAACCGTTGCTTCGTGACACGTCCACACTGCAAATGTGGCGCAACAGCTATTCTGTATCGCATTCTGCTGAAACTAGCGCAGTTGTCGGCCTCTGCGTTGTGCGAATCACTTTCTTGAAAGGTGCAGAGATTCGGTCATATCACGTAACCTCATTGGGAAAATTATGTTTAGCAATATAAATTGCTTGTTTCATGACTGTGTTCACAAAAGCGGTTTACGTGCACTGCAATGCGTGCGCGTGTTTCCGTTACGCAACCACTTCTACCGCGCACACACATCGGTTGAGCTCGGTTTACTTTTATCGATCACACAGACACACCGCACCACCAGCTAACGCGTAGTGGCTGGCAGTTGCACGAGAAAATAGGTGCGTAGTTGCAGTGCAGCCAATGATCGTGGCACTGACAAGCTGCACCGATGGAAGGCATGCTTTGGGATCTACTGCATAAGCGACTGAGAAATCAGGAGCGTTGTCACCAGGAGAAAATGCATTCAATAGTGCAGAGCTTGTGCAGCAGTCACCACGAACAACTCGCAAAACAAACTCAACGATACCAAGAACAGCTTGAAGCGCAACAAAGACAGATAAACGCGATTATGACGTTAATGGTTGAGCCCGCGCATTGTGCAGGACCAAGAACTAGCTTTAGTAGTTCGCAATCGAGTGATTTCGTGCCAGTCCCAGCGTCGGTTACAAAACGTGAAGACTTTTATTCAAAGCTGAACGCTATGATGGGAAAGCCGCCACCTACGCACACAGACCAAAGGTATAAATCTGACAGCCTCAACCAGCCGTCGTCATTAAAACTGAAGAGACCTTCACATTTTTCTGCTCAGTCAGCCTCAAGTCAAACTGTCATTGACCTTACAAGCGACGATGAACCTCCAGAAAAGAAGAAAACGCCCAGTTCCATTCTAGCCGATCGCTTTAAGTTTTGGAGCGATTTGCGCAGAAAACCGGGAGAATCTGTTCAAGAGCTCGCCACGCGCATTTTGCAAGACGCCAACAAGTGTGGTTACGAAACGATTCGAAATCCGTTCGACGACACTTTGCTCACTCGCTTTGTTTGCTCTGTTGACAACGATCGAGTGCTGAAGATGTTGTTCGAAATGAACCACGAGGAGCTGGATTTCGCGAGAGCTGTCCAGGTTGCGAAATTTGTCGAGGACGCCGAGGCAAAACGCTCGGCCGCATTTCCCAGTACGAGCTCGGATCGCAAAGACCGAAAAAAAGACCACAAGTTATCTAATGCAGAATATTCAGCCTTGTCGTTTAAAAAACAAGCCACCCGTGAGAATACTGAGAGCGAATCCGTCGTCGCAAAAGAATCCGTCGTCGCAAAAGAATCCGTCGTCGCAAAATCCAGGGATAGATTGAACGGCGCCGGGACGAGTTTGCCAACTGGAAGTTACTTCACGTGCGAACTAGATTCAACGAAGAAGCGTTCCCCATCCCTCCCAATGGAAGAAACGATGCAAACAGTTGGCCGAGAGCTTAACGAGCCAGAAACCAGCCACCGACCGTTTGTCTTCCGAATAGCAAACCCGTTGGAAACAAAACAAGAATTTGCTTTTTCCGAACTGAAAAAAGCTAAACAGACGCAACGCAATATTGATGCTCCAGGGAACAAAGGCGAGGGGCAAGTAAAAAGTATCGCTTTTCAGAAAAACTTTGTGAGAGCGGAGTCGACTCAACCCGTTGTTGTTTCTGCGTTTAGCATGTCAGATAAGGCACGTAACGAAAAGCCCAAGTCATCTTCATACGCTCAAAGACCCTTGCTCTCTCCAGAGATTGCAAATCGTCCTGGCAGGGCTAACGTCCACTTGGCAGACTCCAAAGAATCCAGGCCTAACGCGTCAAGCAGGCGGCCGAGCAAAAAATGGTCGATGAACGACTACATTCGTTTGAGAAGCCGTAATAACGTTGCTTGCCAGGAATTTCGCAGAAGAAAGCGTTTGCAGAGAGACTTGTTGGGAGAAAAGGTATTCACCTTGACCGTTGCAAACGAAGAGCTGAGAGCGAAAATTCGCAAAATGGAAGCCGAAGTGTCAGAACGGAAATCGGAATTGATGTCTTTAATGCAGGCGTCAGCAAACTCCGGGCCGCCGCCCGGTGCCGGTCCGTGAAAAAATTGTTACCGGGCCGTGCCGAACCACGGTCAAACTGGTCCATATGTGACTGGAACGAGTGACATAGGAACACACTGCGGGTTGAATTGACAACCATAATCCCTGCAGGTCGGAGCATTTTATTGCGGTAAAGCAAACCCAGATCTCACACTGAATCACTGCTGTGATGACGTTCGAGTTGTAACAAATGCTCATGTGCCAAATATTCGTGATTTTATTGGGGGCTGGTCCGGAAAATATTGCTAGGCTGAAACCGGTCCGCAGTGCGAAAAAGGTTACCGACTCCTGCTTTGATGAACGCGGAAACCGGACGTGACACCTCGCGTCTTTTTTGAGGTCTATTGGCAATGTGAAATGTTGCAGAAGTGATGCGTAATAATATTCCAATGTTCAGAAGGATTGTGGTAATACTGTGATGTAGTTGCTGCAACGTTTGCATTTTTTAAATTGGCGATGAATTATTTTGTGATTCTGGAAGAAAGCGAATGACTTCACCTTTCTTAGGTTTTTATCATCGTTTGAGAAAACTCAAATGATGTAGTAAAGTTTTCTTATATTCACAAATCCCACTTGAGCGGAACATGTGCGTCTTGAAACTAATTTCTACGAGTTGTAAACTTGTGTGAAGCGCAACAAATATTCCAGAAAATATCGGGTTGGTTTTGTCCTAACCCCCTCACAGGCTCGTAGCCGCGGGTGGTACTCGGGAGCGGTTTTCCCCCGATTGTTTTTTGTTCTACCCGCAAATTTTATTATGCCCAGAAAAATTTGTTTTGAAAACATGTAATTAAAGCAAAAATCTTGGCCCCTCAGAGATGTACTTTGTCCCACAAAACCTTAACCTGGCTTCGGGCCTGTCCGTCATAGCTGGAGTGACGTGCCTACTCTGTAAACCGTTGACAATTTCAAAAACATCTTCGTTGTGATTGTGGGGTACGTTTGCTGAGTTTTATATCAAATACTTTAGTATGCCCTAAAAGTCTTCAGGTTTTGTTCCGACGTATAGAGTTGTGGTCCGGTGTGTTCGTGCCACTGTTTTTTATCAAATTATCTGTTTTACCGCTGCGCGTTATTAAATACAGCATATAGGTGCTCGCAGTGTACGACCACAGCACTAGGAACCTGCAACATTATCACTGTCTTATTCACTTTCACGATAAAAATCTGCTTTTCATTTTCTCGTTTTGCGTTTCGTTTTCATTTCCAACATTTTTTTACATCGTTTATTGGTTGTCCTGGGCAGTAGTTATTTTACGTTTTTAGCAAACATTTGAGGTCAGTCGGTTTCGCCTTGAAGTGCTTACAAACCAATAAGTTACAAAACGTATCGTTTGGTAAGACCAATTGAGCACCAGTTGCCAATATTGTGCTACATGGCAATAATACTCACGGTCAGGTGTCCCCTCCAAGAAATTTGACACTAAGTAAGCAAATGTTTGTTTTACATACATGAAATTGCGCAACCATTTAGACAACCAGCGCGCCAAGAGTCTAATGGTACTGCGCACCTTACAGGAAGCATTGCTCACTGCAATTGTCATTGCAGAAGTGACCGATCAGAAGTAGTGTCAGCGGTTCATGCGATTGAATCATCATTGTAATAGGCCTACATATAATTACAACATGACCACACACCTTAGCAAGATTAAAGCTTTTGAAGATGCCCTCTAAGTGCCTCTGAGGTCTTGTGGGAAATCGTTGGAAATCATTCAATTTATCCAATTAGTTAGGAACTGGGTGAAAGTCACCCGGATAATCATTTACTGCAAAACCAAAAAATCGTTCGGCAGTCGAATTGGTTGAGCAATGAAGTTAGTCGCTATGCGGTGCTAAAGTAATGTATCTTCACTTGAGGTTCAATGCTTTCAGGCACGTCAAGCACTACTTGTTTGCTCATGATTAAGAAAACATTGCCCAAAGTTCGTTGAACATCATTAGCATTTCAGGGTGAATTGTTAGCTATTCTGATAGCCCTGATTTTTGTTTGAAGGTGTTGGCAAGATCTGCAGCAGTGTTTACAGAGATGCTCATGTGCGTGACTTCTCGTTCGCCTCAAAAGTGATATTTCCATACAACCGCGAGATTTCTTCGTGTTCCATCACTGTTCTTGCATCAGGGCTGATTACGTAAAGATGTGACATGTTTGAAAGCGCCTAAACCAGCTATGTCCAACCGAAATCGCTTACTGGGCCAAAACTTATGTTACTATCTTAACCAGGGCCGCACATTAAATGACACAGTAATGAGGGGCGCAAACTAAGTTTAGTTTAACTGGAATGGTAACGACTGTTTGACACCTTTTTACCGCACCACAAGCACGATTTCACAGGCAAGTTTAGTGCCAGTGGAACAAGGATACAAATGAAAAAAAACTAGGTAGCAAAAACTTTTGCACCAAGGTGTCATTGTGAGCAGATGGAAATCTACCAGTACACAGTACGGACTTGATAAAGTGTCATTGAGGATCTCCTGCATCAAAAATGTCACATTTAAGATCATCAAAATAAGGATAGGTTGTCAGTACGTAGGCTACTTGTACTACAGCGAAAACTTTAACTGGGCCGCGGGTTGGTCTTGGCTGGCATAAACAATGGCATGTAGTTTGATGTAATATCCGACATGATGTACGCGAATGTTGATGTCACAAGAATTAGATATCCTCGCAACCTAAGAAAGCTAACCAGAACATTCAGGCTGGCATGTCCGTGCGTCACAGCAGCTGAAACTACAGTAGATGACTAGATGTCAAGATATTTGGTAAAACGTAACAATTCGTTATAATAAGGAAATTATGACGCAACATTTAAATCGACAGGCAAAAGAAGTAGAACAATAAGTGACGAAGGCATTCAATGTAAAAATCAACACTATTTAGTCATTTTCATAACTGTTCAGTGAAGTGAAATAAAACGGGTGTATTCCTGATTTACGCAAAAAAAGGTGTAAGCGTTTGTTTAAAAGTTGATATAGTGAAGAAATAAGTGAAATGTATTCTTCACGAATTCCAATATTAAGCAAATAGTAAACAAAAATCTTTTCAAGAACAGTCACGGCCTGCTTGAGATAGGCCGTGACTACCTTCAGCAGGCCATGGGACAGTAACAAAAAGCGACTGTGGAACTTCAGAAGGAAAAACATTAAAGATCAAGCCTAATCGTTCCGAAACGATTTCACAGAGAACAAACGCATAGGCTAAAGCCCGAGCAGCAAATGAAGAGCTAACGTACAGTTGCAGATTACTGATGACGGGCGACCTATAGTTATTCCTGGAAGAGAAGTCGCAACTGTGCCAGCTTGCCGACTCATGCAGAAATAAGCCGTGAACAAACGAAGAGAAATGATTGCGTCACATAGGCACGAGAGGTTACTAGATTCAAGCTAAGCAGCATTTGAAAACTAGCGGCCGCACTTGCGGTGCGGTTTTCTACGCTGAAATCTGCTCTGGAATGAAGCTTCACGTGCAGAACTACAGGAACAAAGGTTTTATGCAGCGTACAGCAGAACAGAATGACGGTACTTCACTCACGTGGTTGTATCTTGACCTTTAGTTTTGTGAAAACAATTAGTTTACGCTTGTTTAGTTTTTAATGCAGCAAGTGCCTACAGATCGCACTATTGAGATAATTCTGGGCTTTGATGCAAGAAACAAAAATGACCAGCGCCGTTGCTTCTTTTGATACAATGGCGAAAATTCGTAATGCATCGCAAAGCATTTGGGCAAATTACAGCAATGTCGTGGCTTTTTCGGAAAAACTGCAAACTTGTAAAATATACTTTTTTCACGAATGCTCCTAGAAAAACGATTCGAGGCGCGTTTGGAAATCTTGCAGTAAATTGACCCCTCTCCAGCGATAAACGTCAGTTTAGCAGAAGCTTTGACCCGTGCACTAACTGATGAAGCATAATGCAAAAATTGATTGAAAAACTTTGTGATAGAGTTTGAAACTCTGTTTAATTGGTGCTGGAATGTGCGAGAAAGCCGGTAAAAAGTTAACGTTTATTATTAAACGATCACCTCTGACTGATGCTTCGCGAAATGTAACTGGTATTCAGCGACTAAACTACCACCTTATTTTTGCTTTGCACCCTTGTTGGCTTTTTCTGATTGTTGTTCACAACTTATTCGCAGTAAAAACGTATATTTACCTTCGTGCATATACTCTGTAATATATCGGAAATTTGTAGTTTGAGACTATTGGTTGAAATTTTATTTTCGGACTCAAAAAGGGGGTAATTTTCAAGTAAGTATTCAGTTACGCTTGATTTGAAATGAGGCTCGCGCAGTATGAAGACGCCAGTTGAAATGGGTTTCAGCTTCGGAAACAGTCAATCATATTTGTGGTTGCGTTTGAATAACTATTTTGTGTGTTAGAGCAATTGTACGAAATTTTCGCTTGAAGTTTTCATCACCTGTCATGCATTAGAATATGTGGGTTTCCGAACATGTAGTAACAATTACAGTACAATTATTTTGGGCTGGCTTTATCAAATTATAAGAAGTCCTGATGATGTCGAATGTTGACCGTGTTCAAGCTTTTCATGGCTGTAGTTCCGACGATTCATATGATCACGATGAGGGACATGGGCGTTACTGTAACGCAAGTAGCAGAAACTTTGAACATGTTACTTTCACACAAAAACCTTTGAGGCGTGAAAATGTTATGGAAAATATGGGAGAGTAGTTGTGTGAACAGTTTTTTAGTAATAAATCAAAATAGTGTGGTGGCGGAGAAACGCAAGTTAAAAATTTCAGGACTAAATTAATATTAATTTCTAAGGAAAAAAGTTCAACCAATTGTGAATATATTTGACAGCAGAACCACACCAGACATAGTATTTCTGAAACGTTCTAAGCATGTTATTAAATGCACAAACAAATTTTCAAACTTGCGGTAAAGGCGTGATTTACGGCACCCTTACCACAGGCTAAGTAACGCGGAACGTTGTGGCGAGGTGTGCTGTGGAAACAGGTCGTTGTCGACGAGCAGCGCGAAGCTATGAGCATGAGCGTGACAGGCCGGGATGCAATGGACGCATCGGTGCGTTTTTGAAGCACAACGTTATCACGTGACACGTCATGTCATGCTTGGCAGGTCGCACAGGTCCGTTGCAACTGGACTTTACACCACCAGCCAAGAAGCAGGAACTTCCAGTACCTCGATTCAAATATCCGCTTCATGAATGCAGTGCACGCGTCCTACCTTGCACGGCGTAATCGTGCTTTTGTAGCAGCCAGNCCGAAATACCTGCTGGATCCATTATTTGCAAACATAATGATTTTTCAGAACAGTGCCGTTTTCTCTTTTCTAACTCGGCGTGATGGTCAGGTAGCTACATGCGGTACTTTTAGGAAATGCTGAAATACTGGCTGATCATGAGCTCTTAAAATTAAATTGCTACATTTGATTCGGCGAGAACAAACGTGCGGTAATCTATAAATAAAAACAATGCCGTGTCGTTTTGACTAAATCGATGCTAGCATAAGAACACCGGATAAATAACAGTAAAAACTTACTACCATTACAAGAAACGAACTTCGCATTAGGAGTTGATGTTGAAATTGCGCAGTTCACTGCGTAAGCTTGGAATGCGGAAATGCCAACCAGAATAGCAGCTAGCAAACAATCGTGCCCTTATTTTCCATGCAAACATGCGTCAAACGATGCGGGGGTTCCCCGCACGCGGGAACAACACGATGAACACGAGGCACAACAGGTGACACAGACATTTCCTTCAGTGCGTCACAGCAGATGCTTTCGCATTGCGCACAAATTGTTGGAAGCGGCGCGAGCGTAGAGTTGACCAGTGTCTCGTGGACTTGCTAAGCGTAGCTCGAAAACAGAAATGCGGCGTTCCTATCAGGTTTTGAAGGTTTCTTGGTCACTTGTTGGCAAATACAGTTCGGACGTATATAACATCTAATCATCGTTAGTTAGTGAATGACATAAACGTTGGGAGTGCATATACTAGTCCAAATGTATGCAGGGTCGACAAAAGTGTAGATGGTCAGGTATCCAGTGTACTTCAATAGTTTCAAGCTCCCGTTAAACTCGTTAAACCAAGCCGGAATTCTAGAGTTGAAAGATTTATCGAACGTACAAAGTGACTTGCAACCAGGAGTGTAATGGGGCGGGAACGCATGGGAACGACGTTCCCACACCTTTTTCAAGTTTTGCTTCAAAATGGCTTTGAAGCTGTTTTAAAATTGCTTTTTTTGGATACGTTCCCACACATTTTTTGTTAGCATTTCATCCATGCTAACAACAGAATGGAAAAGGTCTGGCATCCGCAAAACAGTATGCTAACCGAGGTTGAGTAGTGGATGCTACAAAGTTATAACTGAGGCAACAAATTGTTTGACCTGAAAACGTAAAATTTGGACTTTAAAATTTATTAATTTTGACTTAGAATTTTCTGCGTTTGCAATTGCAAAATGATTCACCCTTAGTTGCTGAGGTTAACACAGAAGCCTATTCATGCACTCTGTGCTTCGAAATTAAAAAAAAATTGGACATTTAACTTTGTGGATGATGTAATGATAAGTACATTAATAACTACAATAGAGTCAAACCTGAGAACATAAAGTTGAAACGCTATATGCATGATGAATTATGAATTGAGCATTTACCAAACCAAGTACTGTACGAACACGTTTCTTGCCTTACCACGCGAAAACATTACGTCAGAAATTGCAACAAACCTACTATTACAAAATTGCAACTAAACTTGCAAAAGCATATCAATGTCTGTTGTTGTAGTTTCCATAAAATATCGATAAAGAGAAAAACTGTGCTGCAAGAAAAGTTTGACCCAACGATAAATTTTAACCTAATGATAAATTTTGACTTTTTTTGACCGAATAACTTTGGAATCGCTCACGGTATGAGTGTGAAATTTGGTTTTGTGGACGTTTCATAAAACTTTGAAAAATGCAGAAAAATTTTGACTTTTTTTACTTTTGGTTGCCCAAGTTATAACTTTCGACAGTTCGTAATTTTAGCGGGAATTATGATTTGCTTTAGGTTTGAAGTGACGACTTTTTCCTCTTAAGTATATTAGAAGATTTTTAAAATGTTTTTCTTAAACTGAGTCGCACTTGAAAAAATTAGCCGATGTGATGCTCTCTTAATCCAAATATTTCAGAACTTAAAATCAGTGCCAAAGTCGATAGATTTTTATTGATCTCCATTAACGCAGTTGCACTTTGGTAGTAAGAAAAAACAGTAAACATAATAAATGGAAGGACTTGCGCTAAGTATGGGCCATGGCCATCTAGGGCTTTGGGGGCTCGCGCAACTCCTTTCTGCGACGACTCCTACTAACTCAAAACTTGCGAAACTGCGCAGAGACATGATTTCATAATTTGCTTGGAAACGAGNGAAAAGGCGAATATCTAGACTGAGTAATTGTTAGAGTTGCGACAAAATACTAGGGCTTGTTACGCAATATAAGAATAGCAATACTGCATTTTATCGGCGTTCCGCATGGCTGGCGGTCTTGCGTTGGTCTGTGCTTTTTGTCAGTGGAAGATTGAACACAAAGAAAGTGAAAGTGTGGTGGAGGCCTGATACCGAGGCATATGGCTGGGCACGAGAGGGACGGTGGCCGTTTTCATGAAAGTATTTACAAGAAACGAATGAAAAAGCACAGGAAATAAGTAACGCACTGCTAATTTGCAAAAAAAACCGAAAATGAATGAGTTTTTTGTACATCTGGCAACACTGAAAAGCTCGATTCTCCGTCCGTAGTCAACAACAGTGCTTTGGCGATGCTTGATGTGAGTCGCGAGGAGAGATGTGTGTTCCAGCAAGATGTTAGCGCGAAATGAAGATCTAAGGGAGAGCAGAGGACAGCAAACATTAATAGTGTGAAGCTTAGAACGTGAAAGTAGTGAGGATTCTCCGTGCGGCGCTAATCTGGAGGGAGTAAGTGTAACGGAGCCTGATCGAGAATTCTTTTGCTTTTGGGGCTGGTTTCATTTTCTGAAGGTCCAACCGAGTGGAGAAGCAATAGTGCAGACTTACGCAGGTACTTTGCAGAGACGAAGCTTGAACAAAAACAAAAGACTCACTGAATCTTAAAACCTCCACCAGGACCTACGATGGTGGCACGACGAGACACTTAAATCATATTGGGGAACGGGTGAGGCGTAAGTGGCTTCTATATTCTGTGTCGACCGGTTTAGTTGTTTGCTATGTTTGTAAGCTTTTTTCTTCCTGGCATGTATCACTAACAATCGGATTCAACGCCTGGGAAAATATCCATCGTCTGTCTGAGTACGAAGGCAGCAATAGGCACAAAGAATGCATCTCCACCTTGTGCGTGTTCGGTCGACAATCTGAGAGACTTGATAAAAGTTTGGCTGCTCACATACAAAATGACACTTTCAGTCACGAACAGTGGAAAGGCACGTTACTTTTCTGTCTTCAAGAGAATGAAAAGCAGGAGACGCGTTACGCAACTTTTCTGACTACAGAATCAAATGTTACAATCGTCGAAATTGGGAAAATACGGATTGATGATTTCGCTTGCTTGAAGACAAGAAAAAATCATCGAAGTAGTAGACTGTGAACAGTTGGAAATGTTTGTGGCAAACTGTTGCTATCACTTGATGGAAATGACAATACATTTGCCCTCTACCTAATGGATGCAATTGCTTGTGCTATTTAGTGGTGGCTGTGGTAACAGTGTCAAATGTTCTTTACAGTAGTTTTAGAGTAACTGTCCTCTACGAAGGTGACACAAGAGTGACACCCTCTACAAAGGTGACACAGAAATCGATTTCACGCAACACTTCGCATCCTCAGTGCGAAAATCTGCAAGCAATGCTTACGGGTGAAAAGTCGAAAGGCTAAAGTCAACATCAGAGAAAGCAAACAAACTGAAGACTAAAAGAAATATGGACAAAAGCTGCGGCAAGTGCAAAGTGAACAAGAGGTCGTTCCCTAATAATTCCTTTCACTGGGACTGTAAAATCTTCTGACGCCAGTTAACAAACAACGCAACCGACCTACATTGGCGGAAACACGCCGCTATGACTCAAACAGCACTGGTTAAGGTGGCCTCGGTACAATGCGAAAGAAGGATTGCTGTTTTAAAGCTGACAGCCATGCTCCACGGAGGGTCTTTAAAATTTAATGCTGAACGTTGTGACGTGTGTCGAGAACATTGCTAGCTCATTGGGTGGTGTAAAAAGTCAAAACACAATGCACTATGTGGCAAGCATTTTTACACACGACTGAAGATCATGCTTTGAATTCGTGCGTTAAACTTGTGAAAACATTAATCTTCACAGGAATCCAGAGAGCGAAACTGGGTTGCTCTACAAAAATAACCGTGTAAGCTTCATATATAGGTGGGTCTTTTATGATGTCATGGAACTCTGAATAGTGCCGAGATAAGGCCATTTGGTCTTTGTCGTCTTCATATTCTGGTTTGTTCCACTTCCAGTTACTTCGGTGCGATGGCCATCTCGTGGAAAAATTGTTTATTGTTTCGCTAAAATACTGTTGATGGCACATCCAGGGGTGTAACGACGGGGTGCAAGAGGGGTACAACTCCCCGGGCGCCCAATCACTATGGGCCCGAATCACTGCGGTGGGCGCCGAAAATCCCAAGTACTTTCCTCAATAAAGTACATTTGCTTCCGAAAGATCTCAGGTTCGAACATGGGCCGCCAAACTTGCTTCTTGCCCCGGGCATAATCTAAACTCATTGCGTCCCTGGGCATACCACACAAGTCGCTACATAAATACCACAATTTGAACGTGTCAGTTTTTGGTTCAGTGGGAAAGTTTTGTTGTCATTACTTGTGAAACACATGGTACCATGTATTTGTTGTGTTTTCCATGGCAACGACAAAATACACATATCTTGCAAGGCTTCCAATTGTGGTAGGTCGTTTGTAGTTAATCATGCCTTTGTATTTAATCTTTTTTCTCTCTGCAAGAATTAGCAGTTAGAGGAAAGGTGTAAGCCAAACTTGTGGGTCATCGTTCTTGTCACATTTCAGGGGCGTAGTCTTTCTTCCTAATATGATGTCGCATTGCTATCATGTCATTTGCCACGTCTCTAAGTTTAAGCGGATCGGTTTTTCTTCTAGTCGGCTTAAGCTGCTGATGTAATCTTCCTTGCTTTGGTTGAGACGCCTCAAACTTATTGCTTCACCAAATGAGGTTGACTATTATGTTGTCTTTAGGTGGTGGATTCCTCTTGATGAACTGACTTCCATTCACTGTGGGTTTTACGAAGTCTAAACCCAAAATCATCTTCTTCAGTAGTTATTCAACGATTAAAGTCTAGGATGGCCGCATGCGGCCTAGTCGAAGTGTTTTGTGGCCCAAGTTAGCTTTTCATTACTGTGTATGTACAATACAACGACAACCGTCTTTATTTCGATTAGTCTTAAATTCGACATTTTCGATTCAGTGGTGTTTAGCGCCTCTTTATCATATACTACGCGCTGGTAGATTTCCACGAGTCCACCGACATCTCGATGCAAAACTGATTTCTAGTTTTCTGATTTCTGCCGATGTTGTTCCTATGCACTAAAACGGTTTCTAAATACCTTGTTCCATGTGCACTAAACTTGCCAATGGCATCATCGTTTGGATGTGATTGAACGTAACATCCAGTCGATATCATTGCAGTTAGGGTTCGAATGCTTTCAGGAGCTTCAAACCAAACTTTGATATGCTAAAATGTCACTAAGTCATTCCATGTGCGGCACTCATGAAGGTAGCGACATAGGTTTCGGCCTGTAAGGCATTTCGGTTGGATATAGCTGGTGTAGGAATTCCACACAACCCGCTTCTTCGACTGTGGAGACTTGACGTAACGTTAATTCCAAGTCATAGTGTATACGTTATTGTTCTGTTGTGTTTTATAGCAAATGTAGAGTTCTTTAAGTTTTACAAAATTTCGTTATTTAATTTATCCGCTAAATTTATCACTGTCACGATGGGTTTCTATTGTCAAACTTGCTCTAGCAGTAAATAATTTAGTCATTTCAGAAATACTCGAGTCCTAGACTCTGCAGCACAGTGGTCTCTAGTAGTTAACGATTTGTCAAATACATTGTTTCCAAAATATATGATCCTTGGCTTGTCAATGGACAGCAAGTTTGTAACGTGTTTGATGCGGGCCATAATTTTGCTTGTTTCCAAGAAGATCACCAGTGTACATGTGCTTGCTTGTTAAAGTTAAGATATTAGTTGAATCAGCTAGAAGAGTTTCTCCTGAGCTTTACTTGGAAAAAGCATGTGTCTACACTGGACTTACTTCATATGATCAGCTAAGTGTGTTGCTAAGATAGTCTATTGTGCAAAACGTGTCTACAAGTTATGTACCACCAGCCTGTTGTATTTCAGAGGATCAAGCCACTGCCGTTTGAATTGCTTGGAAAACGACAACTTAAAAACGGTATAAACAATCCCAGTGTTCACTGAATGGATTGTGCTTGTTTGGTCCATAAAATGTGTAGTTACCACAACAAAAAAGTTTCGTACAGCTAATCAGATTGGGTACCAGACAAATTTACGACGATGACAACACTGTCACGCATGAAACTGTAAATATCCGAAAAATAAACATACAAAAAACACTAAATTTCACCGAAACTTAACAAGTGAGCTTCTGCACGAAAAAGATATAATTTCCCAAAAACGATCGCAGTGTCATTTGTTCTTTCGAAAAATGTAGGAAAGGCTTTTATTTCTGTCGGAGATTTAAAACAATCACAGAGCCAATGTTAGCATCCACAAAAAATACATTTTTGAGGGGGCACTATAGGCACAATTGGGGCATATTTTCCAGTTTTTAAGACAAAGGGCAAAGAAAGGTAACACTTGTTCGGAGCTCCAAAAACTAAGATGGCCTAGGGAGGCTATGTCCAACCGAAATTGCTGACTGATCCCAAAATGATGTCACTATCTTCAACCAGGGCCGCACATTGAATGACTTACTTTGATCTTAGCAGGCAAACTAGTTTTGTTTTAATCTGATGTACTGAAAGCGCTCGAATCCCAACTGCAAAGGTAACGGCCACTGTTTGGCACCTTTAACCACTCTGTAAATGTGATTTCATAGGCAAGTTCAGTGGCAACGGAACAAGGGTAGAAATCTGAAAACTAGTAAAAAGCTTTGCACCAAAGTGTCAGTGGACATACGGAAATCTCCCAGCACGCAGTACAGACGTGATAAACCTAGGATCACCTGCAGCAAAAATGTAAATTTGAGATTTTCAAAGTAAGGACAGGNTGTTCGTTTGTACTTATACTCGAGCGACAACCTAAGCTGGACATCACAAAACCTTCGGACAGGCCGCATGCGGCCCGCGGGTTCGACATAGCCGGCCAAAGGTCATGCGCTTCCCAAAACCGTCCCTATCTCGAGCTATGAGAAGTTCTTATACATATGGTCCTCTTACACGGATTGGAGCCTGACGAAGCTGTTCAACTAACAAGGGATAATCCAAAGTAAACTTAATTTCTTATCGGGACATGAACCAGTGTTCATGCAAACTCCCCGTATGGTTATCTGCAAGGTTGCTAATGTTGTAGCTTTATCTAATTTAATAACTTCGTCACCTTACAAGGGATTTGCGGCACGGTGAAAGAGATTGTGACGAAGGTCTGTATGACAGTAAATTAATGCCGTTTTTTTTCACAAGCGCTGATAACGCATTTACGTATTTCATTTTTGACATTTTTGAATACTTCTTTTAATGCAAAATTTTCTCACGGATTGGTGTTGAATTATCTTGACATCTTTCCGTAATTTTTCAGACAAATAGACTTACGACGTCTTGACAGCGAGGGAATGTTTCCAAAATGAGCAACGTCACAATTAAAGTTAGGATGTGCTACGTCAATCATTATGTTGTGCCTACTGCCTATGCAGTAAAATTATGTCCCATCGTTGCTGTTTCCTTGTTTTGTGGCCCATGAGATCAAAACCTTAATGTTTTGTCTCCAGGAAAGTAAACTAGTATTTTTTGAATTAGTCGCGCCAACGCTTCAGGCTAACTTTAAGTCAGTGGTTCTTAACCGGGGGAACCAAACACCGAAACAGGGGGTACGAAGCACCAACATTCTTAGGCATACACGCCCTGAAAATTTTAAAGATGTGTTGTCGATTGTTGTGAGTGCAGTAAACTTTGTCAGAAGCCAAACCTTGAATCACGGCCTGTT
>JGI24158J21664_10004299_pt1 | contig 18286 bp, 9 predicted proteins | sample Ectturendosymbi3_FD_21664 | JGI IMG/M metagenome (IMG submission 21664)
GCCACTCTCCAAATACCTGCAAACTGTGCAACTGGATCTACTAACTGTGCACCGTATGGTTTGTCAATTGGTAGATAGCCTAATATGCAGAAGAAACGGAACGATTTCCAAGTTTGTGATGATTCAGCTGCAAAGTTTGTTCACAGGGCTTAATGACCAGCCTGACCAGCTTAGTAAAACGGATGTAGGTCTTGTTGTGGAGGAGTCTTCCTATAAGACGGCATAGACGCCGCAAAAGTATGGTGGGTGAACTATCCATTAGGGAGATTTCATCAGCTTCTGACCCAGTAAGAAAGTATCGCATTGAAGTGTACAACCACATAGTGTCTTTATCCTGAGCAGCATCAAACAATGGATTTTTACTTCGCCTCAACCCATTAGGCCAAAGGAAGCTTCCGATAGTGATTTCACTATCGAGGATGTTATGCTTTGGCCGGGTATGCGCTTCTCCTTGCACTCGCAATGTAAGCGCTGCTCTGCAGGGCGCTTACATAACTCCCTTCCCTACGGAAGTCGTTCGAGCCATTCGTGCTCAACGAGACGGAGCCTACGTATTGAAGATTGTATGCTATGTGCACGTCATGGCTTCGAACCCACATCCTCCACCATGACGTGCCCCGCACCTCCACCATTTTTATTTTACTTCGCCTCAACCCATTAGGCCAAAGGAAGTTTCCGATAGTGATTTCACTATCGAGGATGTTATGCTTTGGCCAGGTATGCGCTTCTCCTTGCGCTCGCAAAGTAAGCGCTGCTCTGCAGGGCGCTTACATAACTCCCTTCCCTACGGAAGTCGTTCAAACCATTCGTGCTCAACGAGACGAAGCCTACGTATTGAAGATCGTACGCTACGAGCATGTCATAGCTTCGAACCCACATCCCCCACCATGACGTGCCCCGCACCTCCACCATTTTTATTTTACTTCGCCTCAACCCATTAGGCCAAAGGAAGCTTCCGATAGTGATTTCACTATCGAGGATGTTATGCTTTGGTCAGGTATGCGCTTCTCCTTGTGCTCTCAATGTAAGCGCTGCTCTGCAGGGCGCTTACAGGATTGATAGAACATCTTCAACATTGCCTGATGATCTCTCACTTCGTCATCCACGAAACTTTGGTCAAGTGCCAGCGGGGGCTATGGAAGAGCTTTGTAAATATTTGTTGAGGTTTGATGATAGCACCACTCCAGGACAACTTCGCATAGAACTGCAAAACCTTGGAAACCAGTGGCTTCCATCAAAATAATCAATTGTAGATGCTTACGTGGTGCAGGAAGACAGTGACAGTGAACTTGAACACAGCACGAATCCTTTGTCTATCATGTGCAATTCATGTAAAGCTTGTCCTATCTGCTGCTGCAAGGCACTGTTTAGATTGAATCCTCACAGATGCCTACAAGAGCATTTCATTTGACTTGCCTACAAATTGCTGCTAGCGCTGCCGGTGTCTCAGGTAATGCGTGAACGAACTTTGTCTGCTCTTAAGAGAATTAGAAGACGTCTACGAAGCACAACGACGCACGAATATCTTGAAGCGTTTATGGTGATGTCCGTAGAGAAAGGAATTCTGGCCAAACTTGACAGTAAAGATGTCATCGATAGTATTGCTGGCAGCAGTGAACTTCGTATACACTCACTTTGCTGAACTGTGCTTGTTTTAAATATAATAAATTAAGTTTTAGTTGATAAGGCAGTGTTTTTGGTCCTGCATTTTGAGTGTTATTTCAGACAAAACACGAACTTTCAGTTGAGAATCCACAGTATTCTGTTTATGTCAAACATGAAGCAATTCTAGGCATAACAAAATAGGCTAGCAGACTCAACTGATGTAACATTCAATTTATTAAACGGCACCCCTCACACCAAATTTAATGATCTTTGTATTAGCCGTAATGGCCTTCTGTTGTTCTTCGTTGCATGGGCCAGGGCCGCCGTAATGAGAATGCCCGGGCCGATTTAAAAGCTTAGTCCGCCCCTGGGACTAGGCGACAATTGCCCTCCAACGCAAGTACGTTAAAAAAGCCATGATTTCAAGACAAACACACTGGATTTGACCCAGACTTTTGAGTAAACATTTAATCAATTTGCTCACTCCACAGCCACATGTCCTAGTTTTTAGCTAGCCTACCAGTCGGGGTTTCTAAACAAAAAACTGAAATAAGTTAGAACTTTTAAAATTTTAGTTAAAAATAAATGAAGAAGAGTTGGAACTTTCGAACTAATTTCAAAAGCTAATTTTTCTCAAAAAATTGCCTCCCCCCTAAAGGTGCCGCCCGTTCTCCGCCCCCCCCTTTGCTACGCCACTGCCGCCGCGGTAGCTGCTAATTTCATGAGCGCAGAGTGCAACATTGCCAACGAAGACAATTGCCAACTAGGACAAAAAAGCGCTTCATGGGAATCGCAGCACTGGAAAACCGTATCATTCTTTGCTTGTACACGAGTATTATGCGAAGATGTCAATATAAACCGTGGTCAGAAGACACCACCTTTCCGATCAGCTTTGAGATCGCTTGAAGACCGGTTGCCTCTCGTAAACTAGTTAAAATTTCAATGTAAAAACGGTATTGAGCCTTGTTGCTGCTAAGGTGAGGCGTAGGCTACTCCAGTGGTGCACGACTTGGACCTGACTCGATACTGTAGTTACAGTATTGCCTTTTTGTGTGTTGCAATACGTATTTTCAAAGTGGATTGTCCAACTGTGTACGCTGAAAACCTCCGGAATGCAGGTTTGTACATTTTCGCTCACGGCATCATATATAAACAATCGACTTTTGAAGCATGTGCAAATCCCACCTTGCAAATATATGTCATCATTTCTGACTTGCATTGCAAACGAATAAACATCTACTGAAAGCAGTTTAGCCAATCGTGTGTTTCATCACGTTCAGTAACGCAAAAAACAAGCTCCTGGGTTGAATGCGCCACTCAGTCTACTGGAGTGCAGGTAGGCGCTTAGCATCACTTTCGATTAAGACGTGCGCTGTAATTCGGGTAGAAGCGACAGGATCGCCAAGAGTAAAAGAGGCGGTTCTGAACCTCGAGCTCCATTAGCCTTAGACTGGCTTCTCTGATCAACGAACTTTCCCTCGAACTCGAAGAAAGGAACAGTTTGGTTTTGTTTGGATTCAAATCACAAAGTGCTCCGTGCAACAAACAACAAGAGCAAGTTGGACAAGAAGTATAATTGGCTGGCGTTAGATTTCAAGCTGGTCCGCTAGTTATCTGCACCCCCGACAGCTCACTGTGTGGCACGTAAAACGAAATGTCAATCTGAGGCACTGATCAGTGGNAGAGGTTATGCAGAATAACTGCATCGAGGGATTTACCTCTCCTTGCGAGGTTTGGGTTTTCTGTTCCGGGCAGATCTGTCTGAACTTTGGGCGAGCTTTAGCAGACACCAAAAACTACGCTTGTGAGGATTGAGAAACGACTGCCTGAGAAGCTATTGATGCCATCGGAAAGTCTGAGCAACAAGTGCGCAAAGCTTCACACTGTGACAGCAATCAACAATAGAGTAGATGATTCAAAGGATGCTGATTTTGCACATTTGACCTAAGGTAACCTTGAGCGATGAAAATGCTGGAAACACTGCTCGTTTCTGCGTCAAGATAGTGACTACGGATCCGCCTGGCATGACGCGGCTCGGATAAAGCGCTGAGTTTATCAGTCAGACGGCAGCGAACCCGTAGCCTAAAAGATATGTTTAAGAGCTCGTATGCCAATGCTTTTCGGTTCGGCTGTCAGCTTTACGACTTTCGTTTTGGTCGTAGTTGTTGCACAAGTATCCACCACACTATTCTCTTCATATTTACAGTTTTGCTTTACGTTTGGGCTTTAGGTTTAGGGGTTAGGTTTAGGGGTTAGGTTCGAGGTTTAAAACTTTAGGTTTATAACGGAATCACTCGAGTACAGCACAAACTTCCTTCCGACCCTACCTTGTCGCAGAAACGAGCAGTGTTTCCAGCGTTTTCATCGCGCGAGGTTACCTTAGGTCATATGTGTAAAATCGGCATCCTTTTTATCATCTACCCAACAGTAGAGATCATGCGCCGCAATCACTCTCCGCGTACGCCAGTCGTTATATTCAATCGTTCACAAGATAGTATCGGGAGAGACGCCACGCCGCAATCACTCCATTATTGCTTGTTCGCACCACATGGTGGGTGTTATTCTTCGTGCACATCCCGTTCGTGGTGAATCGCACATTCAACGCAACGCCAACGGAGAGGCTGCAAGACTATTGTGGAGGGCTACGGGCTCAGCTTGAGCCAACCTGGGCAACTGTTCTGAACTTGGTAGGGTGTATCAGTCTGGTTGCAATGTGACAATGAGTACTCTGACACTGAGACTTTGTTGCGGTTGGCGAATTCAAGCAGTCTTACGCCAGCTGATGTTACTCATTTAACAAGCCAGTGTATGATGTCAGGATGCATGCCCAACTGCTGTGAAGCCCTGGCCATATATTTACTGATTTTTTATTTCAAAAATTTGTCACATAGCAACAGTTGCAACGGGCCGCCAGAGGCTAGACCGGATTTAATTAATTAAGAATTATGTACTTTGACAAACCTGTGACATGGCAACGGTTTTCACGAGCGTCCGGAGACTATGCCGAAATTTTTTAAGATTAATAACTTTACTTAGCGATTTACTAACAAACGCTAGTTCCGTTCCACTACTTCAGAAAATATTTACTAAACAGTTATTTTTCGATTTCTGTTAAAGAGTTACATACAAAACCGGAAACATTGAACCGTTGTATCCCTATTTAATCGAGATAAAAATTGAAACGTTTGCTCAGTGGACCACCAACTACAATTAAGCTGTGAACCTAATACAGTATAAGCAAGTGGACCCAACTGTGGTAAATCTCTGAACAAGAAAGTTTTAAACCAATTCCATCGGGTTGTGATGAAAGAAGAAATGTACAAAATATTAGTAAGTTGAGGCTTATTCGGTTATTTAGATACAAAAATAAACTACATGTCACACTGCTGACCAACTGAGAGAGAGCAGGCATCCTCCTCTATACAGGATGTTCCTAACTGTTTTTCAGTAATACAAGACCCCGTTTAACTAAGAGATCCAATTGTAATATTGTGGTTGTTGTACTTATCACGCAATAAGTCTTCGTTGAACCCTCCAACAACCGGGCAATAAAAACAGATACTTGAAACCAGTTTCACTGAAGAGTGTCATCACTGGTTGGTGTTAGCTGTACTCAAAGCCAATGGCATTTTGCTGTCTAACCAGCCAAAATGAAGTTCTAGCAACCATAGAAATATTGCACTATAGATCTAGTCTTTATCCCTTGATACTAAAAACGTATCATAAATGAGGATGTGCGAAACAATGAGACATCCGAGACAGCAAAAGTCATACTTCATCAGCAGTTTTGACTAAAAATTTATAAACAAATTTACAAGATTGAGCGAAAACCTCTTATTCCGTTAAACGCCTACGTGGAGTACAGAATAAAGAAGTATACCTTTAAAACGAGTTATATAGGACAGACGTTACTTTTTTGAATCTTTATGCAGTGGACCTAAAAAACGCGTGAACAGTCTGCTGGAAACCCTGACGGTTTTTTGATGACAGCTTTCTTCTAAACTGTTCCACATATCCCTTACTTGTAAGGTAACCGGCGTGAATTGCTGCTGGACACAAATGGGATGAGCGAGTATAAAGATTAGTTCCAACAACATTAAATTCGCTCCGAGCCTGTAGACAACCGGGTAGACACAATATTGTGTAGGTGAAATCGTGTTGATAAAACATAAGCATATCATCAAAATTCAGCAGGCAACTGATGGCGTCGTAAAACCTCCACTCTGAAAAAACAATATTCAAAAACTGTTAACTTATGCCTAGGATATTCTTCGTAAAAGGTCTCTGGCAATTAAAAACAAGTCAATTGTGGCAACAAAAGTAATAAACGCATTTCTAGTAAACGCATTATGCCTGAATTGCAGCAGTTACTAATAAGTTGTCTTTTAACTTGCTCATGCATTCTGAGCCCGAGTATGGCTCAATAAGTGTTCAATATTGAACGTATTGTTTTTTTCTTCGTTCGGTCGCAAAGGTATTAATTAGGTGTTGACTTGCTTTTGAAAAATTTTAGAACAAATCAAAAAAAACTTGTCCAATCAGGAAGTTATCTTCGCCACAATTCTAAGTTTTGAAAAACAAAAGTTGGTAAAAGCATGCTTGCAAATGAGTGGGAGAACTTTTTACAGTAAGTTTTTAGTAATTTTTTTAGGTGCACCTGATTTGGTGGCGAGTGCTCAACCAACTTGTGGCTTAAGAGCACGTAAGTACATCAAGAAAGCTAATTATTTTGAAGCTTGAAAGTACCGCGCAAGCATCCGATAATACTGCTTAAGAGCAGCTCTATAATGTGCTTCTAGTGGAAGAAAGCTGGTAAACCTTTCAAATGTCTATGAAGAGACACCGCAACACAAGCATAGGCAGTTCAGAAAGCAGTAAATGTAGCCAAAATAATAACTGCAAAATACGTTACGAACAAAAAAAGATACACTAAAATTAGTTGCATAGATGCTCGTGGCGATTACTTCAAAATTATGACTCTTTTAATTTAACTAAGGGAATTTTGGTATATGGCCACTGGAGGGGCACCGAAAGATTGGCAAACTTGGGTGATCATCCTCATTCCCTATAAAAAAAAAGGGAGCAGGAGTGAAGGCGGGTACAGCCGAGTCGACGAGGTTTCACTGTTGGACGCTGCAAGATCAACCGTTCGCTTTTTACGGACGATTTTGCACTGCTAGCATCATCTCAACAGGGCCTTCAACATGCACTCGATCGGTTTTCCGCTGCGTGCAACCAGGCCGGAATGAAAATCAGCACGAAAAAGACCGAGGTATTATGTTTCCCCAGAAATCCAAAGCGTTGTATCTTGCAAGTGAGTGGCAATACAACGCGGCGGGTGGAGAAGTTCCAAGTATCTTGGATTGCTCTTCACGAGTGACGCAAGGCGGAACAAGAAGATTGTTAGACGAATTGGTAAAGTAAACGGAGTTCGGCGTGAGATTTATCGGTCTGCGTTGACAAAACGGTAGCTTGCAAACACCGCAAAGTTGCCAGTTTCAAATTTGCTATTTGTTCCGATACTCACCAATGGCCATGAATGTTGGGTAATGACTTAAAAAACAGTACAGGTATCTGAAGTGCAAGCCGCAAAGATGGGATTTTTGTGAAGAGTTCCCTGTGTGGCACATCGCGACAAAGCGCGTCTGTGAAATTCGTAAAGACCTGAATGTCGAGCCTTTTCTCCTCTGAATCGAGAGATCCTAGTTACGTTGGTTTCAGCCATGTGCCCAGAAAGAATTTTGTATGCGTTTATTGTGGGATCAAAATTTTCAAAATCGTCTTTAAGGTATGCCGCTGAAAAACATTGTCAGAAACATACGACAGGAGGAAATTCTGAAATAATTGCAAGAAATCCATAGCAGGTCAATACTTTAGTGATATGCAGTTTTTAACATATTTTTGCCGTTGGATTTGTTCGAAAGTAGAGTTTCAGGGCTCTTTGTCTATGGTTGGTTGTTGCTTCCACGTATGTACAAAGAATTTGTTACCCCGTAACCCTAAAGTGGGTCTATCAAACGCTAGTCAAACGCGGTGACCACGTGATACCTACGTATGCACGCGTTGACGCGCTTTTCACGCTTCAGTAGCTTCATTTATTTGTGCGACCTGTTAGTAGGTGCGCGTGCGGTCATCCACGCTCTTTTCGATTTTGCAGTGTAGGGGAAAGGTAGTGATTTCGGGTCACTCTGGCCCGACGTTCTAGGTAGTGTGAGGTGGCTTACGCTGCATCGACCTGCATTGACCATAAAGCGCCAGGTGGCTGTAAAGAGCTGAAGTTCACTCAGCGCATGCTTCTACGATCTTGCTAGCAGTATAGAAAAGAAGTTCTTCACGCCCATAATTTTTTTATGAGTAATTCAGTTCAGTCATATATGAAATCTTCGCTATATTGGTCTACTCAAAAATCGTATGATATTAGAGTACAAAGTAACTTTGTTAGTGCTCAAACTGCTCAATGAGAGTTATATTTTCAGTGTAGTTTTTGTGATAAAGTTTAGTTGAAGGAAAGTATATTTCTTTTATTTTTGAAAACCGGGTCCATCTCACTCACGTTTTGGTTAGTGCGAGAAAAATTGAACGATAGTCTTCCATACAGCCCCCAAATGATATTCGCTTTGTGTTTTATACTAAGCTAGGCCTACATAGTTATAGTCACACAAAATTTTGTCTCATGTACACGCATCTGGGAGAATCAAAGCTTTGATTTAGAATGTAACCAACGTTTCGCGGGTAAACGCTTTCCTTTAGGCCATCAATGTTTAACCCAAATGGCTTACTGAACCAAAACTTATGTCAGTATATTAACCAGGGCTACACATTGAATGACATATTGCTGAGGGCCGCACATTGAATGACTTACTTTGATCTTAGCAAACTGAATTTAGCTTAAGCTCATGTACCGAAAGTGTTAGAATCGTACTGCAATGGCAACAGACGTGATAAAGTGGCACTTTGGACAACCTGCATTAACAGTGTCAAATTCCTATTATCAAAATAAGGACAGGTTGTCAGTATGTAGCATACTTTTATTACAGCGAAAACCTACACTGGGCTGCACAAAACCTTCGCCTGGGCCGCGGGTTGGACATAGCTGCTTCAGGCATAAGCCTCCGTAAAACATACACAAAAAAGTAAATGTTATAATTCCAGAAAATGGCGAAAGCACAATCGCGCTGATAAGCATTACGCTCTGAATCGCAGCTCACTTTGCTGAGTTTTTTTTTTTTCTTACGTGCATTTCGCCGTTTTTACATGAAAGAACTAATTTGATGTGCCCTATGTAACGTTCAGTTTGACTACGCCACTTGTTGAACTGTAAATCATTAGCTTACTTCAATTAACTGTAGCTCTTGTATCTACATCTTGACACAAATTAGTTTCATTTTTCAATATTTTTTCCTAGGTCAGTTAACATAATGCTTCCTTCAGTAAATCACAGGCCATATTTTCGTGAACCGCACTTGTAAGCTTGAAGAAGTTCGCAAGTAAATTATTATAGCCTATTGCAAACCTTTTTCCGCTGAGTATTTCTTTCGCGAATCAATTCTCAACGTATGGTCTGGTCTTCGTGACTTTCGCTTCTGAAGCAGCTCAGTGTGTTCAGGTTAGCCCAGGGGTGGGCAATTAGCGGCCCGCGGGCCACACTTGGCACGCCTCAGCGTTTTCAGTGGCCCGCGGAAGCATTCACGAAAAGTCTTCCAATCTGAAATTTCCTCCAATTATCATAGTAAATGTTAGTGTTATGGCTAAATGGACAGAGACTTGCTTCTACTTCTGTTAGAAGGTATGGCCTTCCGCTAAAGGTGGCTTCCTCAAGGTGGCCCCCGAGCCAAATTAATTGCCCACCCCTGGGTTAGCCCACTAACAAATAAGCATCACTGCCTACTGCACGTAATCATAGTGCACATATATGCTACAGTTCGAAACATAAGCATAGCCAGGGGACCATGCCCCCCAAAATTTTTGGCATATCTGGTCATTTGGTGCTTTGAGAAACGGCGCCCCAAACAAAAATACTGTTGCTCGCCTAAAGTCAAACATTTTGGCCCCCAAAAATTTTGGGGCTGGCTACACATCTGGTTCTACATGCAACAAACAAGCAAAATCTTTCTACTTTGTGGTAATACTGTGACGATAGGTTCATGGATTGACTATAAAACACTTGTTGCAATATGGTACAAGCGCTGGAACTTAAATGGTAGAAGTTAGACCACATTAGCATCATTTTCTAAACACTAGAGCAAGATTGTCAAGTTTTCCCGTACCTTCAGGTTGTCCTCGAACGCTCTTGCTTAAAATTCATTTGAAAAAATAATTTGATAAAATATTGCCATAAATTGAGATAAACTACGCAAGAGTGACAAACCTACTGCATCTCACCGGTTTTTATCTGCTTCTGAAATTCGCAAATGAAGTGATGATGTTCACCGTTGCAGTCAGCGATACGCCACTTGCCGTCATCGCTGAAAACACAATTTTCGCCTTGATTCTGACTGGAATCTTCGTTGTTTTTCCAAGCACTGCAATATAATTTGAGGATGACGAAAATTCAATTCATTTTTTTTAAAACAAATAACACATCTGAAAATAAACAAGTGTTTTAGTGCCTTAAGAAGCCCTTTACACATGTGCAACTGGTTCAGTAAATCTTTTTTCGATATATCAGTCTTCAAATAACACTCATGTTACAGCATTTCTCGATTGCATTACTTACGCCGTCGCTGCAGGTTGAAGGAACAAGTGTTGTGGACTATATATCTTCACAAATTATCACCCATGATGCTTACGCTTTGTATTTCCAAAACGTATGAGACGAGAGGTTTTTCGTTTGAAACAAGTTTTTCTAAATTTTGTTTGCAAATGCATTCACTTCTACACTACTAAATAAAGAAGATTCGAATCTTGCATTTGGCACGAAAAATCTCTTTTTCGTGCCAGATGCCGTGGCGACTGCAGCCACTTGACAAGTGCTGTATAGTTGCGGTTTGCCACATTGTTACCACCCACTTTCAGAAAGCTGTACCTATCGTGTACCTGTGAACGTAGCGGACAAACCTTTGTATGGTATTTTTCATTAACATAAAGCTGCTTCTCGTCGCGTTCAAATTTTCCGAGGTATTTGTTCAAGGATTGTCAGTTGTTTAAAAGTGCCCCTGCGTCCATTCCCTGGTAATTTGAGTTAGCTACCAAATCAGGCATATTTAAGAGTCCAAAATAACAGATGTTTTTTTAACTGTGAACAAGTTTCAACCTTCCATAGTACTGTAGCGGCACGTCAACGCAAAGCATTTATTCAATCGATTAATGGTTCACTTCAGTGTCAAACCTTGTTTAGATTTTCATGAGTTGATAACACCATATTCGTGCAGCCATCAAAAAACACTGATTGTAAAAATAGACAAATGGATGTTGATATTTTATATTATTCTTTCGTTTGTCAACTCGACAAGTTTCATAAACCAAGAAGCCCTAAAAGGGCACCAAGGTCACCTTAACGCAGTCAGTTCAAAGCTCAGTATGGGACCGACCGTTTCGACTACCGAGAAAGTATGGTAAACATGGCGATAAAACAACCTGTTTTTCAAATAGTTGCTAAACACGTCAACTACTGTACATTATGCACTTTATCAAGTTTAAATTGGAAGCTGAATAATTCAATATCAATCCCAAATATTCTAAATCTAGTCTACTGCTATGAGACGAATTTGACTACCTCGTATTGGTCAAAGAAAATCTTCCTCAAGGCAGATTAATCAATTTGTACTCAAGCATCCATTTGTGCCAAACGCGCCATGGTGAACATACACAATGTTACAGTACACCCGGGTCATTCACATATGTGCCAACGACTGCGAAGCGAGAAAAGAAATAGAACGCGTAACCAAGGCTAGACTTCTACATTTTCTGCGTTTTAAACAGACAAGTTCAAAACGCTTAATTTCAGCGCATAATATTAACTTGGCTGCAAAGCCTGTTCAAAAAATGAATATATTCAGGCGTTGAACAAATCTGAATTACAAGGATCAAAGAAAAGATCATTCGATCATTTGCTACAAGCATAATCAACATCACGTCGGTTAAACGAGACGTTGTTTAAAAACATTGAACAATGAACTAAAGCGGATGAAGACAACACACGTTTTGACAGAATTGTTCCATTTAATTTAAAGCGTACAATAAATTGGGCGCAGTGCAAATATTGGGATTTAAATGGAAATACTGCAAATAAGGAGTCATCAACAATTCAACATGGTGCCCCGGGCACCAAGTGGCCCACCCGGAGCGTGTGGGTCACCTGCGGCCTGTTCTGAAAATAGCATTGACATGATCAATGTCTGCACATAGGTGAATATCATTAATTTTGTTAATGATACCATAATTGAAGATAAATTGAGCAACATTTTTATTTTGGAAGCGCGTATCAAACTGGTAGCCCTTCGTATCAATCGGTGCCCACGAAGTAGCTTTCAGTTTCAAAAGGGTTGGTTATCCCTGCTGTAAACAGTATTCCATGTGGTCGCATTTTGTCAATTATGACAAATTACCACCAACGAATGATAAATGTTGGATCTATTTCCAAACATCCATCGATTCCTTAATGTAACAAATGACCTTGTCACTTAACTGACTATGTTTGTGCCACATGAATGTCTAGGCTCACCCTGCCTGCCTAGTTTACATATTGTATTGCATGTTTTTGTGGCTTTCGTTAGTTAGATTGTAATTCAGCTAAATTGTAATAATTGTTCTACATGTATTTACGCTTGGGTTTACCGATTTCTTTTCGTGTTTTTTCCTCTCCCTGACATCGGCCCAAATTATTATTTTCTATCTGGTTTTGCGGTACTGCGCCATTATCGTTTTCATCCCGCACTGTTTTTCTGGTCATCATGTTGATCTTTGGAATCTACACTGCAGCATGTTAAAAGGCAGTGGAAATACGAATACAATAAATTTGTCTTTACTACCACTGCAGCTTAGGGAGTTCAAAGGGCACGGTTGCACTCTCTGTGATTCTGTCTTTACGCCTCAATCAGTTGCACTTATCGCCAAAAGGAAAAGGAATGGATATGGTAAAATCGTCAGAAGAACTGAATTTCTTCCTGGGCAAACTGCTTCTTTGCAGTCGTCGATGTCAGGGTGGCAGCCGAGCGAACTTGCTCTTTCTTGATGAAACAGTGGTCGAAGGTAGTGCTTGCCTGCAAGGAACTGTTTGATCAAAAATTGTCGCACTGGTGGAATCGCGCTCAAACAGTTGTTTTTCTCCCGATGAATTGAACGCTATGGAAGGTTGGAATCGATATGTTTAAATTCAATGCAGATAAGGTTCGTGGTGATGACACCTTACAGGAGAATCGTAACGAGTGAAAGTCGAAGCATGGAAATGGAGTTTGAGTTGACTGGCAGTTACCTTTCCTTTCTCGACTGCGTGTTAGTCCTAAGCACGGTTTTTCTTTCCTGCTGTACTTCAAAAACAAGTGTGTGAATCGCTTACATAAAGTATAAAACGGATTACTAGGTGCTTTGGGAAACAAACAACCATGAAATGAAAACCTTGTGGACATGAAAGGCCATGAGAAAACCACTTAAGTGGAGGCCTCTGTTTCCTATTTGTGTTTTATTCACATTCGTTCCTATAAATACTATTAATATGGATCGAAAGAAATCCTTCCGCAACAATGAATCAAACACTATGAGGTTTACTGATTTAAATATATGTTTCGCTTACTGATCAAGCATCTTCATCTTTTATTCAACTAGAAATACATTTCATTGAAATTCGCAATTTTTTTCTCATGTTCTGCGTGCATTTGCATGCTCCAGAGGAGTCTAATAGCCTACTCTTTAGATTTTTGAGACTCTTTTTGAAGGCGATTATAAATGAGTAAACCGTACAAGGGGGGAATAATTTTCCATGTGCAGGCGATCCCAGGTGCAAGTCGATTCGAGAACCATTGTTTCAGACTAGAGTAAACAATGCATCCTGTTGCTTCCTGACATTTTTACACTATGTTAACGCACTCATGTTTGTCTTTGCTTCAACCATTAACCACGTTTCATGGCAATGAATCAACCTTCAAACTCTCGATTGAGTAACAGTGACTCAACAAAAATACATGAAACAGTTCACGCTATCTAGCAAATTTTTTGCAATCAAAGAGCCGCTGATCACAGCAAAAGGAAAATGAGTCATTACTACCTACAAAGTTAATTGAACGGCTGTTTAATTCCAACGTGTCAAGTTTCGTAAACAAATCAGGTTAAAAAAATTACCAACATTTTGTTGATCGGTGAAAGTCTACCTTTAATTTTTTCAGGTGCCTCATGATTCCATCTGCAAAACAATTTTTTTCCTGCTTTCTTGTCTAACCGCTCAGTCAAATGCTCTGGATTTCTGACACGATCCCGCTCACGAAGTGAAGGACTTTGTGATCACCCTCTCACGAAGGGTAGCACTTTGCGATCATGCTCATGATCACACTTTGTGATCATGAGAGATCCAGCGGCAATAGGTGTTATATTAGTCTCTTGTGGTAATAAAAGACCTGAAAAGGTGAAACATATATTGCAGCCACCATGTTCCGTGAGCTGTGTAGTCTCAAGTGATAAGTATCCTTAATCTAATGAAGAATAATTTTTCTGCATACATTCATATATATATCTATGCTACAGGATTAAAAGGTAAATTGGTAAGTTATTTTTTCATGTGGCATAATTGTATCAAGGTACATTTGCACACAAATGTCCAATTCATACATTCTAATTGCAATTAGGATGCTTGCACAAATTGAAGTTTTTAACCAATCAAACTTTTCATTTTTCAAACTTTTCAAATATTTCATTTTTTGATTCACACGCGAGAGACGTTTCGAGTACAGTTATTCAAGAAGGGTTGGGCAAAAAAGTACGAACAAGAATGCTTGTTGGTTCTTACCAGCGGCTTGGGAATGACAGACAATTGCCTGTGATAGAAATTGATCAATGTATGAGAAACACGGAAGAAAACAAAGCTTAGAGTTTTTTTCTTCCTTCTTTTGATTTGTTTTGAATTGTTCGTTTCTTTTGATTTGTTTTCTTTGTTTTGATTTGAACAAGTTTTGAATTGTTTTCTTCCGTTTTCTTCCAAAATCAAGGTTTTGATTTGTTTTATTCTGGAGCATAAAATAATTGCTACATTTGGCAAAATGAATGAGAAATACAGCAATATTTTCATTCTACAGTTTTCTGCCAGCTACATTTTTCCTGCTTATGCAAGCAACGTTTTTGGGCAGAGAACTACCAATGAATTGTTGCTGCTGGGTGTTCTGATAAATCACCAGGTTCAGCGAAAATGAGAATGATGTTATAATCGTTTTCAAGCCGTTTCTTTGAGAAACAATTATTGTACAGCCCTCCCTGTCAGTGGTGTGAGAAGCAGGAGTGCAGGTGGTGCAAGCGCACCACCAAAAGTTTTGATTTGTCGAAACTCCAGGCAAAATCCCTGAAAGTTCGGGGAAAATCCTTAAAAATCTGGGTAAAACCCCTGAATATCCGGGAAAAAATGGCCCCCAAAGTCGTTTGATTTCAAACAAAGGCACCCAACCTTTGGATAATAACACATGAAGACCTTTTCTAGAAGGTCATGCCAAAAAAGGTCTTTCATGATCTTTTTTTGTGGGAGAAAATTTGTAGGCAAAAGTTGCACAAATAGGGTGCTTTTCAGGCAAGTTTGGGAAAATTCGGGCAAAAATCCTTCGCAACCCCAAAAATGTGCCTGCTCCTACAGCTATGCTCTCTGTGGTGTATTTTTCGGAAGTATCGCGGCGAGGAGATCAGTTGAAGAAGCGCGAATGTTTAAAGAATTAAAAGGCTCATTAAATTACCAAGGCAACGACTGCAACAGTGAAGATCCTTGGTTACAATGCGATAATCTGTCAAAAGACTTTGCATGTCAACTTTCACCGAGAAATAACCACATGATATATCGGAATGCAAACACAATCACTTGTGTTTTTTGATTTTCATTTAATGTTGTGGACTAGAAAGTGAGACATAACCGCGTTTTCACAGTTTCAATAAGCAACATTACGTTTATCTATTCTTGCAATTACCTTTCAAGATGTTTTCCAAATTTTTGCTCTGAAAAGCTTTTTTTATCGGCGTTTGGTCGAAAACTGCTTTTCTCTACCTAACGGAAACTACCTGCATTTTCCATACCGTTTTGCGGTAACTGCAATAAAATCCAAATTTCAATTTACTACGAAAATCCCCGTGAATGTAGTAGTATTATTGGAACAGAATTTTCTGAAGATGCACGAGTAAACGTAAAACCTTTGCATGCTTTAACATTCATTAATGCTTACATCTTGAAAGTAAGTATGCCGCCATCACATCCCTCAATTTTTCGCTTGATCCTCTGGAATGATTAAACCATTAAAAAGCCAAGCCTGGGCTTGCCGGAGACTAAAACCCAAGAGGGAAGAACATTTGATGAAATATGTTGTGTCCATATATACATATGAAAAAAAGCAACAAAGTAGGAAAGGTAATAATGAGGAAGGTGACAACCAGCAGAAAAATCAAGACTTATTATCGACAACGAATAGCAAGACCCATTTCAGTTTATGAATGCTTGATTGTGATCTTCAAGATGCTTCAGTATTCCTTATATCTTTAAATAAACACGAAACAGAATCTTCTTTCGTTTTAAATTCTTGTAAGCAAATTTGAGAGGTGAAAAGGGCGGCACTTTTATGGTCGGCCTTGGTCGGCACTTAGCCTCGCTATGCCACTGAATGAGAGCACAATGTTTGCCTCTTCGGAAAGGATTTTCACCGTTCTATTAAGTAAAGCACTCCGATTTCACACATGGACATCTCTTCTGGCCATGAAATAGCACTTCCTAAGACAACTTGACGTCACTTCAGTAAGCGGTTTAGTGCCGCCTTGGTTGAATAATATAAAAAATCAATGACACAACCTTTTCTTGTTAGTTGCAGATATAGGAAGGTGGTGGCATAGCTTGATTGCGAGGAAGTTGTTTACGTGAAAGTTGTCCAGAGGTCGTTCTATGCAGTCAAGCTTGCTTTGTATCTCCTCTATTTGTGATGAAAAGAGAAACGTTGGCGCCTGGTACTTTTATTTTTTTCTTGAAGCTCTTTCAATTTGTTGTTGATGTGTAGTCCATGCGGCTCTTTTTCTTTCAGTGGTTTTGATGCTTTGTTCCCAAGAATATTTTCAAAAATGGGTTAAAAATTTTGGCCAATAATCCCCAAACACTCGCATTCCCTGAATATGTTCCGTCATGTAAAAATCCCATTACCATCTAGTGAGACAGGATTTTTCATGTTTAGGTTTAGACACGGAGTCAAGCACCGGTATTGAAGCAGGGTTTTGAGGATTTTGCTACTGTGTTGTCGTAGCAGGTAGAAAAAAAGTATACAAGTAGTGCAAAAAATAGTACAGGCTACGTAGCAATCAATGTCAATTACGTTCAATGATAAAATAAGTGAAGTGTAGAAGAAAAAAATAGCCACAATGCAGTGATCTTCAGAAAAAGCGTGTTTTTATGTTCTTCTGCTGGCACAAAAACCATTAACATATTACCGTTTAACATGAAAACACCACTTTTTATCTAGGTGTTCGTTTTTAAGATTGACTAATATCAAAACTGACACGTTTCAAACTTCCGTTGAAGCAAGATTTAGTGCAGAACAAGAAAATCCTGGTAAGAGGATGTTTTCCAATACTTTTTTTAAAAGAGCGGTGGAGTGCCTGTAGCCTACGAGTGTGAGTGTGTTTGGTGCGCAAACCCCAAAAACAAATGTTTTCGAGGCATTTTCCTGTTTCTTTGAATGACAATAGTAATGACCCGCCCTAGCTGGGCAGCATAAAAGATGGCTTAGAACTTTGAGGGTGATAACTTGGCGAAGCAACAGTTTATATTCTGTGTTACGAGACAAAAAACAGGAAAATTCTTCTTGCTCTGTGGCACTTACCACGAGGAAAAAAAACTGTGAAATACGGTGGTGGCTCCTCCAAACCTCAACGCTGATTTGTTCTGTGTTTTTATCCTGACTACTGTTCTGGAAGCTTAGAATGTGTATTTGTAGTTACTGGCTTGTCTCGAACTTAGAAAATACGCTCTTACGTTTGTCGCTGTATGCTCTGCCTTTTAACCCAGTTGAATTAAAATATTTGAGAACTTGAAGGAAATAAGATAACTTGCACAGTGGGAAGAAAAGTTTATTGGAGTAGGTTTAAGAAAATCTTTGCGTGACTGAACTTTTAAATTAAGAAATAATTTATTGCCTCGATTGTTTACCGTTCCACGTTAGATTGTTCTTTTCGTTTTAAATGTTTCTTACTTTTTGTAAACACCATATTGGGCAGAAAATGTTGTACTTCCTTGTGCGTTGTACGTGCACCCTTTGCTGTAATCTTTTGAAGTAGCTTTGTCTTTCGTTCTGCCCTGCATGGCATAAGCCTATAGCAATTTTAAAGATGCAAATTTAGTAAAGTAATATGAGCTTTGTGAAAGATGTCTTGCTGCTGTGTGATTTTGCAGTATACGGTGTTTCACGCACAAAGCGATTTAGGTCATTGGTGCATGGCAATATACTGTGTTTTCCTGCTTTTTTGCGATGTTCCGATCCTTGGCAGTGTTCTTTTCTGCGTCACTAATAAACACCATCCAATG
>JGI24158J21664_10004301_pt1 | contig 18283 bp, 6 predicted proteins | sample Ectturendosymbi3_FD_21664 | JGI IMG/M metagenome (IMG submission 21664)
GCAAAGTAAAGAACAATTTGCTTGTACGGACAATTGAAATTGGATGTATTAAGCGGAGACTGGATGTATTAACCGGGGTTTTTATAATGGGAAAGGAGTAGGAAAATTCCGTGCCAAGCAATTTGGATGTAATAAGCGGTTGGTTGCATTAACCGAGGATGTATTAAGCGGTTTCCACTGTATCTGTTAGGTATTTGGCAGAAGAGTAAACTAACTGTGTAGTTTGATGATACTTTTGCAAGTGTTATTCAACTTTTGTAAATGAATTAGAAACCTTTATTGATATGCTTATAAATCAGTCCTTTCAAAATGTTGACCGTTGATCTTGATGCAATGCCATGACCCTAGATTACTAGTACATGTTTGCAAGTAATGCTGGTCTGATTATATCATTTCACTTCACTGCTGGTTTGTTACTCCAAGCCGGTGTTTTTCACCCGGGGTTCTACGAGTGGCTGCCAGGGGTTCTGCCAAAACAAGCTGAATTTGCCTGGGACGATATTTGCAACCAAAGTTCTATGTGGTTGTAGCAATATAGACACTTGGATAATTGCATAGGGTTCCATGAGCAACGCAAACATTTACGGAAGGTTTTGCTGCAGCAAAAAGGTTGAAAAAGACTGACTGGATAACATTTGACCTTTCAGTGTTTACAGCAATACATCTATGACCATAATTTCTCAAAAATGCTCCTTTGTTATTTTTGCAGTGTAAAGTAGACTATGGTTATACTTTTTTCAAAATTTTAGTTAAATGCAAAACGTTGGTGTGTAACTGCAGACCATATTGCCATGTTGGCGTTGCTGATGCAAATTGGTTTTAAGAAAACTTAAGTTAACTGCTGCCCAGGTTGAATACAATAAACAACTTTGATCTCACCAGAAAGTAAAGCGTATGCTGATGTAATAATTTGTATTGTTGTGTGTTTGCCATAACTTTTAAGCAATTAAGCAAATACTGCATTAAATGAAATCATGATGGACTTTGATTTAAAAAACATGTGTGCAAGACAGTGAATCCTGAAATAACGCAGGCAACATGTAAGCAGTGACACACAAAAACTTTACAATTGAGAACATAGTTTAATTCATTTTTTTTAGACTTGCTGTCCCAATGATGGAATGCAATACACTGCTTTTTCTCATTTCATGAAATGACAGCAGTTTTTGACCATGGAACAACTGTCTTGGATAATCTTAAAGAAGTTTTGCAACTGTTTTGATAAAAGGTCTGTTTTCAGATTTAGTGCTCATTTAAACATCAAAAAAGTAGTTCAGTTCAGTTTATTCAAGACAATCATAAAAAATATCATGAAGGAAAGCAACACAAATTAACAAATAAGCAAAACAAATATAAACCCTAAGCATATAAACACAGTCACAGACAGATCTCAGAGGTAAAGCAAGATGATTCGATCAGTGTCAGGAAAGCAACATTCACTAGTTTATGCTGTTTGTCGAAAGAAATCCTTTCCCAGCAAAGAATCAGACACTAAAGACCTTACAGAGTATATATTTCACATGCTATGAAATAGGCATCAACAGCTCTTATTAAATAACTGGTACACCAGGAAACCATATCTGTAAGCATAGCGTTTAAAGCCTGCAAGCACACATACAGACAAAGGTAATGTATATTATAAAAAGGATGTATTTATTAAAAACACAACTGAAAAGGTACTATACAGTTATTGAGAAGTGTTATTTCTTCACTGATGCACTGCTAGCTAATCTCATGATGAAACATGTTACTGATTGTCCCAGGACACCTGTTAACTTGTTAAAACCCTGTGGTTTACTGGACAGGTGCCCTTTTAAATGAATAAAAAAAAGAAAAACATGAAAAATTAGATTTTAATGGATATAACTTTTATATAGTCAATTGGAAACAATTATAGTCATATCAAACTCACTGTGTATCAAAAATAAAAGAAATGTTTAGGTTGAAGAAAATGTGGCTATGAACAACTTCAGATATGTGTCTGGTCACATTAATAGTGAAACTAATATGGATGAATTTAGCACTATGTAGGCTTGTTATCAGATCAATAAACTGCCAAAGAATTTGTACCAATATTAACTTAGTTATTTTTGGGAAGACTATATTTTTAGAGTATTTCATCGCCTAGTGTTATGTATGTGAATGTGTGAAAATTTTCTGATTTATCTGAAACATTATCAAATGATGCTGGTGGGTTGTTGGATTTAAGTTTGTGAATCAATTTTGCCACTTCTAACTTATAAAAATAATTTAATTTTAGCAGATGTAGATTTCTGTACAAAGAAGTGTTGGTGCCTAATTTACTGAAAAAGATAATACTGAAGAATTTTATAGTGAAAGATATTTAAACGCTTAAGCTGTGATTGAGAGCCTTTCTCCTAAGTGACTGTATATGGTTCTAAATATAAGAAAATTACACCAAAGTAAGTAATTCTAAATGAGGACTGGCAGATAGTATAGTGTTTGAGCTTAGCAAGAATTCCACAACCCTTTGATTTTTTATTTGAGCGATGTGTCATTTTTTCAAATTATTATTCAACATGACTCTCCAGGGGCCTCAAACCAAAATTGTTCCAAGGACCAAATGAGGGCTTTTGAAGTAACTTGAGGGCTGCATCATAATGCTGATGTGACAATGGCGACACCTGCACCTTAATAGAAACAGCTTTCACATCTTCTTTTTTGCTAAAAGCATACGGAGTTATAGGCAGACCATTTATAACCGTCTCTACGTTCATTTAAAAGGAACTTGTTCACTTGCTGGCCGAGCATTCTCAAATACTGGTGAATAAATTAAATAACATAAATGTTAATTTCATTATGCGAAAATCCCCAAAAACCATCACGGGCCACGTGTTTGAGACCCCTGCTATAAGACATTTTCTGTTGTTTACTTTCAATATCTGAATGTCATCAATTACAATTCCCAAGTTATTATTGAGCACAGGTTTTTGTTTAGTTGTTAAAATGTAGAACTTTTTTGTTGTAATTCAGAGATGACTTGTTGCCTCAGCCAGTTATCCACTTACTATTTCATCATTAACCATTTGAGCAAGTTGTTGAAAATGAAATTTTGTTGATAGACAAAGCAGTATATCATCTAAAAAAGAATTGACTTAAAATTTTATATGCAAGTCATTTACATATAATAAAAAACAATGGTCCTAAATTTGAGCCATGAGCAGTGCCGCAAGTTACTTTATCCTTACCAGGTTGAATTCCTTCAATGTTAACATAATGCTTGTGATTAGCTTAATAATTTTGGATTAGCTGTAAAGGCCATCGTGCCATGGAAGAAGTTAAGTTTAGACAGACGTTTTTCTTGGTGCAATGCTTTTTATAAGGCTAGAAAAATATTGAATAGGTAACTAATCCCTCATGAACTGACTTTAGAAGGAAATTGCAAACATCACTAATTGCCACTTCAGTTGATGAGCCATTTCTACAACCAAGCTGGCATGTCCTTAAGAAGTTCTTATTTTCAACATAAAAGTGTATGGTGTGATGAAGAAGTTTTCAGATATTTTGTTTAAATTCAATATTAATACATTTTTTAGCAAAAGTTGGTCTGATATAAGTTTTTTTAAGGTGTCCTTTAGTGCAGTTTGCAACAGTGAATCAATATGTTATGCATTGATAAGTTGCCATGATGATGTGGATTCTTTTAGAGTACTACCAACTTGTACAGTTTGTGATGACAAGTTTTCAATGATTCATCTTATAAATCTTTGAATAACAAAATGTTAAAGTACGAGGTATAAGATTTTAAACGTGAGAAAAACATTAACTCATAACGATCAGCCTGAGATTTTCTAAAATCCGACCTTCCTCATGATAAGTTTAGCGGTTCTATAGGATATTCCTAATTGCTTTTTTGCAGTGTTAAAGTCCCATCCACTTTGCGTGCGACATTGACTTTTCATATCATGAAAGTATCCAGGTATGCAGGAACAGCGGTAAGGCCAGGGGCAGCGAGAGAGTCAAGGGCAATGGAAACTTGTACTAAACAAAAACATCGTTACCAATTATGCTTGTTTCTGTGCAGGAACAATTCTGAAACTCAAAAATAATGATAAAAACTTATAGAAAGCCATTCTGAATTTTCTGGGTGCGCGAATAGCTGCAATGAATTTGTTTGAAGTCGATCGTGATAAACTGTGAAATTACCGATGATTATGTTATGAAAAGGCACCTCCGCCTCCGTTGCCCCTCCTTTTGAAAGGTCAGGAGGGCAATGCCCCCGTCATTCCACCGCTCTCCGGCGTCCCTGAAAGTGTCCTGTGATTTGCAGTGCTGCCATTGACTCGACACCAGTACAACATTCACTGCGAAAGCTGCCGCGTGACGGTGCAAGCAAGAGAAGATGGGCGCCCGTCGTGAAAGTACAAAAAACTGAGTAAAACGAAAGTGAACAGATAAAAACTGTACTATTTCAGTTAGTTTCCACAGAGTGACTTAAAGTCTTGATCTAGTTAATGCATGTAAGGACAAAGGTTCAATTTTATTGCTTTATAAATAGTTCTGTATTTCTCTTTACTTCAGAGGTGCACAACCTGCGGTCTTCCATAAAAATTTATGCGGTCGTGTTATGGCAGCCGTGCATTAACAAAAACAAAAGTTATGGCAGCCGTGCATTAACAAAAACAAAAGTTATGGCAGCCGTGCATTAATAAAAACTCATTGTCTGTTGTATAAGGTAAGTAAAAGCTCTGATGTGGCTTTCGAGGAATCAGCCGAATGGGCTCTGCTTTAATCTTTTTGCGATGATTCAAACTTGCAGATATCTGTATTCAAGTAACTTCACTCCACAGGTGAAGGAAGCAAGGAATCAATCGCAGAATTTTTAATAGGAAATCGATTTCACGTAAAACTAGTCTTTACATCTGACGTCTTATGTAAGCACTGACGATGCGTAGTGTTACGTGAAAACGATTTCCTGTCAAAATTTTGCGATTGATTCTTTGCTTGTTTCACCTGTGGAGTGAAGTTACTTGACTATTGTATAAGGATACTTATTTTAATGGCGGTCAAAAAAACGTGTGGAAGCAGAAAAAAAGCAGTGCAAAATATAAAAATATCTTGAACTCACTGGCGGCCGCAATGCATAAAAAGATACGTAATGCCGCCAGCAATAGAGAAATGGTTTTGCACTCCTGCTACAGTTGTTTACAAATGTCTACATAAAATGCTTTTGTATTTCAGCTATTTATTGAACTGTATGTAGTTTCCTCTCCTTTGTAAATTTTTTTGTGACTGACTGCTGGACAATGTCGGCTACCACTATGGAGAAATCAAGAAGCGCTCTGGGATTTACGTTAAAGGCAAACATGAAAAATTCTATTGTAAGTTAATATTACAACTTTTTTCTTTTGGTCTACGTCAAATTTGCAGCACATACAAGGAAATGTGTGACGCATTACTTTTGGAAACCATACGTCATTCTGACAAACAGCAAAGTTTTTATATTTTCTGGTATGTTTCATTATGTGCAGTTTCTTCAGCTGTAAAAAAAACTTCATTCATTACCACAATCAATAGTTCGTGTTGCATTCGCAAAAAGAGCAAACGTGGAAATACTAGTGTTTTTCTCGATTACACAGCGTGACGTTCGTGGTTACCAGTTTCGGTGCTGGCAGATGATATGTTCCAGGAATGTTTTACCCAGTTTGATAATCCACATTCAAACTGACCCTTGTGCCTCAGGTCAAAGGTCCACCGAATGCGGAAGCCTTCAAACCCCGCGTTGCGAAACCCACTGCTTTCCGAAAGTTCTACGAACGCGGCGATTTTCCAATTGCACTTGAGCACGACACGAAAGGAAACAGGATAGCCTGGAAGGTGAGCTGACAATGCAACTTATGTCAATCAGACCAACTGTTACGAACTAGACATGTAATTTTAGAACAAATGACGTGTACTTTTTGCAGTGAACTATAACCTTGTTTGCCATCCCGCGTGAGTTTGTTAGTGAAAAAGTTCACGCCAAAGTTTACCTTGCTGACGTGTTCGACGTATGAAATGGATGTGGCTTAAAGCGTTTTTTGTGTGTTTATTTTCAGGTCGAGATCGAGAAGCTCGATTATCACCATTATCTTCCCCTGTTCTTCGACGGCTTGTGCGAAACAGTCCATCCTTACGAGTTCTTTGCACGGCAGGGCGTACACGATATGCTCGAGCACGGGGGCTCGAAGATCCTGCCTGTCATTCCTCAGTTGATTATCCCCATAAAAAGTACGATGCGACTTGTCTATTCTGTTTTCTTGAAAAATGTCCTTTGCATGGAAAGGCCTGGTCAGTGCACACTACAGTGGCATCTTTGACCGGCCTGTCGCTGCGCGCAGAGCTATGCTTGCCTTGCGTGTCGTATTGTCAGCCAGGGTTGACAGATGAAAATTTCAATCAGAAGCCAAACACTGCCAAAAAAAGGCCAGAAAAAGGCCAAGCCGATTGTGTAAAGGTCAGAAAAAAAGCCAAAGTTTTTGTGGTATTGCTATTCCTTTGCCACAAAGAAATATCTAAATTAGAAGAATACCGTAAGAAAATTTCTTCGAAATCGAGATTGCTTTGCTTGGCCTTGTCCTGGAGCTCATTACTGATGGTTTGTGAGATTGCACACTTTGGTTAGAATGTACAATGGTGCCACAGTTTGCATACTGATCCACCGGCACTTACTGCACTCATACGAAAGTCATCTCCCATCAACCCTTGTACTTACGACCAGAATCATAAGAGCCCTTCTAATTATTCGACATTATTGTCGCATTTCTATCGCAGAGACGCAGACCTGTCTGCAAGCGTTGAGCCTGCTTAGTGCTTACAACACGGTGCACACATTTTCAGTAATTACGCAGAAAATTTCGAATCTCGCGTCCCTCAAATTTTGCTAATATCAGAGCGCGGGCGTCGATCTAATATAACATTTATTACATAAAACGCGCAAACGTGTTGCCGAAAGAATGGAATAGTAATATTTTTCTTCAGAGGAAACTTTTTCAGCGTAAAAAGGCCAACTAAAATTTTTCAGGCCAACCTACCTGAAACGAGGCCAGATATCTAAAATTTGGCCCAAAAAAGGACAAACTGGCAACCCTGTAGTCAGCTTCGTGCGATTGGTCGAGCAGCTCAGGAACAACTACAGGTTATGGCTACTCCCATACGCAATGACGCAGTGCCAAAAAATGAAATTGGGAAACACCAAAATAAAAGGCATGTTTTGCTACGGCCATGATAGTTGGTAACTTTCATGTTAAGCATCTTAAGTACGTGACGATATTGCGCTGACGCTTTGGTTTCACGTTGAAACGTAGGGGAACGCCTTTTCTTTTTTCAAAAAAGGTAGGCGGCCACCAAGTACATCGCAGTCATCCGCAACCTTCTCGTCCATCACCCGCACTATCATAGCACAGAAGATGCAGAAGAACTTGTGTGATAGTTTTGAATTTCTATGCGACACATTTCGCTGGGTTTTAATTATTGGTGAGACGTTTTCAAGAAAGAAAAGGAAGTTGAAACTTCTTTTAATCGCCAGAATTGGTTTTACACAGGTACACAGACAATAATTACAGGTTTAGGTAAACAGGTTACGGTATATCTGCAGTTGATCAGATATTGAAGTGAATTGTGCTTAAAAGATTGCTGTGATTTATTTATTAGTTCCCTGGATAGTTTAACTTTTGTGACGTCGTCTGTATGCGTTCAAAAAATTTCAAAACGCTAAGAGTGGATCTGATTTTTCAATAAAGCGTTCAGATGTTGTTGTTTACACCCTGCTGTGGGGGGAGTCTCCATCACAATAATCGTCGTTCTTTTCCAGTTTCAGAAAATTTCTAATTTATCTTTGTCGGCTGTGCCGAGTGACGTCATCGCAAAGTCATTTTCCTCGTTGGCTGCTCAAGCGTTGCTTTGCGACCTGGATTTTTATAATATTCCTACAAATGACTCATTCCTGTGCAACAAACGCCATCAACCACATTACTTGTTTGTTCCGTTGCAGACGCGCTCAACACGAGGAACAGGCCAGTGATCTGCACGACCCTCAAGGTGTTACAGCATCTGGTTGTATCTGGTGAAATGGTTGGCGAAGCTTTGGTGCCATATTACCGACAAATCCTTCCTATTCTTAACATTTTCAAAAACAATAACTGTAAGTGTATATCGGCTAACTGCTACTCCACAGTTTTCAATAGTTGACAGACGACGTATAGTCTAAAATCTCTTGTATCAACAAACTCTTTTGTCGCCGCTCCGTTTGTGAACACAGCGCCATGTCGCTGTGGCTTTGCCGCAAGCAGATGATACCTGGGGTTGTCGGCTGTTTTTCAGAAAGCTTTGTCTGCAGAATGCCGCGCCACTTTCACAAGGAAATGTGTGTAAGGAATGCGTGTTGGCAAAAAGCGTCGAGACTAAGGAGACATCAAAGATGGTAGTTGCTGATATTATCGATTTGATCGATCGAATCGTTTGGTCTGATGCAAGAATCTACTGTTGCTGATGTTTTGTTGCTTTTTAAAGTCACTCAAAGGCAACAGATAACGTAGCTTTCGTAATTCAGTATTTATCAACCTTCATATCGAAATGCCCCTGACTGGGATCCTTGCAGCGCTAACTCCAGCCCCGCTTCAACCCAGCAAACATGTTACCTTAAGAAAAATCTGTACTTTTTCGTGAAATGGGTCTGGTTAGTTTGGGACTAAACGTCCCTGTTTTGCAACTGTGTAACGCCCCAGATGTGCATTGCATTTTTGTAAGGAACTGTTTACATACTGCAGTGATATAGAAGCACTTAATGCAATTAGCTTTTCTGCGCTGAAACAAGTTTTTACAGGGAGCGAATGGTTGAAGGGTCACCAGAACTGGTTTTGCTTGAATGATTTTTGCCGCCTTGAAGGTGTTGAGTTTTTTGAATCTCTCTTGTTCTTGGAAACGATGGTCTCCAAACTTTTTTGCCAGAGGGCCACATAAGTTATTACACAACAGTTCGAGGGTCGGACATTCTACGTAATGTGATTGTTTCGGGATATGTTACATTCTAACAAATCAACAAATTTTGGCAAATACATTATTTTGTCATTGTTGGCAAAATGTCTGCGGCCCGATGAAATATCTTCGCATGCCGGATTTGGCACGGGATCGTAGTTTGGGGACTCCTGTTGTATAGGAACAACAGAAATACTACTGTATTGTTGCGTCATAAACCTTCATCGTTCTCAAACGCAGTGAACAGCGGTGACGGCATCGACTACAGTCAACAAAAGCGTGAGAACATCGGCGATCTGATCCAGGAAACACTTGAAGCCTTCGAGCGGCACGGTGGCGAAGATGCGTTTATCAACATAAAGTACATGGTGCCTACCTACGAGTCATGCATGCTTAACTAAGGTCTGCTACTGCTCCCGACATGACGCCGCTGTCAGTAACTGGTGTATTCGTCTCGAGCCAGTTTTTTTTTATTCATGTGCCTTGTGCTTTCATTAGCGTCTCCCGTCTGCAGGCGAAAATGCATTAGCCACCATCCGCATATGACTCTGCTCAAAATCTGATCGTTTCTTTATTGCGTCACAAAGTTCCAATGGCCTTTTTGTTGCGTCACACGTAAACGAAACGCTGCGGCAAAGCGCAACGATTGATGATAAGTGAACTGCAACCAAAGCATGTTGCTGACGGTCTTATGTCACTGGTGCCTAATGTATGTAAGCCTGAAGCGGTGCGGGCGTCTCAACCACTGTTTAACAATTTTTGTTTTATCTGCTTCTCTGCGACGGTAGCAAACCGCTATTGTTTGTGCGTCTCTATGCTTTTTTGGCGCGACCTTAAACTTTTTCGTGACGTAGCGTTGCCTTGGTTTACGGCGTTTTGTTTTTTATCTCTCATTGGTAACCGACAGTGCTTTCAAACAGTTTGTTGATTGTATGTAGACTTCACAGTTCTTTGCGTATTTTTTGTGAAAATACATAGTTTATCTATCGTTTCATATAAACCTTGAACTGCTCTCAGTCGACTGGTCTCACCTTCCGGAGGAACTTCACAAGCAGCCTTAACGCGGGGTCGCCGTTATCGGTGGTTTCTGGTTTCGAAGATGCACTGGTCTCCATTTTGTCATGGGAGCCTCAACTAACGATGTTATGTCACGAGCCGCTTTCACTCTCCGGTATCATCAGATCTTTAACTTTTTCCTTTTTTTGTGGAACAATACACGGGTCCTCCTTTGGTACGTTTTTTTCGCGCTACCTTACAATATTTTTTAAATTTGACAAAGAAAGTTTAAATTTGACAAAGAAAGTTGCCAACTTTGCGCAGCCAACAACCGACCCTCATAACGCTGTAAAATAATTTGTTTCAATGCTAAGCTATAGTGGATTGCCTGCACACATCGCTGGAAATATTGTGATGTTAGTTCGCTTACCTTCAACATCAAATCAGACCCCGGAAATAAGCTTGCCGACATTTTTATCATAAATAGGATTAACCAGGCAAGGAAGAGATGCGAAGCTGAAAGTGACGTTGCGTGGCTTCTTAGAAATGCAGTATTTGTGAAATGGATTACAGTTTGTAAATATTTCGTAGGTAAACCTTGCTAAAAAAGTTATACCAGCTGAGAAAAAATGATAAGAAAAGTAAAACTCTGCCAGCGGTCTGACATGTCTACCTCCATTTCAACCTTGTTACTCCTTATTACCAAACTCATTGTGGTTGTGGAGAAGCCTTGTTTAGCATAACCAAACAAAATAATATCGTTTTCAGATTTAAAGTATACAGCATTTGCAAATGGAGGAGTTATTGTGACTTGACAAATTTTCGTTTTTACCTTTAGGATCTCAAACTCAAATTGCTCTGAGAGTCATATAAGGGCCCATCAAGTAACCCGAGGGTCGCATTATGACGCTGACACAAAAATGGCGGTACCAGAAACAGCCTTTACGTCTTTCCTGCAAAAGGTATCGTGAGTTATAGGAAAATCATGCCTAAGTTAAAAAGGAACTTGATGACCCGCTACCTTGCCGAGTACATAAACACTGGTGAAAAGATTAACTTAAATATTAATTATTTAAAACTTCCCTAAAAAGTTCGAGGGCCGCACAAAATGGCCTCGCGGGCTACATGCGGCCCGCGTGTTTGAGATCGCTGTTGTAAAGTCATCAATACCCACTGTTGAAGGCTTCATCAAATCTTAGTTACGATGATCAATGGCTAATTCCCACCAGAAGGCGGTAGGGAGGGAACACAGGACACGTCGATCTCAGAAGGCGGTAGGGAGGGAACACAGGACACGTCGGTCTCTACTTGCTCTGAGGGCGGAACGCAGTTATCCTGCAATTTTTGTATAACACTGCAGTTGTTTTTTTGTTTATTTCTCATCAAAAATCCAATTTCATTGACTGCAGCAAGTCGTCGTTTTTATGGTGCGTACCCCAATTACAACTTTTGGCACTGTACATCACTGGGTAGGGAACAATCCCTGGAATTCGCCAGTTCATGACAATATATCCAAGAAGATCTACTGGCTTAATTCGGTGAATTCCAGTCAGCATTCAGTCTGATTAAGGTTTTTGATGGACGTCCATTCGAAATTATACGTTTCTCTTCATGGGTCGCTTCTGTGTTTCCCACGAGGTTATAGCCTTATGTCTGTATTGCGTCACATCCGAGAAACCGTTTCACAGGGGGGAACAGAACAGTGGCGCATCCAGGGGGCAGTTTGGGGCAACAGCCCCCAGTAAACGGCTATGGCGCCCCTCTGATAAAAATGCGCCCCTTTCTGGTGCCTATTGAAGTAGAAACAGAGGCAAAAACTACTCTAAACTAAACAATATCGTTGAACTTCAGTATTTACGTGACGGACTTTAACCCAGTCTCTCACCGATTAGAATCAACATCGCCATTGTTTCGTAATAATACTCCTGTTCCCTTAGTTCTTTTCCACTTGAGAACCGCCCAGCAATCAGTGCTGCCACTCCTGATGTTTTAACATCAGATCTGATGTTTTGAGAAAAACTTTCTGATGTCTGATGTTTTGGCGACAAATCTGATGTTGACTGAGCTGTTGTTTTTTCCCAAAATTTTATATACTTTTAGGATGAAAATGAGTTAGATTCATGATTTTTAAGTTTCTTTACTCAATTTATCACCCTCTTGTGTGTTTGTCTATTGTTCCAAACTGAAGAAGCTCTCTTCATAGCATTGGGAAGAGGAATAAAGCAGCCTATATGTTATGCATAAATAACCAGCTTTTCCATTTAATGACGATACTTCTCTCTGTTTTAGATTCAACGTTGGTTATCGCACTTATTGGTGATAGCATTTAGCTTAGATTAAATCGCACTGTAAAAATCTGATGTTGAAAAAGGCAAAAATCTGATGTCAATGCGACTGATCCCCGTGGCAACACTACCAGCAATAAAAAACGCGATGTTTTCGCTAGCACGGTTCTGGACTTGCCGGTGGGCTGTGCAAAATTGGTCTGTTTTTGTCACAAGTTCATTTTTTATGCCTGGTGGCAGCCTTGAAAGGAAAAGCAGTGGTGAAGATAGAACTGACGCAAGATTGTAGAAGCCTGCAAAGCGAAAAAACAGTTTCAGGTCTGCTACCAGTGCAATCCGTGAGTCTGCAGTACGATCTGCATCTTAGTTTTGCAACACCAAGGTAAGCGGATGAGTTTCTTCTCGGAACTAATGTCCCTGATTGAACCATATTGCAGTGTGTGTGTGAAAAGCCATAGCAGCATTTGTACGTTCGCAAACAACTTGTCGGTTTATGACAAAAATGCATGAACATGCATAGTTTTTTTCGGTCATAGACCAAATTTTTTTAAATGACCGAAAAAAATTAAGTCAATTCGGGCATAATGTCTGAAAAAGTAGGCTAGTGAATACTGTTACGACGAGTTTTAATACTATTACGAGGCAAATGACCGAAATGTCTTAGTGATAAAAAACAAGAGCGTGCTCCGGTAGCTCAAGGAATTATGACCTAACAATGCAATTCTGCAACACCCCACTCCGTCAATGGGGGCAGCGAAGCGTAGCATTGAATCATTTACGTGCAGAGGCGAGTTTCCATTTGCGGAGCCCCAGGCTATTTCAAATTGGGGGGGGCCCTTCTGGGAAGCAGGGGGGCTGTGGTCACATTTTCAGTCTCCGGATCCGCTCCTGTTTCAAAATTTTTGAATCCGGGCCGAAAAATTTTGAAATCCGACTTCTGTTCAGACTCCGGCAACCATCGATGCAACCGGATGTGAGCTGTGAGGCCAGCGGTGGGCAATTAATTTGGGTTAGGGGCCGCTTTGAAAAGTCCGCGTTTAGCGGAAAGCCATACCTTCTCATAGAAATAGAAGCAAGTCTTGGTTCAATTAGCCTCCGCGCTAACATTTAATATGTAAACATGGAGGAAATTCCAGATTTAAAGATTTTTCGTAAATGCTTCCGCGGGCCACTGAAAACGCTGTAGCGGGTCACATGTGGCCCGCGGGCCGCTAATTGCCCACCCCTGAGCTAGGCCCATGTTTTTACTTAAGAAATGCCATATATGAAAACCACACAGACTCCTGCTGCTGCTGAAAATGACTCCAGATCCAGGTCCGGTTTTTCACAATTTTATGACTCCGGCTCCAGGTCCGAAAGAAAAACGCAGGATCCTCCCGGAGTCGACTCCGCATTTCAGATCTGTAACCACCTCTGGTGTAGACCCTTCTGGTACACTAAAAAACTGGGTTATTGGTTTCATCTTATCAATAACAGCTCGAAGTGCGTCTGCTTTGGCAATTGCTTTCTTTCGCTTGCTAGAACCATCTCATGTGTACGCTTCGACTCGTGTTTCCAACCCGGTTTTCCCTAACCCGAAACCCGTTTTTTTTCAACTACCAAACCCGGATATTTTTAAAAACCTGGAATTGCTGCTGCATTAAATTGTTAGTAATTCTGATAACACCGAAGTTGCAGATTAGCGCGTGTAACGGCCAAATTAGCACGTTTGAACTTTCAACTATTATCATGAGGCACTAGGTGCGGGTTTTGCTCGGTGACCATCGTACATTCGTTGTTGATCCGTTTATATTTTCGTTCAATTGCTCTATTTAGACTGATCGTGACCTTATTTTGCGCACAAAAGTGTCTGCGCGAACATCAGTTTTTCGCTAACCTAATTAAATACCTACCACGTGAGGTAGTTCTTCAAAGGTATGCCGTAGTTTCGTAGTTACTAGTTAGTTCATTTATAAGCTGTTATGTGTTAGTTCACATAAAAGTTGTGATTCTTCGCAAAATCGAGTCGTTCCTTTTCAGTTTGCAATAACTTTCTACAAAATGTTTAGCTTTCCTTTAGAAGCGACTTTAAGTATATTTTTAATCATACAAATTCAGTTTGAAGACGTTAGTAATTAAAGAAAATCAGAAACTTAAGAGCCATTTCTGATACAGCAAGGCTCAACCAACACCAAAGTGCAATTTGTGATCCGTTTACAAAAGGAGGTGGTTCAGGCATCGAAAGTTTGATGAACCATTTGAAATCAAAGCACATAATCCATGTAGCGTTGAGAGTGAAGACCACAAAACTATTCCGCCACAGGAAGGAATCCGATCGCAAATTGTGAAAATAGAAATGAGTCTTTTTTAGGCTACAAGAAGAGGTCAAATAACCTCTGATCCATGCTTTAATTACAATCAAGCCCAAATCAATGCAACCAGAGAGGGCTTTTTAAACCACGGGGCTATTTGTCGCAAAATTCAGAAACAGACTGACTGATAAAAGTGTGCTTTGATTGTCATACGTCAACATTATGAACATCATTGAAAAACTGGGCTTAACTTAAATAATACTTCTCTAATAAATTGCGCAGGGCCCAACAATGGTAATTTCACAATGATATTGAGTTTTTATCGCTCAAAATCGCATTCAGTTCAAAAACCGAAAAAAACGGGTATTCCCGGGTTTGTTTTCTCAGCTACCCGAAACGCGCGTTTCAAAATTTTGCCCCGAATTGGAGACACTAGCTACGACATTCTCAAGTTAATGCAAGTAAGCCTACTGTAGATCCACCGTTATCCTGATTACTTTGAAAAAAAGAAAAAAATTACACGTGAAGCTCACTTTTCTAAGTAAGCTAATAAGCTCAAGCTACAAATTGGCCTTACTAATACATCAAGATATGTGTCTAGTTCAACGGTAGTTAAAATCTTTTTCTACGCGTTGAGCTGTAGACGAAATGGCCTGAGATTGCTACAAAACAATCGAAGTCAAAGAACATCCCCGCTTAACACGGGCGTTATTACAAACAGATAACGTTTTGCTCCATTGAATACCTGCAGCCTTGGCTAAGAGGTCAGGCTAGTCTTGTCTTTATCCCGTATCTTACCCATAAAAAGCAACAAGAGAGAGACCTGGGCTGAACGAAAGTACCTCATTTCACTGGCCACGTGTAATTTGAATTCTGAAAAATGGATCCAGGCGTCTTGTTCGACGCATTATACATAACAATAACCGAATCTCAACGTCATAAAAAGAAAATACTCATCTTCATTCACTTCGATCCTTCGCGCTCATTCTTCTCTATAGAGATCTTATGATAGCGGCATAGTAAGAAATCTTGCATTGAACCAAAACAAAACTACAAATGTAAATACTTACAAAAATGCTGGAAATTTTCCTTACTCCCAAAATTTTGGGGTCCCCCAAAATCGGGGGCCATAGGCTTAAGCCTTTTTAGCCTAATGGTAAATGCGCGCCTGCCTACGTGGCAGCGCGACGCGCCTCAACAAACCATGGTACTCAGCAGTCAGCTCAAACGCAGAACCTTCGGCAAAATACCAACCATCTACAGCTTGGTGGAATGAATAATCGGCTGTACGCGGTCATGACAATTTTTGCTTAACGGTTCAATATTTGCAGTTCAAAATTTTAGAGGAGTACGGCGCCTTTCGACCCCGCTGATTATGCGCCTGACAACAGTCTCTGACGGCATGGGCGTCCGCAGAAATTTTTCCAAGGGGGCAACGTCGACATTTTTCGTATCCTGTTGACGATGCAATGCAAATGGATGTTCACAAAACGCTTTACCCTTTCTACTCCACAAAGAAAATGGTCCATGGTACAACAATCAAAAAAATAAACTTCGTTGGCAGCAACAGCCAGGCATACTACGATAATTTACACAAAAGGCTATCTGCAGATTTTCAAAGCAGGGCACTTCTTTTCAAAGAAGCATTGCCACGGTGCTTAACGAAACCACAAATTGTGACTTTATTTTACTTAACAAGACTCGTCATCGCTACTTAGAAACAAGAGGTGCAAACGTTTGGAAACTCATTCAGAAATCAGAATTAAGCCCTAACGATTAAGATGTATTCCTCCAAGCCTTCATAGACAAATTCTAACAAGTCACATAGTTTTAAACTGTGTAAACAGAAGAATGCATAAGCCTACTGCTCAGGAAACCTCTAAACGAGTCGGGAAACGAAGAGTGTAATGTAATCTTAAATTTACGTTTTCCTGGAATATGTGACATGGATTCTTTCCGGATCCAATTTTTGTGACTTTCCGACGTCCATTTTTAATCACTTTCACAACAAAATCTTTCTGCGCTGCGAAACATACACAGCATACAAGGGGCGGATCCAGAGGGCGACCGCTCCCCCTAAAACCTATGAAAATAACTTTATTCATCAACATTTTCACAATTAGGAAAAACCAGTATTCGCGATATATGACCATTGTGTCGTCCATTCTTTTTTCACAGCGGTGTTGTGAAGCATACTTCACTGTCAAGTTGAATGTTAAAACCGGGCCCCCACTCAGCTTATATTTTAATTTTAGTATTCTTTTGGTTTTCAGCAGCTTGTTTGCTTGCGTTTTCGGAGTGTTTTCCGGTGTTTTAGAGTTTTAGTGTGGCCATCCACATCCGGATTCACCATCATTTATCCTCAGTTATCCAGTTATTTTTCAGAGTGTTGCCTAATGGGCTCCAGCAGTGGCAAGTGTGCCCCTTTCAGCTAAGTTTTCCCTCCCTGGCAGGGGCGTAACGTGGTTAGATGGCGCCCGGGGCAAGAAGCAAGTTTGGCGCCTCCATGTTCGAACCTGAGGTCTGTCGGAAGCAAATGTATTGAAAAATTACACATGACATTGTTGGGACTTTTCGGCGCCCCCCGCAGTGATTCAGCGCCCGGGCAATTGCGCCCCCTTGACCCCTCGTTACGCCCCTGCTCCCTGCAGGGCCGTCGCCAGCGGGGGGCCAGTGGTGCCAGCCCCCCCATTTGAAATCGGTGCCCCCCCATTTGACGTTTGGCGCCCGGTTGCTGCATACATCCAATACTGTGTTTTAAAAATGTGCCCCCCTTCTGTTTTTTGGTCCCCCTGGTGCTAAATCCTAGCGACGGGCCTGGCTCCCTGGCTCAAACATCTAGTTAAGCCACTGCTCACACTGAAAATGGATTTTCAGACTTGTGGAAGCATTGCTACAGATTCACTCATGCTTCTTTTCACACAGTGCACTACTACTGGCTTGCCGCTATCAGCAGTCACTTTCCCGATGTATTACCTGCCAAGATATCTGAGTTCAACAGTCACATGCGGCAAAACGCCTACTACTGCAGCTTGAACTTGAAGTGAACTTTTGAAAATTTGCTGCCATGTAATTGTTATACAATAAAGCCCGACAGCAGAACAATCCGATAGCAAGTTTCCGCAACCAGACTCTGCAGGCAAACGAGCGGACATGATTCAACTGCAAACTCATCACTGCATGACACCAGAACAGTAGGCTAAACCTGGCGCTTATGCAGTGTGAGTGTCATTCTGGCAAATAAACTGTCATTGCAGAGAATTAAGTGAATCAATAGAAGTTAAGCTATGCTGACTTCAGATTTTCTAGACATTTTTGTTTCTTAATCCCCATTTCCAGGAGGGGCAAATGCCCGTTTTGCCCCCCGCGGACGCCCATGACTGACGGCTATATGTTTTTGTCTTGATCCTTTTGTTGCAAGTGCAAATTCATAGACAGCTCACGCCGGCCACGAAAAGACAAATTTGGCGTGCTTAGCGAAATCTGCAACCGACAGTTAAATGCGTAGCTTATTGGCTAGATCAGTGTTTCCTAAACTTTTTATCCCATCGCCCCCTTTTCATTCTCGACACGTCGTTTTCTCCCCCAAGCCTGATAAAGCAAACACAAGGCATTAATTTGAAGAATTTTGTTTAACCCTGCTCAGGTAACCTCTGCCCAATTTGGGCAAACGGTTCTTCTACTTAAATTAAAACTTAGTTAACGTTCACGTAGAAAGCTGGTTCTTTCAGTAGC
>JGI24158J21664_10004302_pt1 | contig 18282 bp, 13 predicted proteins | sample Ectturendosymbi3_FD_21664 | JGI IMG/M metagenome (IMG submission 21664)
GGACAGTTCGGCGACGGGACGTTTCGGCGATGGTGGTGGCAAATGTTTTATATGAAAAAAAGCGTGTTTTTGAAATACACTTGAAATGTTTTTGAAATGTTAAATGGTTGGACTACAAAGGATGTTTGCTTGATAAGCGTTTTTGTTGTCATCCTGAGGGCAGGTGTTGTTTCTCTTCCGCCGGTAGTTTGGAAGAGTTTTGTGCGGCCGTGACCATGCGTGGAAGGAAATATGGTTTGTGGCGTTTCTTTTTGCTGGCATGAGGCGTTTGGGAGTTCACACAAAAGTTAAGCCGGGGCAGAAATTATTGCTTGAGCTTTCGCGTAGTTGTTCTGATTGCATTTCACAGCTGATTTATGAGTATATTCGTTATTTCTTTCTATCGGTTGCCGGTCGGTGTAAGAATATATTCGTACCTCCAATCCCTTGCTCACAGTTGCCTCCCGGAGTGTGAACTCCTGTTCTAACAGCGGGGTGCCAGACATTGCCTCTGGGCGAACGCAAACACGCGTTTGGCGGAGCGGGGTACCACAGTTTGCACAAAGGCAAACTCAACTCACATACTTACAATCAAATGCCAAGTAAACTTTTTCTATGGACGTCTGACAGTTTTTCTTGGCCACCTTGGCCATGAATACCAACAGTGGAAATATTCCTTGAGCAAGTGAGCAGGGTTGACACTGTGGTAAAGTTCAAAAATTTGGAAGCAACAACGTTGATCTGAAGTCCATCGCTTAACCGGCGTCGCCGAAACGGCATCGACGAAATGTCCCATTCCGCCAAAAGTAATGCTGATTGACCTCTCCTTTTTATTTACATCGCTCCCAACGTCAATTTACACCACTGCTCATATCTTCGCACACAATTATTCAGAACCACATGCAAATCGTTCCAGCTGTTCAAATGGTTCCGATACTTGTTTCTCAAATGAAGTAAAAAGGAAAATCCAGAGTCGCTCGAGTATGTTATTGCAAAGGGCACCAGAGCAGACAGGGCTTTTGTACACAATTTCTGGTAACTCTGCGTGGTTAAACACCAGAAACTATCGTTCTGTACTGAACCATTAAACAACAATCTCACCATAATTGCGCCATAAACATTAAACGTCACAAAGCGCTTACAATCATATAACTGGTCACCTTCATCGTGGTAACCGCAGCGTGACGCAGAAATAGCAATGCACGCATTTAACAACTTAAATTGTTAAATTAGTAACGTTAGCTTGATTAGGCTAGATCAGGGTTCTTCAACAGAGGCCCTCGGATCCCTTTGGGGGCTACGGAGCGGTTTTCCGTGGTCCACGAGCAGAAGCCTTTATTAAACAACTCTGCCGTGATATTGCAAAACCCTATTGATAAGCAGTGGGCCACAAGTGTTGATAGTCTTTGGAAGGGGTCCTCAAACCATGAAAGGTTGAGAATCACTTGGCTAGGTAATGTTTTTTTCGGTAATAGCACTTGCAAGTTTTCATAAATCTCGGTTCTTTTTAACAAAAGTACAAGAACATAAACTCTCACTCTCGAAAATCGCATTTCGAACCCCTGAAAATCCTGTTTCGAATCCCTAGGGGTTTGGAAGCCCCGGTTGGAAACCACTGATTTTGTTCCCAAACTTTGGTCTAAAATTCTTGAAAATTTGAAAGCTTTCTCATCATATGCATTTGGCTAACTATACAAAACGTCCAGTTATCTTACGAATATGCTTTTGACTTTTGTTTCATACGCTGGTTCCATTTTCATTGTACAATAAACTATTGTTTTTGAAGTACTCAGTGCCCTTCACCATTCCTAGTGCTCACCCCACCCTCCTCATACACAGGCATGCTTTTCAACTTCCGTGCTTTTTTCTCGTTATTTTTGTGCTCTCCTACTAATTCCTGTCTGATTTTTGATTTCATGTTTTTTAGATTTTTTATTTGAAACATCACTCATTTAACACTGATTTATGCCAAATCTTTGGGAGGCTCAGTAGTTGAACCAAAAGTTTTTCGTCTACCCGTCGTGTCTCAAATATGCATTTCAGAATTCCTGAAATCTCTTATGCTTATCAACATGCAATTAATTTTTCTGCCCGTGTCTTTTGTTTCTGTTATTTCGTGATTTTATGTCACAAAAATGCATGAAGAAACCTACCTACTTGAATTGATGATATAAAGAAGACTACTCCAGATAATTACCATATATGATACACATTTCACTGATGCCACCAACAAAAATATACGTTGTCAACTGCTCTGCGTTATCATTTTGCCCAATTCCGAACCGGATCTCAATAACTTTTTCAAAGTCAGGAGTTGCTTGAACTTGTACGTATCCCGTACCATCTGTGTGAACCTTTAACGCCGAGAAGTAAGGCAGTAAGCTCAGAGAAATCAAGTTCCATCTCCTCAGTATGTAGCCTTATTAGATAAGCGTTGTTGAAAACGTTCAAAAGACTAAAACCAGAGTCAACGTAAATTGAACGGCAAGCCTTGCTTGTTACGACTGATAATAATAAATCATTAATAAACGCACACAACACGAAAAGATAAGTCGAAAAATCAATGACCTCAACACGCCCCAACAGAATATCGTACACTGGTTTTCACAAATATAAATAGGCTGATCCACATCGACGAAATCAGGATGGCAACTCTTCACCTTCAGCAGCAGCAAACACTCAGGTAAGAGTCATCAGCATCACAAACCAGCACTAGCCGCAGCAAATAAATAAGCACGTAATACGTGGAACAATGCATCTGCGCACTAGACGATTTTCACTTTTATGGTGTTAAGACTGACCTTGTTGCAGAAGGAAGCACTCGGCCAAGTCAAAATTTGTGGGCTTAGCTTTACGCATACTGGGTTCGGCAGTTCTTGAGGAGCACGGGTTAACAACTGATCTCAAAATCAGCTAACGCATGCAAAGAACATATTTATGAAAGAACTTCAAAACTAGCTCGTTTCATACCCATAAAAATTTAGGTACCCGAAGCAGATGAATGGTTGAGAAACTGTCAGTTGCACAAAATTTGTCTGTTATAATCTGCAGAACTGATAACATGCAGTAGCGTAGCCAGCCCAAAAATTTTGAGGGGCCCAGAATGTTTGATTTTAGGCGAATAACACTATTTTGTTTGGGATACCGCTTCTCAAAGCACAAAATTACTATTGATGCTTAAAATTTGGGGGGGGAATGGCCCCCTGGCTACGCCAATAAAGACATGTATAACGACACGTCATCAGCAAACCTACGGACATTCGAAAATTTTTCTTTTACTTGGTTTCAGCTGACAGCTGCACTAATGCGCATAACCAATGGTTATTTTGCTGAGACTATCTTTCACAGTTTGCGAAGTAGTTGGACAAAAATCGTCGTAATCCGGATATTGTTCAGCCTGGCCTGTGAAAGCACTTCGTACACTGTGTTTATCTTCCAAAACTTGCACAATCGAACAAAAAGGTACTTTTCGTGTGGATTTTATGAACGAATATTGTCCATTCATACCTTGCTAGTTGGGGAACAAAGTAGCATCCCTCCACTGACTCGGGAGATAGATGCATGGGTGTCGGAAGTTTTTTTCCAAGGTGGGCCAACAGGGGAATTGTCCAGAAGGGGCCAAAGGCTTTTTTCCAGTGGAGGACAACAGTGGTGAAATTTAATTTTGCCAACTCGGAAGAGAAAAACATTTTTCTTCTTAACCATTAATTGGAAAATTCAAATTTCAAAATCCAGGCCCTCCTCACCCCCTTCCGATACCCGTGGATAAACGTACGCCACCGCCCTCATATATTGACTTGGCCATTTAATTATAATCGGAAAGTGTGTATGAGGTTTAATTGTAAATGTTCTCGCTGCAACATTCAGCTTGCTGGATTTGCTGTTAACAAGTTTTTTTGTGGACTTCAACAAGTTGTTGACCAAAGCATGCGCAGCATCCACATCTTTTCACATAGTGCTGCGTGTTCGTCAACGCAATAAACTTCAGTTTCCACACGCCACCACCGCTCTTCAAAATCCCTGTCTGCACACCGATTCCAAAAATAAATATTTTAATTTGGCAACCATGTCAGCAGCGTTGCAACAGAAACAGAGGATAACGAAAGGCGTCTCGACAAAAGAAGGCCAATTTGCGCACTGGGTGGCGCAAATCACGTCACAGTGATAAATAATGTTTTCGCAGCAGCGTCACCGCCGACCAGCACCGGGAGATGGTTCCTTTGCTTCCGTTAAACGCTCGGAACGGTGTGGAGCTTCTCCAGTTTGTCGCATCTTCTTGTCAAAGATCGATCATCTCCGAAACGAGCCTCGATACGACCAGTTTCCTCGATAATCTGCATGAATCGCTCCGCATTGTAATGCGCATGAGTTTGCATCACAACAGGAGTTGTGCTTTAACTGCTGACGGAAACGCAAACAGCTGTCGCTCAACAATATAAGAGCATATGCCAGGCCGTAGAGTTACCGGATACAATCTATCAGCGCGTCACATTTCATGTCGCTGGGAAGAACACGAAATCGATGAGCGTTAAAAAATCAATGGCAAAGTAAGTTGATTTCTTTTTGCCTGCATCGTTTTTTTACGACACTGTAAGGAGCATTGGCATCCATCGTAAACAAGCGGATGTATTGCAAATTACGTGCAATATACTTAGTAACACAAGCTTCACGAGTAAGTCTCATATTGCTGTTATCAACCTCGGTGCCTCGAGCAGAGGCTGTCAAACCTTTAACAGAGACTATTTCTTATGTTAACGCACAGCACTGTGCAGTGAAGGCTGAAACCACTGCGAGAGAGCGAACTCCGCAGCGCTGCACCGACGCCGTTAATATATTGAAGTCTGAATGAATTGAATGACGCACTGCAACCGTTTTTTCTTCTTACAACCAAACCTCAGCGACGGGCCTTTGTTTTTTACATAAAACCTTTGTTTTTTACAAAAAAACATCGAACCTTTTGTTTTACACAAAGAACTTCGGTAACTTACAGCCTTCGAAAAAAATCAGTACTTACACGAATTACTAAGTTTGCATTCACTGAAAACAAGCTTCCTCGCCGGGACCAGGAAAAAATTACTTCTTTTGAAAAGTTCAAACAAAGAAAAAAATTAAGCAGATCTTAAAATTAAAAAACTTTGAAAAATATCGAAATGCACGAAACACACACCTCCTCGTGGAGGGCGCCGACGGATGTTCCCAGACCCTCTTCTAGGTTCCCACTCGTTGTTAAACCCGGGTCGAAACGGAGGCATTCGTGGACCACCGCGGCCCATATACGGATGGTGATTTGGGTGGCCTCTGGGTGGTGGTGCACCCATAGGTCTTGGGGGACCGTTCCAGTCCATCGTGTACTGGTCACCCCCAAGCATATGCGGCGGTGGCATCATGGGGTGCTGATGACCAACGACTACGCCCCCTTGAGGAAAATATCCGTTTCCAGGGGGCATCATTCCTGGTGGAGGATAGGTGGCGTTCGGATCCACGTTGACATGGTCCGAGCGGCCTTGACCAGGCTCCGTAGGGACTTCAGATTGGTTTGTTGTTGCTGTTTCAGCCTTCGTTGTGGCTGCAATAACAAAAACGTAGCATTCACACACAAAAACACCGTAAAACGTATGCGCAAGCCTTATTTATGCAGTCACGCGTATTTCCATCGTATTAGCTACTACAACATTGTACGAAGCGCGAAGTACAACACCGGTAACCAAACCACGCATGTCAGCATACCAGCTGCTGATTGCAAAATCTCCCGCAGTTTATCGGTGATGACTTCTTTTCCGTTTTCCTGGGGCGTCGATGATATCAGACCATTAATGGTTGGCTTTGCATTCGATGAATCCGACTCCGGAGACTCGGTAGGTGAAGGAACAGGAGCAGGTTCGTTCGGCTGTAAGAGGGTCACAGCTTGCAGTGAGTGCATGCACGCTTTTTAATCTAAGCGCCATTAAACATTCCTTCCTCAAATTTCACGCGAGATATAAAAAACAGAACGAAAGTTTGTCACGTATATGAAGTCCCTCGAACGTACAGTAAGTTTATCGTGGACACAGGACTTTTGTTCTACAATCTTTTTTTGCTCATACCGGACACCCAAGGTCTTACACCAGATGCACAGCGACATTTAAACCAATGATATTATTAGTTCTCCACTGTCCTAACTGGAGATACTGAGAAAAAACTGTAAACGCGTGACAGAACTCGTTGGCTGAACTTTATGAACCCACACACAGGACTCATTTAAACCAGTCCAAACGCACAGATACCTGTTCAATACAACGGCTGCTCAGAAACTATCTTTGCGAACGACCAACGGCTCGTTTCAACTAGTTTAAGTAATTTTTGTTCTTAGGCCAATAAGCGACCTTGCAATATAGGTTTTCGCCATCTCACATGTAATGGTTCTAAGCGCACATTGTTAACTTTTAATTAACGTTGTTTTTCAGAAAACGTTTGGGGCAGTTACAGAAAATTTCTACCTGTTGGGGAAGTTTCTACGCGCCAGCTACACGTTTTCTTTGCTCTCGAATGGGGCGAGGGGTCCCAAAAGACCCGAGGCTGCTGTCATAAAATCAATGGAAAAACAAACAAGCGAAACGACCACTTTAAACTTGGCAAAAAGTGTAGATCGTGACAGTTGTAGATCGTGTTTCACATGACAAAAACCGTCGTGATCGATGTTTGCTTGGCAGCCTGGCTTTATACGTCTGCTTCCGCAAAACAGCAGATGCCCAACCATTACCGTAACAAAATGATTGGAGTCATAAACCGCACGATAACCTGACGCGCATCTGCGATGCACGCTTTTTTGCTTTTGTTCGCGGTGCAGACACTTCACCACATGAAGCTATAAATGAATCACCTGTGTTTTCACCGTTAAGTGGTGAACAATGCTTCTGCACCATATCCACAAACCAATTTAGAGCAACAGCTTGTCGTTCGGCAAGATTTTGGGAAATCAGATAGCGGAGAAATGTCAGCTTGTGTTCACTTTGACAGCTATCTACGTTTTCGCATATGCTATTGCGTTGTTTGTAAATTTTCAAAATTTAGTCTGCAACAACATCTTAGCTATCTTTTTGGGATGATTAAGTACGCAACTACGGATTGTAGGTGATGTCGTCATTGATGCACTTTGATTTCGATTTATGCAAACCAGTACAAAACTGTTTGTTTTGTTAAGAAAACAAATCTCGTTCGTCAGTTTCGGTGGGATATCACTTGAGTCAACAGCCGTACTCAGACACACGCGGTCGAGGTAATTAAAGAGAGTTTTGTGGTATTCGATTTAGTAAACCGTCACCATGCACACAAGTTAAAGTCGAGTGGTGAAACTTGAAACAAAAAGATGATGCGCACATCTACTGCTTATCATGCAAGTGTATCAGTTTCACCACAAGAACTCTGTTTGAAGTTCAATCCCTAGTTACCTCTGTACAGTTGTCCGCTGAGTCAACTTTTGTAAAAGAAAAGTTTATTTTTCTCTCTTCTTTCTATGAAAGCTTAACGCACACTTTTCCGAGAGAGAGAAAAAATTGGAGGTGAATAAATCGCAGGCGTGGTTTATGAAGGTGCGAAAAACCAAAGTGAGTCGAACTTTCGTCTCAACTTTCTAGTCTTTGCCTTGGAACTGTTAGGACAGACTGAGAAAACCTTGTTTTTCATCCATACGTGTTGCCATATCACGCACACAACGCGAATCATTGCAAGTGATGAAAAAAATGCGGCGCTGTGAACGAACTGAACGTGACCGAGCACGTTCACGACTCATCTCAAAAATACTGTGTGATACAATTTTTTCGATCGACGTGCTCGTGCCAGAAGCAACTGCAACAAAGTGAAATATTGGAAACAAAACAAATCTGAGCAATGCTGGGCAAAGATACGACACCAACGCATGAACCGTAACCAAGGTCCTATCGCGCCCGGTGAAAAGGTATGAAAGTGACCACAGGATAAGGCACTGGTTGACCCGGAAGTGACAAGTCTTTGGCGACAAGGGATCATGATGCGAACAGGAAACAACTTTTTGCTTTATCAAAGGAAGAATTAGTGGCTGCAACGGAAGTCCACGTGAAACAGTTTTTCTGTGTCTTACATCGTCCAAGGGAATAATCTTCGGCGGCACCATGTCGTACGGTTCAGGGTCGGGCTCAGCAGGAGAATCTGGCACCATGTCCAAAGAGAGGAAAATCTCCTGCAGAACGGTTTTCTCGCGCTCAGCTTGAATGTCTTTCTCGATACTGCAACAGAAGTAGAGTTAAATAATGACTTCGTACTAAAGAACATTTACCCACAACACATACAATGTACCATGGACGTTTCAGAGCAAATATAAAGCAAATTTCAGAGTTATCTTTTCGCCTAAAATAGAAAAATATTCCTTTAGCACTACCAATGTATCCTGACTTGTGATGCAGTCTCGAGACTTGGTCTCGGTCTCGAGACTCGTTTCGAGTCCCGTTTTTGCGAGTCTCGGTCTCGAAGGTTTCAGGTCTCGTATCGGTCTCTGACGCTAATGGTCTCGAGACTTTGTTGAATGTTGCAAAAAAATGGTTTAGTAAAATTTTTATGATTCAAAGATTTTGTTTGTTGTATTTGCAGGTAAGAAACAACGAAAACAGGTCGGAAAAATGCCAGATATTTGAAAAAAATTTCAAGTGAAGTGTTAGAAGTGATGACGACATTTNTTTTTATTCGGCAAAATGCACAAATGCTGAAGTCTCGAGTCTCGGTCTCGAATTTCAAGTCTCGAGTCTCGGGATTTTTGATAAAGTCTCAGTCTCGAAGGTTACGGTCTCCACTACACCACTGATCCTGACCATCAGATTCTGAAGATGATTGAGAAATTAAGCCCTTGTATTCAGAATTCTTCTTTCGTAAAACTACATGAACTAACACTTTGTCCTTGGCATTGGAAAGAGCCTTTGCCAAAAAGATCACAACTGCCATGTGATAAAAGACACTGCAAATGGCGAGCAGTGATCAACTTGCCCTGATTTTATCAATGCTACGCTCGCTTCTACAGCAGAACTTGTTTCGCTTGCATGCGATGTACCATGCTGTCGCTGCTACAGTTAGACTCGCTTTTCTTGAAGCTTCCCAAACCACCAAAATGCGAACCGTTTCATATCGAATAGGTCAAATGCTTAAAAGAAATTCCACGCAACAGTCAATGTTTACAGAAGACTTCTTTTGTATTCATTTGCTCACTGTTTTTTAGTCCCAGCAAATATACCGTTTTAATGTAAACACTCCAGCACTTCTTCGGCAGTTGAGCAATAAAGATTTTTGTGAGCATATCCGTTAACAACAGAAGCTTCACAAAACAAATGACGTTCCGAAAAAAAATCTGAGCAAGTCGAGCATGACAAGTGCCAAGACAGCCCCGTTGAGAATATTAATACAGCAAATCTTATATGACACACAAAAATAAATACTTCAGTTTGCGCCCTGCAAGTGGCTTACTACCAACCCACCTTCGTTAATTTTTTTCCATTGCGGACAAGAATTAAAAAAAACTGGAATAAGACTTTCTTCTACAACCTTCAAAATCACGACTCTCGGTGGACCCTACTTTGTAGCAAAGTAGCAAGGAAACAACGACCTATTTTTAAATATGAAATCACACTTACCTATTGCATCCAACTTCAACAAGCGGTGGAGGCAGATCAATCAGAGGCGGTTTTCTCCAACTACCTTCTCCTTTGTGGTGGAACCCCCCTAACTTCTCACGTTCCAGCAATTTGTCTCGTTGCATTGCATCCTTAAAACTTTGGTGGGTGACGTTGACTGTAAAAAAGTCGCCATTAAAGCGTCGTGTAAACGATAGGCGCAAGCACACCTTTAAATCAATTTCTTACAATGTAATGCAAACAAATGCAAGAAAACACTCACAGCAAGGTCAAGGTTTTTCGTAAACTACATGATTTTATTTGATGGGCCGCACTTGTATACAATTTGATTTGCTTCCACTGGCTCAATAAGCATCTTTTAACCTTAGCCATACATCATTTGGTACGGCGGAGACAACAGGCTGGCTACACAAAATCAAGAAGGGAAAGTTTTTTTACCTTTCCAAATGAGTACGAGATGACGTTCGTATCTGACTACTAACTCGATGTGACTAACCCACCACAAACACCAAATTTAGGAAATTTACTGAAGAACCTTTAGTTTGGTTGTAATAGTTTGGACAACGTATAACAAGATTGCAATATCACGCCGGATACGGAGACCACTGTAGACGAAGGCATAGGTCGGACTACAAAATGACTGTCGTTTACGAAGCTGAAATACTCTGTGCACTCAGCGGTCTTACAGATAACATTTTAAATTGATCTCAAATGTATGCTCAATTTCGGCCCGCCGACAACCCAAAGTTCTAAGGTGCTTGGTTGGTCGGTTGGATACTCAGCGGCATATTTGAGACATAGACCGATTTGTGCAAATCAGGTCAGCTTTATCGTAAACACTGCCGAAGGTTATGCGCAGGGTATTTCCCTTGTTTAATTACCAAAGGCACAACACTCGTCTAGTAAGTTCGTTGTTGCTTTGACGTTAACGTTACCCAATGTTTAACCTGTAACTTTCACGTGTGGACGGCAATCCTGCACTGTCATCTTTGCACGCAGACTAAAATTTGCGCTCCTTGTGTGACGCCATAAAGACCGAAACGAAACTGTGCAGAGATTGACTTCAAAATTCACATGCCAAAGCGTCTCGTCATCGTAGCACTTAAGATTTCAATTCGCGCAAATGGCATTGAGGTGACGATCACTGCTATTTTATAAACCTATCGTGAAATCATTGGCGAACATCAATTTTGTCCATTTTCAGTTGTAGGCCCGTAACCAGGGTGGGGAGCAAGGGGGGGCAAAGCCCCCTAGAAAATTTTTCGCCCTCCATGGAAAAACGTATTGGACATCGTTTAAAACTAATGGACAGTTTTAAAAAATTGGGCCTCTAAGAAAACTCTTCGCCTCGCCTCCCCTAGTGTCTCAAGCTGTTTACGTGCCTGATTTTTAGTGGTACTTAGCGTGTTTGGTTCTTACAGTGACTAACAGAAAACTCCTCACGATTTTATTGTGTTTGAGATTAAAAATACAGCATCTGATACATTTTGAAGAGTGTTATCTTGATGTTCTGTCCATAGGTGTAGCGTTCCGTGNTTCGAGAGGCGGTGTCCCAAACAAAATTCTGTTGCTTGTTGTAAGTCAAAATATTTGGCCCCTTGGGCTGGCTACANTACTGGTCTCTTCAAATAGCCGGAACGGATAGGGGGAAAATGACGCCATGCGTAAAGAAACTACGTTTTTGATGAATCAATCAAGTCTAAATACGGAGTCTGTTATGTTTGTCATCTTACATTAGCTGTTGGGCAAAATGTTAAATAATCGAGCGAAAATTCCATGTGAGCGAAGCGCTGCATTTTAGAAATTTAATTTATTTGTTTATTAGCAGACACGAAGTCCATAGTATGAACACACACACTCTGCTTAAATTAATTTCGAGAAAAAACTTATTCAGCGAATGTTGCCAGTCACCCCTACGCAATTAGGGTTGGCTGCTCCCATGCTTGTTGCTGCAATGGTTGGTGTAATCGAAAGGAATCGTCTTCACTCCATTTATTTTAAGTGTTCCTTTTTAAAGAATTTTGATTCGTGCGAAGTGTATGTAAATTTTTTATGTTCAGGTCAAACTTGACTACTTTTTCATTTAGCACCAGCAGTATGGCTTTTGTCATTTTTTGAAAAATGCTTAAAATACTCGGTTAATCCCACTTGCCTTTACCATTACACCACTCTAGGTGTAATAAAAATAGCATGGCAAGTTTCATACTAGGGCTACATGGTGTGAAAAATTGATAGTCGATGCCGGTATGTTAAGACAAACAGCACGAAGTCCTCAAATAATTTCTTTATCAATGGAATAATTGCTTTTCGTGATAGGCTTGATTTGAAACGAAAAGCATGTTTTTGAAATATCTTCAACGACAGTATGAATATTGAGGTTTAGGACAAAGCCTTTTGCAGCAAAGACACAGATCAATCGATTTCCCATTTCAATGTTTATTGTAACATACGCTGAAGATAACGAGCAAACAGTACTGAATAATAATTTCATCATGGTCATACCATGCCATACTGTGGTTACTAGAATGAGGGAGGAACACATCCCAGTCTCAACACAACCTGACTTGTAACCGGATTACAATTCTGCATTACTAAAACTGCTTATATTCTGTTTGAAAAGACTATGCACCGTAAACGGAACGAATACAGAAGGGACGTGAGAAAAGACCTAGAACAGAATATCCAACGTGCGCAAGCAAGCGACACCGAATTAATTCCTCCGCCATTAATGGCCTTCTTTCTGCCAGTCTCTCCCATGTGTCGTGGGCTGACGGCGCAAGTTACCATTCGAAATTAGTGTGTAGCTCACAACCTTATCCTCGCTCATATTCAGTGCATGCTTTGCTGGCTGCGCCGCACAGAACGGTTTGGGACAAGGGCACGTTAACGTTGGCGTATTGAAAACTTTTCATGCATTTGGACCAATTGAGCTGTAACGGTTTCAAACTGTACATATTCTAACCAACAAGGCTTCATCCATACAAGCGAAGTTCGTGGAACGGCGTGAACGTTCTTCGTGAGACAACCGCCTTTTTCTTTCCGCCCGGCGAATGATACGCTCCACTACCCGTGGCCGCTTGCGCGCGCAGCACTCCATTGTTGACCAGTCTGACGCAACGCTTTTGTCCAGCAGCGCGCAACACGTAACCAATGTTAACACCAGTGTCTGTGCTGCCTTCGGTGTAACCTTATCGTACTGTCTCTGAACTTGGTCCGAAGTTTTGTTTGCTGAAATTAAGCTACCGTAGTAAGCTTTCAAGGTTATAATCTCTTGGTAAATATCTTGGAGCGGCGTGTCCCTGCGAACTGCTTCTCACTTCCCTACGATGAACCGCTCAACCGTAATAGCCAAGAACCTTCTGTGCGTTTTCTTCATTAAATCACCATACTAACGTTCTCTGGCATGGATTTCCTTGAAGTAATATTCAGCAACCACTGTCGCCACCCACAATGTTTCATCCTGTTTATTCCAAGCCAAGTAAGCATGGTTATAACGAGGTTAAACTTTCCATAGCATTACGTCATCAGTGGTGCCGAATGGAAGTCTCTCCAGCACAAGTCACCGTCACCAGCTCAGTGTAACATACTGTGTGCCTTAACCAGTCATTCTTTCATGGTAAACAAAGCTGCTTGTTTCTGAACCATTTCCCGCATTTAACCTAGCCCTCGTTTGACTTAAAATGGTGCGCGTTCATGCTGACAGACGAACGCGGATTTTGCCAAGAGCTCAAATCACCGTTGGCGATTTCTTAAGTCAAACTGCTGTCAAAATTGCACATCTGATGACCAAGTGATATTTACCACCCGCGTAACCCACTTTCGTGCATCTGCTAAACCGTACAATCTCGTTTGTTCTTTGTCAAAAAAACATTCACAAAGAACGCTATGCCAGGAGCAGAAGAGCAGGCAGTGAGGCGCCATTTTGTTTATTTTGAAGTTTCCTAGTTTTGTTTGTCAATTAATAGGAGAGTAAGCTAAACTTTGCCACATCAGCATTACCCCATTAACACCGAAATCACAGTAGGTAACTGCGTCATTTGCCCTGCGGTAATAGGTAGTGCAGTGATGCCTGAAATGGTTTGCTTCAAGCTAGGTCAACAGAGCGATCAACACAGGTTCTGGCAACCGTGTGATCACATAAGCTGTCTGCGTGTTGCAGCAAAAGGTGTCTCTTGATAGGTGATGCTGTCTACTGACGGCACCGTGTAATCCCCGTCAGCAAACGCAGTTACACTACTGCAGTATAACATGAACGAAGGCGACGGAGAATGGACGTTTACTATAGAAATCAAAGGGGTGAGGTTGCACTGTTTTGGCCGGTGACATCACTGTTGGATGATACAATACTCGACGACGAGCTTTTTTACAGACACGAACTTTCACAAGCTTCGTCAAAGAAACTGTAAGACGACTGAATATATCTTGATGAACTTGTTAAATTGTTGACCTAGAACAATACTTACAACATAGAAAAAACTGAGTTTTAGTGTAGAGTGAATTTGTTATGATATCGCTGAAAAAATAACTGAGATGGGGTGAAGCTGAGTTGTTTGAATGCGAATGTTTCTATCGGGCGACATATCAAAAACAAAAACACGATGCTGTTTACCGCTCAAGGCCTAGCAGCTAACAAGTCACCTTTATAACCAATTAAAACGCAGCCCTTGCCATACTAACAAGTTATCCACACTTCAGCTACCATCGCAGCCTCTGAAGGAGACGCTTTTGCCGAAGAAGTGAGCTAAGTAAGATTGCCATGTTTGCATCCTTTGTATGCACTCCGGAAACTTCCTACATAATGGAATTACATTGCATTACCAGACACAAATCGCTTGTTCCCAAATTGTTACGTCACAAAATAATTGTTGCATCACTGTTTTGGTCGAAGTTTTGAAAGCGCTTCGAGTAACATTTACTTGTTCCGCTACTGCAAAATTTGCGCCAAAGGTGTAGTAAGGAAGCGTTTGACAAGAATAATTATCAAAGTCGTCGTACGTAAGTTGACGAGCTGATCTAACAATGGACGATATTCGACTGCAACTGCATTGTGTCAGCCTTGACTTAGATAGACCTTAATTTCCAGAGGACATGTTCCCAAATCACTTGGGGCTTTTACCCAGGCCCGTAACCAGCTCGGCATACCAGGCGGGGCGAAGAGTTTTCTGAGAGGGGCCCAAATTTTTTTAACTATGTCTAACACATTTTTCCAGGTAGAGCGAAAAAATTTTAGGGGGCTCCGCCCCCCCTGGTTACGGGCCTGCTTTTACCCAACGTAGTTCTGCAGAGCGTCGTACTGATCGCTGGCGGCTCGTGGTGGAAATGCTCAGGGACCAACAAATTCCCATCTCTTGGTGAACATGTGGTATGTTGGCGCTGGATGTCTAATCGTCAATGGCGTTTGTAATTACAGCATTGTTTACATAGCAAAATAAAATATTAAGAAATACATGTTAGATAATCAAAAATCATTTCGAACACAGTATCGGAAGCAGTTAAGGCTCTCGTTCACCAATTCAGTGAGAAAATGCAAAATTAGGGCGAAACTGCCGGAACTATATGGCCTTGCGTTTTTTAGGCAAGACTACAGCCCATCCAGACGAGCCGCCCGAGCATTGGTATTAGTGACGGTACACTGCGAATACAAGCATTTCAGCATTTCAAACAAGTTTCCTGAGCATTACACTTTTCACACGCAATCATTCCGTAACTGCTGGTTTCCTCGAACATTACAATGTACAGCCGCGTTTTTCGTTTAATCGCATGAAAGGAAGTTCTATTGCATGGCAGGAAAGTTACGCCATGTGTTCCGGAATCACGTTTAGTCCCGCATTAATCCAGAGGAAAATCGGTGTAAAGCGATGTTGAAGAACGAAGCCTCAATTTAAGCCTGAACATCAATGCAGAAATAACACGTCAGTTAGCATACAATACAGTTTCAAACACAACGAATCAATCTACAAACATGAACTACTTACAAATTGAGATGCCGAACAGGCCAACGCCGGTTTGATAAGGGGACCCTAATCCTTTTAAAAATGTTTTTAGTACCCGAAAAAAATTTTCGTGTGTTGTAAAAACGACCTTCTTCAGCGTGATGTTGATTAAAAGTTTAATGTACATAACCTTTGCTGCATCATTGTTCAGCTCAAGGAATTCCTAGGTTTAGTTACGTTCTTGCAATACCACACCCTGCCGGTATTCATTTCATCGTTTGAAGGCCGGCTCTTATTAAAACATTGCAGATCCTCTGCCATGCGTTGCGCAATTGCAAAACTGCGTTTTAGTGTCGCAACGAGTATTTTGTGCGCTTGTACCTAACATGAATGACGGAGAATCAAAGCCGAACGCCTCGAAGCTAGACGAAAGCACAGAACGTGACAGCTTCATATTTCCTCTGTTTCTCAAGCGGTAGAGAACATTTCGCCAAAAATCGACAATTTTGTCACGTGTGTAACAGTCGTCCTTCTCGCTCCGGTATTCGGGCTTCCTGCAAGAGCAAACCCTAATAACAAATTGACCAAATCAAGCAAAAACTTACATGAATCTCCCACTATTCATCACAACGTGAGCCGCGAAACTGCATTCAATGACAGGCTGCTCTTTAATTTTACAGCTTTCGTTAAGTCTGTAAAGTGCAGCTATGGTTGAAATCCGTGAATTGTCAGTCGAAACAAAAGAATTAAACCATGTGCTTGAAATAAGAGCAGGTTTTTTTCAAGGCGTTTTAGGGACCTGATTCGGGTCCCTAGAATCAAGACAAAATTATAATCGGGTCCCTAAAGATCCAAACCGGGTTCCTAACATTTTTCTCAAAAAAAAAACTGAATAAGAGTAACATTTTCCCTCTCAATCGTGGCTTTGAAGAATGACCACGAACTCAACGAACGTTTGGGTGCCTTATCTCGTGCCCACTCATTTTCGAGTTTTTCCTTTTGTTTAGTGGTGCCCTTAGCTGTTTCCCATATGGAAGTTACACAGCCAAGTTTACGTTGCAACATTGCGAAGAACCGTTTCTTACAGACGTCCATCTTTTCCCGTGTTCCCGTAGCACTTCTACGGTTTTCTTCCGGAAGGGATGAAAGGACTACTCCAGTGGTTCCCAAAATGGACAATATCGTTCGCTTGGGGGCGATATCAAGATACGAAGGGAAGATATATTAAAAGGGGAAAAAATACAAAAAAGCTCTTAAACATAAAAAAGATTTTTGAACATTTTTTCTTCCCATTTAAGTGATTATAATACCACAATCGATAGGCTTACTTTCTCAACTTCAGTTTTCTTTCACCTAACTTGATGTCAGAGCGGTTTACTCCATTACTGTTAACTACACCCGTTCGGAGTTTATGAAACAGAGACATGCTTTCATTAGGTAACGTGAACATGAACAAACTGCACGGTAGCTGGCATGTGAACAAGGCATTGTATTTTGTCAAAACGTTATCAATTCACAGATGTGGTAAACAAAAATTGTGCTTTACAAAATTATCTCGCACCATTTCGAAGCTTCGTGAATGTCCCCAAGCACATATACGACTTGGGACCATACTGTGCTTGGTCCCAAGTCGTATATGTGCTTGGGGACATTCACGAAGCTTGGGACCATACTGTGCTTCATTTTTTTTTTAATAAGACTTGTTTTATTTTGCTTCATGTGGGATGGGCCTGACAATCACATGTCGGGATTGATAAGGGGGAGATGGACCGCAAAAAGTTTTTAGAAACATTCGATTGGATCATTGTTTGAACATCACGCCTTTCCTGCATTATTTTCATTTGATGCCAACACTAGTAGTAAAAGTTGAAGATATCACGGTCGTGGACTCCGCTTGGCATTAATCAGGCAGGGAAGGGATCAGAGCACAGTGAGGAATTGTCAGAGACGACTGAGCAAGACCATCAAGTTAAATTTCGTTTAGATAAAATTTTTCAATTTTTCCTCGGGCATTATCAACAAGCCCAACCTTTCCTGAAGAACTTATAAGTGTATTTCAGGTCCGAAGTCCAAATTAGGAAATGACTACCAACAACTCACTCAAGCGCAAAATCATTGGGAGAGTGGCAATAATTTCAAGCTTTCGTTCCAAAATAGGGTCTGCTTGTAACTGTTAGCGTTTACACTGATATTAGAAACGATCGGGGCAGCTGACACAAAGCACGAGCTATAGAATAATCAAGCCCGTTCTTCACATCCTTACTTTCACTGCAGGATGCAGAAAGGTATTTTAAATTCTCCAAGCGAACCCATGAGCGTACATCTGCATAAACTTGCCAGTTCGATTACATAAAACTGTTCAGATAACACTGCAAGAAAATGTAACGCGTAGAACACCAAAACCCATGTCACGTTTTGTTACAGTCAGAGGGCCAACTGCCAGGTAGTGATCCTACTTATCTTTAGAAAGTCGTCTTTTGAGTTCATCTTTGTTTTTTTTTGAACTGGGTTAGTCTGCTATTTAGGACGCCACGCTCTACGTGCAAGGGGCCTCACTCCTGGTTATTCCCAGCTTGTTTTTTTGTGTAGTCACTCACAAAATCCTCCCCAAGTCCGCCATTTTTTGCTTGATGCAGCAATCTTTCCGGCGCCTTTGTTGCTTTTTGCAAATTACAATAGGGGAGGAGCAAACTTTAAAAAGCGACACGCGATTTTAACCTTCTTGCGTTGTCCCTAGT
>JGI24158J21664_10004304_pt1 | contig 18281 bp, 10 predicted proteins | sample Ectturendosymbi3_FD_21664 | JGI IMG/M metagenome (IMG submission 21664)
AAGTAAGCATTGCCATGATTTGTAAAGAAAGAAGCATTGGGTTGCCATGGTTTTCAACGAAAACACAAATTATGACTTTATTTTACTTAGCAAGCAGGGCCACACCCAGCTGATATATTCAACTGAACTAAAAATTGAACATGTTTTTGAAAATTTTGGAGGGGATTGCCCGGTTGCTCTCCCCCTAATTGCGGTATCAGCCAGCAAGACTTGCCAGCATCACTTAGAAGCAAGAGCTGCAAAAGTCTGGGATCTCGTCCAAAGCAATCAATGAAACCTTGCTGCACAAACCCGACAATTAAGCAGACCTGTATCTTGACACGACTATAGACAAACTTACTAAAATTAGAACACCACGCAGGTTTTGCAAAATTGACCAGGTTGATTATGAAAACTCGCCACAGCAAATATAGCTTTGCACTCAGTATTCACCCAGATATCAGAACTAAAACTTAACGATTAAGACGTATTTCCACAAGCTTGTATAGACGTATTCTAACAAGCCACGGAATTTTTTACCGCATGAAAAGAAGCCTGAATAAGTGTAGTTTGACACTCAGGCACATTGGTCACATTCGCACTACTAATGGATTGTTCAAACTTGTGGAAGCATTGCTACAGACTCACTCATGCTTCCTTTCACAAAGTATAAATTTAGTGTACGTGGCTTACCGCTATCAGCATGTCACTGTCTCGCTGCATTGCCTACCAAGATGTGTGCGTTCAACAGTCTCATGCAACAAAGCGCCTGCTACCGTAATATAAAGTGAACCTTTGCAGGTTTGTTGCCACGGTATTGTTACGCAATAAAGACCAACTGCAGAACAATCCGCTCGCGACTTTCGCAACTCGCCTCTGCAGGCAAAGGAAGGGACATGAGTGAACTGCAAGCTCATCACTGCATGACATGATAACTGTGAACCTGACTCTTGTGCAATGTGAGTTTCATACCAGCAAAAAACTGTCATTGCAAGAATCAAATCAAATAATCGAAATTTAAGATGCCTACTTCAGGCTTTTCGAGAAATTTTTGGTTCTTAATTACAATTTCCAGAGAAGGAAAACGGGCATTTGCCCCCCCCTGCGAACACCCGTGCGATCATTGACTATTTTATATCAGGTTCAACAAACAAGTCCAGCTCATTTAATGAAACGAAGAAACGTTTTTGACGTTTCTTTATTAGCACGAGTTAATTTTTAGTATCCTTAGCGATAAGCAATGTGCAGTACAAAAATATTTTTGGCGATGAGTTTCAATGAAATCAAGTGTCATGTCAACACCTCTTTAGGTCTGGTGGGGGGATGCATCCCCCCCTGTGTCCGCGCCTTCTCGGTCCTCCCAAATTCCTGGATCCACCAATGGCTCGTCCATGTATGTTGGTAGCCGTTTTATTATAGCAGCCATGCAAAAGGTTGATTTCAATGCATCGTTGCTTATGTTGTGTTTGAGCGGTGATCAAAGCCTTGATGCAGGTTAAAAAGCTTTCTTTCATTGACGCAGTTTTGTTAAAAATTAACTGTCTCGGTTGGCAGCGTTTGGTAGTTAAAACTTCGAATATGTGACTAGTGCACAAGTTGTTTCGAAGCTTTCAGAAAGTCTAAGCTAGAGGATGTCTAACGATTCCACTCGAAAAAAATGTAGCGTTGAGTATGCATCGATGCAAATGTCGCAGCTTATCAGCTGCTCATGTTTCAGAACGGCATGTAGTTGGGTGTATGACGGTTATAAAGACATACTGTAGTATCACTGTATCCAAATCACATTAAACTCCATGTCAGAGTTCCTCCAGTAAGGTGGAGCAGTGGTGTGTGATAAGGAACATATTATCTTGTCGTCCGTAAAGCACAACTCCAACTGAAGCATCGGAGTGCCTGAATTTGTTTCACACACGGCTTGCAACTGAACTCCCTCAACTCGGCCGTCACGAGTCTTATGCCAAAAAGCGAAAACCGATTAATTCTATTTATGAAGCCAAGTTAATGAAAATGTTGTATTTCGAGTATTGCCGTAGACCTCTTCAAGTGTTATAAGGCGCTTATGCTGGTAACTGCTCGAATATTTATTTACGTGTTTGGCTCAGACGCACGGTCCATATCACAACGGTTAGGCACAGTGACAGAACACAAGGATACAAAATACTTTGACAGGACACGTTACCATAACAGAGGTGTTAGATGGTACACATAGACAATATTGAAACTGAAGTCATCGTCACGGAGAAGCGCTACGTAGTGGGGAAACAAGCGTGGTTGTGTAAAAAGCGTCAGACATTAGAAGTGACCGGATCAAGAAGTTAGATTAAGATGCACATCGTTGAACAAAAGTATGCAAATTGTTTCTAGTCATGACATCAAATGTCTTGACAAAATATGAGTGCGCGACTAGCTTTATAAGACTTTGCATACGCTGTCAAGCATACCTTTGTGTTCAGCTGTCGGCTGCGGCTATACTTGTCGTTGACAGCAGGTAGACGAGCAACAACGACTCGCCGAAGTGGATAACACAAACACGGAAAGGCGGCTACTCACTCAAGCGCTGTCGTTCTCTGCATGAATTGTTTCATTCATGACGGTTTCGCACGTGGTGAGTATAAGCGTTGTGATTGGATAGCGCAGTTGTGGGTGACGAGCATGTCTGTGCGTGATGGGAGTGTGCGCACGGAGTACGCGGTGCGGATACACACACCAAGTCAGTGCCGCACAGTCCGCACGCGGCCGTCTGTTCAATAGTAGCGATAAGGTGGTCAAAATTGTATCGGTGGCGTAGCGCCGGATTTTGCGTCGTGTTTTTGATTTGTTCGCCAGTCAATAGCAGCTGCTGGGAAATCTCTCTAATATCATGCTGAAAAGAATTCAGTTGGAGTGCATGGGTCGTGAACCGTCGGAGGTAGGCTTTGTTTACTCTACTTTATGCAAAGTGATCGAAGGCTTACACTGAGTTTGCATCACATGTGTTAATTACATTGTGATAAGAATAGCCGAGTTGCGTACAGTGTTTACAACGCATTTGACTACTTGTCATAGGTTGGCCTGAACTTTCCTGATATGAGGTGATTGTTGGCAGTTAGATAGTAATTAACCTGTCAATCGCCATAGAACTTACTTTCTTAGTACGTGTGATCTGCTTTTGCCAGAATAGTACGATTGAAACATCGTCATGTTGAAGACTTTGTCCTGCTTTCGTAATATCTTGATGACCTTAACAGTCAACATCGATTGCACAATATTTATGGCAAGCTTGTACCGAACGCCTTACTGCCGCAACATCAACATGTTGAAGTATTCAGCTGTTAAGTAACATACTCTTGTGGAAATTTGGCGGTTAGGCCGTTTGCCTTGAAATTATGCTTTTTCGCCTTCATAAAAAAAAGTCAGTAAGCATTTTCAGGTATTCCTGCGATTTTAAGCAGTAAGCTCTAAATGCGTTTGAGCCATCTCACTGTAATCACTGCAAACGGATTTNAAAAAGGCGAACAGTATAAATGCCGATGCTGCGCGATGTTCATTCAGTTTGGTGCGTTTTCCGCGTAGTTACTGTTAGTCTTTAGCTTGAGAGTGAGAACGGTTTGCTCTTCCTGCGGCAAACCCATTTCCTTTATAAAAGTCTTGACGCAAAGTTTTCACCAGTGTTTTCGAGATTCGCTAAACTTCTAAGCGACTTCTCTGACACAAACAGAAGTTGCACATATGGACGCAGTGTAAGTTGACTCAAGCTCAGAAAAGCAGTCTGTCAGCATTTCAATCGCCAAAGCGCCTCATGTACTATTGCGAAGGTTTCAGGTTGTAAGTTGTTGTTAGGGAGGTCGATGGATTCTTTGGCAGCTGTTTGGATTCAGAGTTACAATGCGTTTTTTGTTGAATTCAATGACATCCTGAAAAATATTGAGAGTTGTACATGAGCTGCGTATCGTTTTCCCTTTGCTGTTCGCGATTGTCTGAACAGTCAACGTTGTTTTCGCGGGTGAAAGAATGATGAATAACCTGAACTTCTTTGAAAAAAATATTACCACTGTTTGTTGGACTGTAAATCCGCTAAACGGTCTTCACTATATATCGTTCGCTGCAGCGAATCATTGGGAAAACGTGGACGTTTCTCTGCTTCGTGGTGGTGTCTAATATTGCTTGGAATTAACCAGTGATCTCACAAAGCTGTTGAACTTTTATGAAGTCGATGGAGTTAGAAGGTTGATTGCTGATACAGTACGAATGGGTTGTACTTGTAATTGACAATCTTCTTTTAGTATTTGCGTATCTGGTAGGGCATGTAGGCATTGCAACCTACCTGATGGTGAGTTCATGGGAAGTAAATTGTTGCTTGTAACGATTGCTGCGTTCCTATCGAATTATATTAAAATCGGCTGCCGTGAAAATTTTCGATCTTGTAAGGAAGTTTTTCTATTTGCTTTTTGTGTAAGAAAAGGTTGCCTTATATTTTATGGAAGACATGCTGCTACTGGACAATTTGGTTTCTTCCCCCTGTCCGAACCAGACCGTATGTTCTGGATACCGCATTAAGACCTAGCGGAGAGCAAGCCTGTACCAGAATCAATTTGGTTTAAACACAGTAAAGGGAATTGTTGTTATCCACGACCGAAAACAATATGTCCCCGCAGCCAACGTGCTTTCAAAATTAAGTAACTTGCTGTTCTCCTCTCGTTTCTTGGGGATAGTATGTGAAAATGTAGAATGTGGTGAACTTCAAAGGGAGTATTTTATGACATGGGCCACAACCATGATGCCACAGCAGTATTGGTTAAATTAGCGTGTATTACGTGTTGTGCATTTCATGGTCTCGATGGTCATTTTTCTTTCACTGCGCTTGATGGTTTGGTAGAGTTCGCGTACATGGCGAAAATGTTCTCTTTTGGAAGGAAAATCTTTTTATTAACATCTTACTCTTCGTTCTGCTTACGGCGTAGGAACACGTTATTTGGCTCTTTTTTCTTTCTGTCTATAGTCAAGAGGTTACCTGATAGGTTCAGCGGAACTTCGACAAAACGGCAGTGAAGAAGCAGAAAAGAAAACTTGGTGTTTGTCGAATTATAAATTATTTATACAGTCGCCACCACGTGGCAAGTCCGTTCCTGCATCGTCTTACGATTTCTGAACCCCGCATAAACTACGTCAAGCGGTTTCTGTGCTTGTTTTGGGAACTAAATCTTGCTGTTACATCTCCGCAGTGTATGCATTCTGAACTTAAATTGCTCAAACCTGTACGATTTGAACTCAAAATGAATGTTGCTGGAAAAGCTGTTTTTGTTGCTCTTGAAATAACCTTTTGAATGACGTTTGTCGCATGGTGTTCATTTTAAGTGATGACCAGATTGATCACAGTGAGTGATAGTTGGGACAGTGTCGTACATTTGATGGCTTCGCAGGACAGACAGCACATAGCTTCGATCTGCAACCTGGATTTGAAATGCGACTGTGGCTAGGCAAAGGTGTACACGTACGAAAGCGAGAGCAGCAGGTGTAACGCTGGCTTAGTTTATTGATCTTCTACACACTACTGGTAAAACTGTAATGGAGTACAGGTTTTTTTAAAGGTGTTTGAGGGACCCGATTCGGGTCCCTAGAATCAGATAAAATTCATGGCCTAGCGATGGCGCTCAAAACACCCCCAATTATATGAAATTTAGTTGGAAATTTTTCGGATCCCTACAGGTACATACCAGGTACCAAACATTTTCATCAAAAAAACCCTGATGGAGTATTTTATTTTTTAATAATTTTGCAACAAAGTATATAAAAAACGTGGCAACCATAGGTGAATACCTCCAGACCTGAAAGTTAAAGCTCAGCACTACAAAAACGGTGTCGGCAGTCTTCCTTCTCATCAGCAAGGAAGCAAAACCTGAGCTGAAACTCAACTTCAACAACGAAACCCTGCCCTTTTGCACCGAGCCCAAATACATCGGAGTAACGTTGGGCAGGACGCTCACGTGTCGTCTCAACCTCGAGTCACTTCGCAAAAAGCTGACATCACGCGTCGCTTTCTTGAGGCAAGGCCTCTGTCTCTAGGAGGGCTTGCTGGCTCTGACTGGGGCGCTGTGGAAACAAAGTTGCGAACAGCCACCTTGGATCTGGTCCATTCAACAGACTACTGCGCTCCTGCCTGGTGCCGCATCAATCGCACCCGCCACATTGACCCTGTCATCAAAGACGCCTTGCGAACTGTGACTGGATGCCTGCGTCCTACACCAGCAAACAATCTTCCTATACTCGCGGGCAATCAACTTGCTGAGCTTCGTCGCAAAGGAGCCACGCCGTGCCATGAAGCCTGGACATCTGCTCTGGTCAAGGCTCACCTGTCCACCGGGTGGGGATGCGCGGCATCTCGGATCGAGACACCCATTTGTACCAGCCGCACAACAACTCAACAGTTATCTGACAACATCAGAAGTGCGGCGCTCTGGGTGGATAACCGAGGGAATGCGGAGCGGTTGGAGAACACTACGAGACTGCGTACTTTCATACCCGTCATCTGCACCCACCCTCCCCGAATGGCCCTGCCAAGAACAGCGTTGTTCCGGCTTGACCGCCTCCGCACCGGTGTCGGACGTTTCCGCTCCTGCTTACACAAATGGGGCATGACCCCTTCTGTGGCTTGTGAGTGTGGCGCAGAACAACAGACCGTTGACCATGTCCTTCACTGTGCAATCCATCGACCTCTCCATGGAGTGCATGGTCTGACGATTCTGGATGACTGGACAATCGAATGGCTTGCTAGTTAGTGATCTTTAACTGCGCAAAAAACTACACGTATTGGTTAATTTTCGTTAGTTTGTTACAGTTTTGCGGCTGCGTTTTATTTTAACGCCGAAGTTTTTTCGCGCAGGTTGACGAGCTAAGCATTGACAATTGCAGAAGCGCTGGTGAACCTGAAGGGTTGACCGATGAGTTCACTTCGCTCACCAAGCTGTCCATGGTAAACGCTGGACTCACCACCCTAAAAGGCTTCCCCAAACTAGCAGCTCTGCAAAAAGTGAGTTGGTTCGTTGCTATGCTGCTGTCTCATATCGGTCATGTGGAAAAAGAAACGTATGTGGAGAAGATTGCATGAGTTGATTTCTTCGTAAGTTTTGTTCTGCAAAGCAAACATATATCAACCATGTATTGTTGCAGCTTGAATTAAGTGACAACCGCATTTCTGGCACTTTGTCGTGCCTAAACGGCTGCTCGTCTTTGAAGACCTTAAATCTAAGCGGAAATAAAATTGAAAACACCGAATCGCTTGAACCTTTGGTAAGTAAGAAATTGGTGAAGTCTTCTGTTTCGTTCTCTTGACTGCAATAAAATTAGTGCGTAGCCTTGGTAGTATCTTAATCCAAACATTGTTGGGATGAGACCGTTAATTGTTTGCCTTCTGCATCTATTTAGATTTATGTAGTTCGCATTGGCAGCTTTCGCTAAACCTTTGAAGCGAAACACTCGGCGCGTGCTTTTTATATTTATAAAATAAATTTTTGCACATGATTTAAGTAATAACTGTAGTGGAATTACGTTGGTTTTGTAAAATTTGTGACTGTTTGCTGTAATCTTCTTGATTGTTACTTGGAGTGCGTTGGGCATCAGTACTCTTAAGTAAAATAGCATCACCAGTTTATTCAGCGCAAGTTTTTTCTTCATGGGGTACAAACATTCTGAATGATGATGTTGCGTCTTCACAACTTCAACTTTTGGTTCCTCGTTTTTCGTGCTGTACGTTTGGTGATGAACCAATTTTTTGCGAAAATGAATCCTGCCGCCAGCTTAGTGAATGTGCTGCTGATCTTAACTCCACTAGTTATGAAGGCATTGTGAACCTGAACATTTTGGATTTTTTTGCAGAGCGACTTGACCAACCTCTCACAGCTTGACCTGACAAACTGTGAAGTCACAAAAGTATCTGGCTACAGGGAAGCGGTTTTCAAGCTTCTCCCCAATTTGAAATATTTGGATGGCTTTGACCGCGACGATCAAGAGGCTGTGGACTCAGACGAGGAAAATGAAGGTTTATTTTTCAATATCTTGAATCGTAATTTCAGTAGGATGGCTACTTTCACTTCATCGATCGGTTGCTCCATCCCACTAGGAAAGGTTAAGCTCATAAATGAAGTGCAGTAGCAACATTCAAAACTAGGGAACATATATGAGCAAGTGAAGTCTCGTAAGGTTACAAGTCTAAGATTAGTATACCTTAAATTTTCCCTGAACCTGAGGTTTTTGCCTTTTTGCGTCAGTCATCTTGTCCAGCTAAAATCTCTATCGGAACTTCCGTTTTGTAATGTCTTCTTTTTATCTTCTCAAGTGTTTTGCGAACAAGTAACCTCTGCTCAAAGCATGGGTGTAGTTCGGCGGGAACCGCGTTCCCACACCTTCGTGCTGTGCTTTAAAATGAGTTAGAACCTTTTTAGAAATGGCAAGTTTGTGGGGGTGCGTTGCCACACCTCTTTTATTAGCACTACATCCCTGGCTTAAGGCCTCAGATTAGTAAATGACCATTTAAACGATGCAGCCTTACACTTTGTCAGGTTCCCGCAGCAAGTTTGGTTTAGGTTTTGGCACAATTGCAACTGCGCTTAACAAACCATGCTTTCAAGCGAAGCTTACTAGAAATCTGATGATGACTATGAGCTTCTGTTAGCAGAAAGGATAAACAATACAGAAATTTTAATTACCACTTAACCGCCGTTTGATGCACATTTTCCGTTTACTGAAATTCGGCGGGAATTGAAATAAAGTGCTTGGTTACAATGTATAAAAAAAAACTTATTTCAAGTGAAGTTTTATACGTGATGATAGGTCTCATGCTGTAAGCCGTTTCTGTTCAACGTTTGCCGAAAACTTTATTGTGGTTAAGCTCATAAGCCGTCGCACGAGCAGGCTGCTGTCCGGATTTACTTGATCTGGGAAGCGCATTGTTCAACCGATACAAAGGCGTGGATTGGCTGCCATGCCGCGGTTGGATTGCATTCAAACAAAGTGGTTAGAGTCTCGTCAGACTCGCAATCAACCTGGCCAGTATTTACGGTGCGACATGACAAGGAACCGAAAGATGTCGCGCGAAGGCAACGCAACCGCATGAGCCGTGTTGTGAACTCGAGGCTGCTGTTGGCGCAACTTGGTCGAGAGGTCAGCTTAAAACTTTTCATAGAGGCTGTAATACGCAACGCGCGTTTCCCGTATAAACCCACGGATAAAAATGGTTTTGAATCAGGATTCCATCGTACCGCGCGCTTGCTTTGCCCAAGCAAGCGTTGCGTCGTCGATCTTTCGTGCTTCATGCAACCTACAAAACAGCTTAATGAGGTTCGTGTCATGTGTGACATCCCAACGACATTTCAGCTATTCTCTGCTACAGCAGCAACGCCAGCAAGCCGCTATTCTGACTACGTAACACCCTTCACCAGGCAAGGGTTCTCCGGATTGCCAACGAAATCGGTTCAGCTAGCCCCTTGAATTGTAAGGATGGTGGATGTGTCACAAAGTCACTATGGCTATCGCCACGAAACGTATCGAGATTTTGCCAAACCCGCCGACGCTATAGCAATTTTAAAAAGAATATTTTTTTCGGCCAAATTTTCCGAATTTTGGAACGAAAAGTATCATGTATCAATTTTCTTCATAGATCTGTTAGGTACTTGACTTCTTGCAGCCAAATGTTCGCAACCATATCATTGTTTGTTAATTTGCTTGACCCCAACTAATGCCCATACACAATTTAATAGAGGTGCTTATCCCACGCAGTTGGCCTGATTTCAGCGTCGTCAAAAGTCCAAGTTCATTAGTGATTTGGTGTTTGTATGAATTAGCGCCGTATAGGTGTTCAACCCCCAAGGTTCTCCTGCCCCCATAAATTGACGTTACATACCACTTTTGCAATTTTTCGCCATAGACCACTGTAATAGTGTCGTACAACGGTTTCAAGAAGTGACATTATTTTTTGAAGTTCTTGGCTATTATGTAAGTTGGCTTACCTTTTTGTTCCTGGTAATGTGTTCGTGAATACAGCTGTTCTTTGTTGCGCAGCGTTGGAAAGCGCCGTGCACGGAATGGGGGTAAAATTGTAATAAAATGTCACTATAAATAGAATTGATGAAGAAGTACAGGTTTGTGAAAAAAAATTGTTTAAATGCACAGAAAGCAACTGTTAATTGCCAAAAATGCTTGATCGTCTCCTGCCTTTTCAAGAAAGCATCGTTTTCAAATTATGTAAGTTCACCACTAATGGCATAGCTCATGTATTGAGCAACAAGCTCAAGATGATTCCTAATTTAACGATGACACTTCGTGGCTCGATATTTTTGGCGGAAATGGCGATGACGAGCAAGTTGACATTTTTATGGCGTTTGCTACAGTAACGAAAGTAATGGCATGTTACGGTTTTTGCTCAAAAGTACCTGAAAACGGACACAAAGAAAGTAATGGCGCAAACGGTGACGACGAAGATGTGGATGATGAGCAAGTTGTTGATGGCGAGGAGCAAGCCACCGAAGCAGTTGATGACGAAGGCAGCGCTGGTGAGTCGGACGAAGGCGAGGAGGAAGTTGATGACGGTGAAGATGATGATGAAGAAGAGGACGACGAGGAAGAAGAAGAGTATGGCTTATCGTATCTTGAAGGAGATGATATACAGGTGAGATTTTTAAGGTTATGTTCTTATTGCACTCCCTCATTCATATTTTCTGAGACAGCTGACAGGATTTAAATGATTTTTGTAAAACCTGTCGCTTGGAATGAGGGTTCCCACGCGCTATTGAAAGTATTGAAAAAGCATTGAATTGTGAAATCGGTTTTCAAGACCTTGAAAAAGTATTGAATTTGGCCAAAATTTACATTAGGAATTAAAAAAGTATGGAAATTCTAAATTCAACCATTTTTTATTCAAATTTTGTTTTTGACTGCTGACGGCAGTTCTTCAGATGTTTTTTGTATTGTGTTCCATGATTAAAATTTTCGAAAAATGGAGCTAAATGGTGGTATTAAAGTCTTTTAATTTGGTATTGAAAAGGTATGGAAAATGGTTTTTCAAAATGTGTGGGAACCCTGGGGAATTGGCACAATAGATTTTTTGATTATATCGAAGATTTGTTTCAGACAAGTATTGCGACTTCCACAGAGAATGTTGTTGGAAGGTGGTATCGATAGGAATATCACATGACACGTCCCGCGTGATTGATAACCTTTAGCTATTGCATGTCAAGCTTATCGCGCATCTGCTTGTTTACTGCCGCTCTCATGACGGTGCCTCCCGCACAGTCAGCACCGGTGCAAAACATTGCTATTGTTTACGCTAGCCCAGCAGTTCTGTCGGGCTGCAAAAGGAACACTACAAGGCTTATGGCTGCTGCGACACGTTTGTTGGAAGCAGGTAGATCAGTCGGTTACCGATACGCGTTTGAAATGGCCCATTGTTACCTTTTTCACGCGAAATAAGTCTATGCATCTTGATTGTGAGCAGCTTCAGATGACGTAAGTCGTTTTGCCTGGTGGTGAACGACCGACAATTTTCAGTGTTTTCGCTATAAGAACGTGCTTTTAATCATTTTTGACAAACAGCACCGAAAAAACACATTCTGCATTTTTTTAAAACGATATTTTAGATTTTTGAACTGTTTCTCTTAAATGCTCTCTCCTTTCTGGCCGGTACGAATTACACACCCCAAGCCAATTTTTCTATACCATGCTCTTGTTTATGTTACGGCGTAAAATAGCGCATCTAAGTCTGTTTGCGTCAGGAGCTTAGAACTTACTAAGCACCTTAAAGTGACGTGGCATGAGCGGAATTTTTGTACGGAAACGTATTCACTGAAAAGATGCACGATATTAGATTTGAAATAAAGTGCTTGATGTTCTGGCATTTCCATTGTTTTACTCCTGGCATGGACATCTGAGCGTCAGACTGAAATGGCTCGCCATAAAATCACGTAGAAGGTGCCCTGTTGTTTATTCGGTAGCGCACCTGCTTGCAGAAGTTCTACGCCGCCATTCGCGGTGAAGTGCTGCGCAATTCACTCCACGACACTGTGGCGAACAGAACTAAGCCTTGTGTTTCTGAAAAAAAAACTCAATTTCACTTCCAACCTGGCCGATGTTTAAACATCACAACAGCCTGGATGATCCTTAAATTTGATATGCTTAAGGATTTTCAAAGCAATTGAACAAAACTGTGAACCTTCGAGGACGTTGGATTCGTTTTCTCTAAGTTCTTCAGTTTTCCCCCTGGCTGACAGCAAACCTTAAATGTTTATAGCATTCCATTTTTCTACTATGTATCCAGGCCATGACGGCATGAAGCAGTGCTTCCCAACATTTAGCTGGTCATGCGCCACTTTGAGAAAGTGGCAAACCTACAGGCCTCCACACGTAATTATAAAAGCTTTTTAAGTAAAAACTAATGCGGTGTTTCGTGATAAAGGTAGCAGTTAAACAACTTTGATTGTTCCAGAAAAATTATAGAAATCTGGCGTATTATAACCACCAATAAGAAAAATCGAACAAATTGGCTAAAACAAGGCTTAAATTCACTATTTCATTGAAACCTTTTTTCCCTCGAGCTCTAGTTGCCGAACAACAACTGTAGAGCATGGAACCACTAGTACGCTATAGGCAGGACTACCATGCTGTCCTAAGATTTGTCCTTATTTTTAACTGCGTCTTAAATATATTTTTGTTGTTATTTCTGAGAAATGTCCTTAATGTGACTTACGTCCTTACGTTTCATAAAAGTAACGATTTCAGATAGGCAGTAGAGATACAGACCTTTTCTATCTTATCGTAAACATTTTGTGTTCAAAGTTTTGTTGCGCCATAAGAGTAGGGTAATCCTGCAGCACATAGACGTAACAGTTTTATCGGGCAGTGTTAGCACTGCACACTCTAGACTGGTTAGGATTTTTAGGAAGGCTAATTTTGTTGTGAAGGTTTAGTATTTAATTATTGAGTAAAGAAATGAGCGAACAAGTACGAGAAGGAATTCGAGATTCACGAGGTGTTTCTAAGAATAAGACGTTGACGAAACAGATTTTCGTGTGATGAATATGCACATACTGTATATGATCTGTCGTTAGTCGTGCAAAACAAACGATTTCACTGAAATTTGTTTAATTTTGGATAAGAAAAACAAATTTTCCCCAGTCCTTATTTTTGGTAGATCGGTTGTAGCCCTGACTATAGCATGTGCCAGCATAGGCGTAGGAAGCGGAAATTGTAATCCTTTAAAAACATTTTTTTGTCAATTTAACACTTTTCTGGTATTAATGGGGGGGAAATTGCGGTACATGTCTTGTTTCATTACTTTCTAAAAATATTCTGTTTAGGTATGAACATACTTTTCTGGGAAAAATGCTGTAGCCCCCAGATTTTTAGCACCCTCCGCCTATGTGTGCTAGCGTCGCATCATCGGCATGTGTAATGCCGGTTGTTCTGAGGTTTGATGACATGTCGTAAAAGCGATCAGAGAAGCACATTTCTAGTGTGTTCTACTTGATAACAATCCAAGTCACTTGAAAAATTGCGCACATTTTTACTGAAAGAGCACACATGTGAACAGCCATCGTTTTTTGCGCTGAGACATTTCGGTCATTTGTCCCATAATAGTTTTGAAACTTGCCGTAACAGTGTTCACTGTTCACTGGTCTGTGTTTTCAGATATTATCACCGAACTGACATATTTTTTTAGGTCATTTCAAACAAATTTGGTCTATGATCGAAAAACACCTAGGAACAGCCTGCTGATTTCATCGATGTTCGGTGGACCTGATTAACAATCTTGGAATCTGTAATCTTTGTTAAAACGTTTTGTTGTAGAATGAAATTTCTGCGCACACAAAACGTTATTTTTTGAAATATGCCTGCATTGTTTCGGACACTTCCGTCTTCATAATTATCTATGTTGACTAAGCCCTCGTCACGTGCGTCCTGGACGCAACCAACCTCGCGTCACGTGACACCTCGTAGTTGCAGGCCCATTTTAAAAAATATGTTTTGGTTGAGATTCTCTGTTTGTCGGTCAGTTACGTTGTTGAACAACTGATCATTACCAAACGCAATATCTTTCAGGACGACGAAGATGACGACGACTACCAGGAAGGCGAGGAACAAGAGGATGACGACATCGACGAGGAAGACGAGGACGCTTGTAAGTGTGACAATGTAGATAGACCATCAGGTTATATTACAGTTTTGCGCCTTTGCTTTCACTGAACAAGCTCGTCTGGTTACAAAAAATGAACAACCAAGTTAGGAAGAAGCATAAACTTTTAAAGGCACGGGCGATCCGGCTGGCTCCTGGTCTGGTGGCAAGGAATGAAAGCTGATGACCAGGACGTAGACAACGTCGCCCAATAAGATGGAAAATGTTAATAAATTATTAAGTTTAGACTCAAGACCGTTGTGGTGCTTTTTTGCGGAGATCCGTATGTTTGTACTGAGCGACTAAAACCAACGGTGGAAATTTCAACAAGACCTTGTTGCCCCGCTGGGTTTGTTCAGCGTACTTTCCTCTTTGTACAAACAATTACCTTTTGATTGCTTGTATGCAAACGCTCAAGCACTGCAAAGTAGGTTTGAAATTTACCGCCTGGAAATCGGCCAACAATTAATTGTACAGTGCTTTCTGTTGCAAAGTCCAGTTTTTCGACGTAGTGCTTTTGTTAAATGATGTAATGGATTATGGACTTGTGCTGCATGGAAGCGCATAAGACTACAACTGCCTCAGCACTCGATTGCGCTCTGAAGAATCTAATAGAATTACAAGACCACCTACTAAAGTCACCACAACAAGCGTGCGAGCAAGCGATTAAAATGATTTTTTGCTCCTCTGCCTGAAGCTGCCTCGCCGCAACTAGCGCTGTGAATCAAGCTCGGCCAAAACTTGATCTGGGGTTACCCGCAGAGGCGACTGCGACTTCACAAAATAATCATTTCATTATCGCTGCTGTCTACGCTGAAACCAAACAACGCGTTTTTCAAATTTCCATGCCAATCCACGCCACCAAGGGGAAGAACGCATTTTGCCGAAACAACAGTTATTGTACTTTGTACGCAATGCAGACACGCATATGTTTATGTGTCTTTGACAGATCTTGAGACGCCATACGCTTGTTTTGATTGAGAAAAAAAGCTGGAAAAGAAAGTTTACGAAAGAAAAGCTTTGGTGTGTTTCGCTACTGGCAGCAGCTCAAAAGCACAACTGTGAAGTACCAACTAACTATAGCATTTCATCGAAAACCTTTTTTCGGTTATATTCAAACATGTTGAAGTGGCAAACGATTGTTCGCGCAAGTCATGTGCCTTTCGTCAACAAAGCTTCACGTAAAATACTACTTGGGCAAGCGTGCTCGGTTCTAGAGTAAAAGCACAGGCGCACACTTGTGCTCATACGGCCAGTTGCGTGTAAGTTTTAACTGCTGTTTTTTTCTGCTTGACATGTTCAGGCGGCGATACCACTGCACGCGGCATCAAGCGAAAACACGAAGACGAGGAAGAAGCTTGATCGTCCACTGTCGTGAGAAAACTGACACTTGGTTGTTTGTCAAACTGCTGGCGCTCCAGCTCCAGTTGGCAAGTAGCAACCTTTTGCTTTTACATGTTGATGCGTTTTATGACACCTTGGCATATTGATGCATAACTTCTAGCTGAAGTTCAACTGTATGTCCATAAGCGAAGCCGGCAATCTCGGACGATGACTTTCGCAAAAGACGCTGGTTTGCGTCAGTGAAGCTTGTTTTAGCGATGCAGTAATTACAAAAACCGTGAGAGATAGAGCAGTAAAAGCAACAAAGGCTTTTGCTACCGATTTCTGAACTTGTTTTGTCGTCATTGAGCGACAATGCTTGCGTCCAGCGCACCGTTATATATTGCACAGTCACATTATGCTGGGATGAAATGCTGACTTTGTAAATCGTCGTTTTCCATTTGGGATTTTATTTTGAAATCCGTGTGCGTGGCATAAGATTCGTGTGCAACATCATGGTTGAATTGGCTGCATCAAAGCGGACTGACCAAAGGCTTTACATTAGATGCAGACTTTGTCGTAGTACCAATAGCGTTTTATTTTTAGCTTAAATATGCTTGGTGTAGTCCAAGGAAAAAATTGCTTTGATCGACAGCCGTACGAGCTTCTCTACAAAATCAGAGCCATCTGCTTTGAATATGCGGTTACTGCACACAGCCTTCGTAGCGTACCATTATTCACATAACGGTTTTGGAAGACTTCACCGTTGCAAATATAAGATCAACCTTCCATTTTGCAAAACAACGTGCAAAAAGATTTGAATATCGATCGTGTTGCAAACCTTTGTGTTGGCAGTGTCAATCTGTTGCTTTCGTGTAGAACTTCTGTCGACGTCGCTGAAATAGTCAAGACTTGTGAGCTGCGTTGTTAAAAATTGTGATTTTTGCCGATACCAAACATGAGTTTGCAACGGCCATGCATTCCGCAGCACTGCCGTCACGCGGTTATTGCGTCTGTCGTGCTCCAGTGTCTCGATTTCGGAATATCTTTTCTTTGATGACATCAATAAATTGCGTTGTTTTTCGTGACTGTGTTACTAACGACAGAAACAATGAGTTAAAGACCGATTTGCCGCATTTATATATAGTGATTTACTCACTTTGATTCACTCTGTTTGCAAGGGAAGACATGAACATGTTGCGTTACGGTCACGGCTTAACGACCGCGAATGTCACGTGAGAATCACCGCTGTAGGAGTCACCATCGAGAAAAGAACTCTAATACGGATAAACACCAAAACTGGGCTCTGGCTGATGGAGCGTTTATTTTTTGTGAGTTGGAAGGCTGCAAACATCAATAATTCTCTCACCACAGCAGCAGAGGAGGCTGACGGCTCCGTTCCAAATTTGAACCTCGTTTATTGCCCCGTGAACGTATTTCAAAATGTTATTTCGATTTTAGCGATAAAAACGAAAGAAAAAGGAGCAACAGTTAACTACCGGCAGAGTTGCCATAGTACTTTCAGCTCAATGCATTCAGGGCCGGCCTTGAGCCGATGCGGCTGCATTGGGCCCAACGCCATGGTGGTTGGTCAGGTTGTTTATTTTTGCCAGATACACCTTGAGCCCGAGAATTGTGTAAAGGTTTAGAAATCTCATTGTTAGCAAATACTTATCTCGTTTGAATGAACGATGAATTTCCTCTATTTATTATCGAACGTTATCAAAAGTGCTCAATTCTCATGCAGAGCGTTATATCTGGGCACTGCGCTCCACCACGTCCCACTCTTTGTGGATAGAATTTGGTGTTACTAGTGCCATTTGGGACTGAAGTAGACCAAAAGTTACTGCAAACAAGGTGTGTAGTGATTCAACTCGCAATAAACAGGCCAAGGCGAGTGTCTGTCTTATTAAACTTTGATGGGAGTTCCGCTGACGCAACGTTGTTCAGTTCTCGAAAGATTCTTCTGTTTTTGGACAGTATTTCGCAAAAATTGTGATTGTTATCCAGCACACTCGTTCCTGTTTACCAATATGTTTGGCGACTATATGCTTCTATTTCATCAATCAACCATGCGCATTACAGTATGTATTGCGTTTGATAAATATTTCTACAACTGTGATGTGGTAGTTGAAATATCTTTGTACCTTACCTTACTAATTCATAAAAGCAGTTTGCATCCCAAGTCCATGCATAATGAAACTTAATGAGTAAGTTCTGTAACAAAAGTTACCAACCCTGGGATACATGTACCGCTGGGGTATATTCAGGAGGGCTGAGGGGGCTAGTGCCCCCCCTTAGCGGAAATCGCTTAAACACAAATTTGTTGCTGACATTTGTTAAAACACAAAACAAATCCGCACATGCATACATAGCTATATAAAGATTTCAATTATAACTAGTGGTGTAGTGATCTGTTACCTTGTTACGTTACGAGTGTTACACTTCAATTGCAATAAGCAAATCGTGCTAAGACTAGGAAACCCTCGCTGAATGTCGCTTTTCGATAAAGACGTTGCGATTCATGAGTCATAATGGCATTGAGAGAAACCGCTTCATACATGCTATGAAGTAGAAACTCTGCACGTGTTGCGCAATGCGTTACAATTGGAGTTGTTCCTCCTGTAGTTCGAATTTCGGGTACCGTGATAGAAGAGTGCAAGGACAAATGGATAAGTTTGTAGTTGTACAACGCAAGCGGGAAAGAAGTTCGTCAAGAGAAAGAGACTTGCACAAGAGATGAAGTGACACTAGCTCGTGCTCAGAGTCTGCCAGTCAAGTATTCAGTAGTGAAAATGATATTGGTAACTTCGTTGGAGTTCCCCTGACTGATGCTGATCGA
>JGI24158J21664_10004305_pt1 | contig 18280 bp, 8 predicted proteins | sample Ectturendosymbi3_FD_21664 | JGI IMG/M metagenome (IMG submission 21664)
TGGTTATCTTCTTCAGCTCTGCACAATCGGTATATTTTAACCAATTTTTCTGCCTTCTCTGCATCTAAACTTTTTCTGATTTTGGACCATACCAAATCACATGTTGAAAAAATACAGTTTATAGACTAGCAAGGCATGCACATAAACTTGACGTGAAACTGCAGTGTGGGAATGGTTCTTCTCTGTTTGCTGCGCGTATGCTTGCTAAGCCGTTGGAGCAAACTGACCAACAATACTTTGCGAAAACAAAGATGGAGTACATTTCTTTACCCTCAATTTTGAATGCCATAAAATGTATAATCTATTGTGCACTTCTGAAAATGGTGATATTGGATGATGCAATAAAAACAATTCAGAATGGGGTTTTCCGTTTTCCGTTTTCCTTAAAAAAAGAACAATCTTGTTTCTTATTGCAAACAAAACAGCCACAATAATCGAAAACATGATTTTATTCGACGTTTCAGCTTATGCGTAAGCCATCATCAGGAATAAATGAAATGCGACAGTTGGAAAGAAAAATAAGGACGCAATTTTAAGGCATTCGTACTGTATTACGTCATATAGGCCATTATGTGTTAAAACGCAGTAAGGGGTAGATGAACCATCGACGTTGAGATCTGGCTGGTGTTGCTGTATCAGAAGAGGCTCGAGTAGGTGAAGTTTTTTTTTTCTTTCTAACTGTTGCATTTCATTTATTCCTGATGGTGGCTTACGCATAAGCCGAAACGTCGAATAAAATAGTGTTTTCGATTATTGTGGCTGTTTTGTTTGCAACAAGAATCTGCAGCAACTCCGTGCATTGTTTACCAAAAATCTTGTTTCTTTTTAAGAAACCCCAAAAAAACACGTGGGTTGTTTTTTTGGAAAAAAAACGGGTTTTCTCAACCCTGGTGCAGATGTTTTTAGAACTCAACCTGGTTGCAGAGAAACCGCGTTGTATATCAAATGAGTAAACCTTCCGTCGAAGGAAGCACGGCACTTTGTCACTGAGAAACTAAGTATTGAATGGCAACGCATAAACAAGCTGTTTTATCCGGATAAAAAATATAAAACGAAGAAAAAACCTTTTTCAACGACACTTTCGTTTTGCTGTTGTCGAAGATCGGTGTTGGAGACGCGGGAGACTTTGGTATGCTCTAAGAAAAAGCATAAAGCAGGTTGAAGTGGACGAGAGACAGTATGAAAGTTTAGATTAAAGGTTCTTAAACTTTTTCAGTCGTGCCCGCTTTAGCGTTGGTCACTGGTACTCACGACTCACCTCATCACAAAATCAAACACAATAAACAGAACAACAGTTTATTTTCCATTATCCTGCTTAATGGGAAGGATGCAACAGTTTTTTGGAAACTTTTTAACAATATGTCGCTGCCATACTCGCGCCCCCCTTGCGAACCTTTCACGCCCCCCACGGTTTAAGAACTCATGGTTTAGAGGTAGATATTTTACCCTTCCAGATGATTGGTTTTGGTTTAGCCAGACATGTGGAAGACACTCTGCTGGTAAATGCGACCGCTCTAACGGAACGGCTTTTCACAAACGAGCCAAGAATGAACTGGAAATATTCAGCAATGCTCTGCTGTTCTTGAAAAAGCCCTACCTGTAGTTTTCAATTCAAACCCCGTAATACTTTGATTGAAACCTATTCAACGAGAACACTTTGGAATGAAGCACAAGTGGTCATAAATCACCAGCAACTTAATTTCTATCGCGGGCTCTAGTCTACTAGCAATAGCTGGTTTGATTTTGTGCACAGTCACTGTACGCTGCAGAAAAACAACGAAGAGCACTTGGCAGCGTGAGCGAAATAATCGTCTGAGCAGGACCACATGCGCAGAATCCTGACCCATAAATCAATAGCATGACAGAGACGCCATCAGCCAAGCGCATGCATAGGCTGACCATTCGCGTGAAACTGTGCGCAGTTGATAGTTAACTCGGGGCTTCCGATGCTGCGTCGTCGCGTGGCAAACAAGGAGTGCAATCCATGTCATTAAACGTTCTAGACCCCTATAATAAGCCTTTAACCAAGGTCACCGAGAGAAACGCTCTAACCATGCATCATAAACCGTTGACCCGCTTATCTGGCAACCAGACTCTGTTCAACTAGCTTGTGCTTTCAGCAGGTGGTTTTGGAAAATCGTTCACATGCTTTTGTCCTTCCCACAATACTCAAGCGTGCTGAGGGACATTATTGTTTCCAGCGGCAGTTTGCCGAAGCCACCCGTCAACCACCGCACTATACTGGCTCGAAATTGCAATCACTTGTGGACAAGTCCTGTTTGCGCTCGCTGCTGCGACGGAATTTGTCGCAGGCTGAAAAAAAAGTATCATGAAGTGGGGAGTGAAAACTGGCGTTGCGATACGGTTCCGCAAATTCGTCACGGACTTGTTTCGGCGAAATAGAAGGGCGAACATCTTGCAAAACAACATCGATTTTCCCGCAAAGGTCGCCTGTGGTGTCTCGACACCAAGCCTTGCGACTGAGAGGAGATAATTAGCAGTTTGACGGACAGGGCAGCAGAGGCCGTTCGCGAAACGACGCAAAGCTTAGCGGGTACGAATCGTTTCTTTCCAGTCAATTAAGTCAGCACGATGCGCATCTGAGCAACGGCAGAAACACAACTGCGCCGAACTATAAGCTCATCGATCGACCAATGCCAGCTATTGGCTCGGATAAACAACTCACGCTCTGCCCGCCGTTACTCAAGTTGCAAGCTGGCAGAGACTTTTGCAAATAAACAACGGCCGTTGTCATGGAACACCTGTCGGCAGAAAAAAGCAGGAACAGTTCAACACAAAGTGATGTAACATACCACCAGGCGCTGCTGCACGACAGCTGAAGTTAAACAGAAACACTCACATCTTCGGGACTTTTTGGTTCTTTGACTGAGTCCGCAGCATTTTCTGCTATTTTGTTCAACTTCAACTCTGGATGAGCTTCTTCACCCTCTGGCCAAAAAGTAGAAGCACTCGTCAGACTTGCAAATCTTCACGAAACTAATTAATTTAATAACGCCGTGGCTTTTCGTAACAAAATTTCTACACTCCTCCGACAACTCTGGATTGACAGTTTCCGCACATCTTCTCCCTAAACTCCACGCGGTTGCAAGAAACCACCTTTCTTTCAAAAGCTATATGTACTTGAGGAAAAAGGAAAACACTGTATACAACTCCCTGAGTCACATCAAAACTACCACAATGTTTTGCATCACATGGCGTCACGAGTACATGCGTCCCGGCACAGGACGATAGTTTCACAAGTGCTGCACAGTGGCGTAACTGACGGAGAGCAGAAGGGCGAATCGCCCCCCGCCCTGGCAAGCTAAATGTATAAACTGGGCCCCCACTTTGCATACCGCATATTTCGGTTTAGTATTCTTTTGGTTTTCAGTAGGTTGTTCTTTTGTGTGTTTTTCGGAGTATTTTCCGGTGATTTAGGGTTTTAGTATAGCCATCCACAACCGGATTCATCATCATTTCTCAAGTTTTTTTTTCTGAATGTTGGCTAGTGGGCCCCTTTCAGCTAAGTTTTCCCTTTCTTGCTCAGACCTCTAGTTACGCCACTAGTGCTTAATAAAACTTCGTTGTTTTCGGCCAGCAAGTGTGGCAGTTGACCCTTTTCAAATGTTTTCCGCTCTATCATTTTGCCGCTGGTTTCAGAGTTGGACTATGTTAGAGCTAAATCAACGTAATGCTACCTAACGAAAGATAATCATCATTCCAACAGCTATATACGGTACTTACCAAATGGCCCAGCCAATGATATGCGTGCAACTACGAAATCAATAACTTCACAACAAACCTATTACCCACTTTATCACAGCAGCTAGTAACAAGAACAATACCTACCAACTTCGTCGTTATCTGTTGGAGCGCCGATGATTCCTGTTGTCTGGAGCTCTTCCAGCTGAGCTGAATGTGCAAAATAACGGTAATAACAATAAACGGATCAATATTTGCCTAAAAAAGCTTTCACATGAAATTATAAATTGCTGTTTCGAAAAATCAAGATCTTGCCAAATGTTTGCTTCAACGCAGGATTCACAATTCAAGTGGCACCATCCCCACCAAAAAGATGAACGTACCAGCACATGTTGTAGAAAAAGCAGATCATGAATGGCATTGCTTTTAAGCTTGGCGAAAACCAAGCAGCCTGGGACTGCGATAAAGCCACTTGCGTTTGGAAAATGTTGTACAGCAATTGAAGCTTGGAGCAATTGGTAGCATATCAGAGTGAGACAAAATAACTACTACAGTGGTTCTTAGCTGGGTCCTCAGAAGGAATGTCATTCTTTTAACCAGGCCCGTGGCCAGTTTTTAGATTTGATGGGGAAAATACATTTCTTGGGAAATAAGTTTGGTTTTATTATGTGTTTAAAAGAAATTTTTCTGGGGACAACAAAATTTGGGGGCAGAAAAACAATTCGGGAGGTCACTGCCCCCGAATACCCCCTCATGGCTACGCGCCTGCTTTTAACTCTCAGATGCACAAACAACAACACAAACAACTTATCCGCCTTGTCACGATACTTTGCTCTTTCATTATGCACCTCCTTAGGTTGCGCAGATGAGGGGTCGCCCAACCAATATCTTCTGGAATAGGGGTCCCGGGGTTGGAAAGATTAAGAACCACTGGACTACTTTAAACTGACCTAACTGAACATCCACGAAAATTTACTTCGGTTTTTTGATACAGCTGTTGCTTTCAGCGCGTGTACTGAATTTCGAGAACGCGTTTGGTCTTAAATACTAGTATAACTGTTGCTTTGTCTCCGTAATAAAACACTGTTTGTCATGTCGGTCCGCATCAACAAGCATATTCCAGTATAAAAATAATCGATAGCGTGATGTCACAACGTTCATGACAGCAAGTGTCAGCGTCGGCCGCGGGAAATAAGCGCAACTGCCACCCATGTTTCTAGAACAGTGGCTTTCGAACAGGAGTTACTTGGGTGAATGGCTCGCTTGAGAATTTATTTTTTATTCCTGGGAAAAAATTTGCCCCAAGAGGAAATTCGACGGAAAACAAGGATTCGAAGTTCTTATTTTTCTGATCACGCAGAAACTGATATTTCTAGAATCTAGAAGTTCTAATGCTTTTTCTTTCTACCTTGCGTGCTAGCAACTAACCAGTAATATAATAATCAGAATCTGCGCTTAGCTCCATTATTAAATTGGAAATTCTAATATATGATTGAGTGCTTATGACACTCAATTAACTTATTTTGGTGTGTAACAATGCTGACAGTCTAGAGAAGTGGTGAACGTGAACTTGTAAGCGTGTTGTGTTGAAGATTTACCTTGTTGACTCCGTGTTGCAGATTGAGTTTGAGAGAGTTGGGTGAGTTTATGAAGCTTAGTATCATCCTGTTCGAATGTCACTACGCTTGAAGCAAATAGATGAAAGACTTTATTCATCAGCACTTTTCACTGACAGTGTGTTCTGTTACAGAAGAAACGCATGGCCAAGCCATTGCTATACACGCCACATTTATAGCTACGGTGGCCGAGCCGACATTTGTGCTATTTCCAACTACATACTTAGTAAAATGTGCTTTTAATGCCGTTAAGGGCAGAGAAATGTTCGCTGTAAGCGAAGGTGGAGACCTTTGAACTTAAGGTAACTTTTCTCTCCTTCAGTTTCTCTTAGTTTATCAATATGAAGCTCACGGTTCTCACCAAAGTTCAATGGAAATTTGCAAATTTGGTGTGGTTGGTTTGTTTCATAAATTTGTTGCTGTTGTTTGTAATGAAACATGATTTTTTCTTTTTTTTGTAATGCGCACCTGGGCACTTATTTTTTTTGAGTTGTACGTTGGAAAGGAAATGGAAGTGTTTGGGTTTCGTTAACGAAGAACGCGGAAAAAGGTTGAGAACCACTGCAATCGGGAAAATTTGTAATGAAGTCACGATCACAAATCAAACTTTTAGCCGAACCCAGGGTGAGCTACGCATGACGTCGGAATAGCACTGCTGCAAGAAACATAGTTGGAGCAGAAATAGCTGACCTCATTATTCTTGCAAACCAGGGGTTAGTATCGATCCGCAGGGGTCGATATCTACGCTGAGCTCGATAATAATTCTAGGGGCAGATTACTTTTTGTCAAATTTCCTTGGATTTTATCATTGGTTCGTGTTTGATATATTAACTTATCTGTCAGCAACCGACAGCGCTTACCATTACGACCCCCTACCGCGACTTGCGAAAACCGCAACCAGCTGCCTTATACACTATCAAAACATACTGCTGATGGCAACAAGCAGGAACGGCAAATCCATTCGCTAAATTTCTCCAAAGGGCTCGGCGACAATCTTTTTTCATCCCCATGCCACAAATCACCTTCACAATCACACAGCTCAGCGGAAAAATTCGATTCGTTTCACTGATTCGTATCTTGCAAATGTCCGGCAAATAGACTGGAGTATCGCCTTTCATCCATCGGAATTTTTTCAAATGTGGCAAAATGTACAACCGGCATATATCTCTTCTTGACACTGACGGGACTCCAAAACGAAACACTTATTTTAAAATTACCAAAACTNAACTGTTCATACTTTGACATCGGCTATCTTTGCAAACTACAGCGTACTGCATGGACTTTGCATATCACGACACAAGTAGACAATAGCACCGTTCAATAATCTGTAACTTTGCAAAACATCAATACAATGTTCGCACCCTTCAGAATATTTTCATGTGACTAGTTGAAAAGTAGCACTACTTACCTTTTTCTATTTCTGGTTGAAGTCGTTTGTTTTTTATCAAAATTTTTCGTTTAAGAGCGTTTGGGGATGGTAGCGGGACACCAGGTAGCAACTGCCAACACAGAAAAGTTTAATTGCAGCAAGCGATAAATTGCAAAAGTCTGCGATCGCACCACACACGAAGGCAGCACGTGCGAAAACTAATAAAACCTCCACGAAACCGTTTTTCGCAAACGCAGAAACATGTCATAACTACGAAGAACTTTCACGTGTTGCGCGTACGCATAACTGCACAGTAAAGGTTCGCAGGGCACTTACCGGATGCGTCTCTAAGTTCTTATTAAGCAGCATATCTCCAAAAACTTCCTCGCAGTAATGAGACATTTTCAGCTGAAGAGGTTTGCTGCAAAGCAATGAGAAACCATTTATCAGCTGCAGCGAGGACGGAAATAAGAGCTCGCATATTTCGGTTAACCAGTTATTTAAGATACTCGCTGAACTTTTCCTGTCAAACTCATCCTGTTCTAGCATGCGAGCTAGTCAGGTTTTCCGCGATCCACTGATAAAATCCTATTCAACGATCAAATGGTGTAAGCATAATGGGCGAAAACATCACAAATACACTGGTACATGCGACGTATCTAAAGCTTCGGCGTATAGAAGTTTTTGTTTGCAGTTATCTTCAGGACGCCGTTTCGTGAGAAGCATACAAGCCGCTGCGCAACACTCTACAAACCACAACAGAAGCTTCACAACTTTACTTACATGGAGATGGTTCTCAGTGCCTGAGTTAAGTGCGATTCAGGTTTCTTTTAACCATTTTACTTTTCAAATAAACTAAGACTTTTTATCGAATCTGGTCTACTTCACCACGAAAATTAGAGTCACTTTTATATCAACCATGCCTTTTAAGACAAATAGAGTCACAAAAAGTCAACTGCGCAAACTCTGAAATTGCACGAATTCTGAACACTGTACAGCAGCCCGCGCCTGATGCAGCTGAGTGAGCTAAAAATATAACTTTTTCCTAAACACACGTCGAACCTGCAATGTGTTTCAAACGAAAGAATGACTGGGTATTCTGACACAACGAAAGCAGAATCTTTTATGGCGTACAAAACACTTTTGAAAAGTACGTCCGTGCACATGGCTTTCCCGTGTGTGACTATCGGCTCGCCGTGATACTCCCCCTTGCCATCCCAGCAATCCAATTCTACGCACCTGGAAAATATTTCAAAAATGCAAATTTCCTCGAATTACAAGTAACAAAACTTATCCATCCCTGTTAGATAACAAAAATTGCACCTTATAAGACTTAACGCGACTTCACGTAATAGTTGATGAGTAAGCAAACGCAGAGATTTTGCAACCAATTCAGGAAAACAACACTGCAGAAAAACGTTCGCTTGGTCTTGTGGCTACGCCTCAAGCGGGTAAGTCTACGATTTCTAGTGAGTTTGAAACATCATTTCATCGCTGAAAGGCGGTGAAGTGAATGAGTGTTTGTCCAATCACTGAATGAAGACGAGTTAGATGGCTCATTGCTGAAAGACAGCCTTCCGATGAACCAGAAAGCACACAATAAACCAGCGTCAAAACGTTCAGCAACTTTATCTTTATCTACTGGCAAAGGGACAGCTAAAACATGCTACAAATACATGAAAGTTCATCGCATTCTGCGTCCTATTTCCTTAGTATCTGGGGCATGACAGAAGCCCGCTTCATTTTCACGAGGAACAACCAATGGGCATTGGGCAACAGTTCCATTAGTACTTGGCATATAATACCGTTGGCATCATATTCGTTGTTGTATGATAATGAGGTCCCATCAGGCTCAGGTATCGATTGCATTACTTGAAGCCAATCAGAACTGGTCGCACCAGTCGCAATGTACGCAAACAGTTACTGGCAAAAGCTTCCTATGACAAATCAACCGCATAAACTTAAATCGATATTGATGGCTTCAAAAACGCCTATAATTGCGCGGGAGCGTAAGTCTCATTTGAACATTGATGTATGGTTTATAGATTCTCAGTGGAAAAGTCTCTGTTGAGTGCCTTCCGATCCATTTGAAAGCAAGACCTGTACTCGTTCATAAAGCGAACATTAGCATCATAACATTCGAACGCAGCAGGTGGCCACCTCGGGTAGATGTATAAACATCAAATTGCAAGTTTTTTTTTTCCAACGCGCTCGTGTGTCGATTTATATCAACGAAGCTAACTGTTCATAAAAAGCAAAACAACCCGAAAACTCAGCTGCATGTAAACTGCACGCAACATAGCACAGACGCAAAATGACAAAGAAAACAGATCGACACAAACAACCGAAACGCCATGGCATCAAATATCCGACACACCGCAACAGCACAACTCGAATGTTAAGTGCACAGCAATGATTTTATGCGCGTTTCTGCGGATTAGCAGGATTCCTTGCAGAGAACATCATGACACAAGGAGCTACTTCACTTTACTCTCGAAAGTAAGAGCAAACATGGAAAGGGCACTTTTATGCTGATTGTGTCATCTTTGCAGTTCACCAATCTGCATAATCAGACTCCTTGTGCGGGCTGTTTGCATAGATGCACTATTAAAAGACGAACGTTTAACCAAAATAGTACAGAAGGCGTTAATATTTTTTTCACATTACATTTGGGGACGAAAAGCCGCTTTACCTTTTTAAGAAACTGGGGTTTTTCGGTCATGGATCGAATTTTAAAAAATTATGTCAATTCGGTCATAATGTCCGAAAATATAGACTTGTTAATACTGCGACGGCGAGTTTTAGTACTGTACTACTATTTATGAGACAAATGACCGAAATGTCTTAGCATAAAAAAAACATGGGAAATATACACAAAACTAGTACGTGGACCGTCCTCTTCATATTACTTTTTCTTAACATGGAAACCAGCACCAGAAACCCGGCCGTCTTCGCCCAAAATCTTGTCTCCTACAATCTATCTATCTAGACCTTTACCCGTTACTACGTCACACGTCTTGCAATGAGAGAGACTTTACTCAATAATCGGAAGTAGAAACTTTATTGATGCTTAACAGAGAACGAGAAGGATATACATAAATACAAATTCCGGCAAATATATAACATATAGGTCGATGCTTCGACGTTCCTCAGGGTGCACGAAATCAATCGAAGACATCTCACGGTTTGAAAAACCCATATTTTGCCTCCAAGTGAATTTTATACAATGACAACATTGATCGGATTTCATCAAACTAACGTAAACTTTGTGTTTAAATGGCAGAATAGGCAAAAGCGACGCTAGCATACTGTTTATAGCAAATACCGTACAGCAAAGATTTCAACGGCAAGCCTCTTAGTACTAAGCTTGGGGAACATCTTGCTTCCAGGGGTCTTTGGTGCCGACACCTTCCTGCAACAACTCATTTCATAACAATCAGCCAATGACCTCGAAAAGACGTTGATGATTACAAGACGAGAAACACATCGCATTAATCTCCATCGAACGACTCATGGCCAAGACGCCTACAGCAAAAAAATTCACTCGTTTATGCGCCTTTGAGGCATTTCTTAAATTAATCACGTTTTCAAGACAGGACAGTTCAAATATATATATCTCGCTGTATTTTCAGAATGACAAACAGTTGTTGATACATTATATGTTCCAACACGTTGAAAACCTTGGTGTTCTTTGGGAGAATATTCGCAAGAACTTCGAAGAGTTGCTGTTGCTTTCGAAAGTTTAGGCATTACTAAAGCCTAGAAATTGAAGGTAACAAAAATCACTAAGCACGGAAAACAAATTATGGCAAGGCTTGTTCCACAAACTCCATTACTGCACGATTCATACTAAGTTCTAGTGTCCGATGGTCTTCAAGGCACGTACAAGGTTCAGAGTGCCAAGCAACATTTGAAATGACACAGAAGCGATTTACATGTACAATGCAAACACCAATACACAAACCATTACCACGATTAAAAACGTAAGTGTTGTGACGTTCACAGCAAGTTTATGAAGACAAGCGCTGGTTTACAATTTGATTCGGATAAAATCACAGCCATCTTCTACTGCTGCATACAGTAGATATTTTCTAACAATTGTGTTTTTCGAAAACAAAAACTTCAGTTAGAGTTGCATCGTGACAAAGGCAGTAACGTTCCAGTGTTTTCAACATCAACGCAAGAGATTTTCGCCCCATCTACACAGCGATTTTTACTAAAATCGTTATCATATTTCTTAAAAATGTTCCCGAAAAAAGACGTTAGGTTAAAACGTCCATGACCGTTCAAATTAGCTAACCAAAGTTACAGATAAGAATAATGTTGGCGTTTTGTAAAAAAAACACACAAGTGCCCCAAACTCTCTCAAGATAAAAGAGACGTTTTTCATGACCCAAACATGATGTTATACCAAAAACAGGAAACGTGATTTTCTGCAAACTCAAGTCTGTCTTACAATGTTGATAACGCAATCAAATCAAGTTTACGCCCACTTTACCTGTTGAAAGACCAAAAGACCAACGTTTTCAATAGAAGACCAGCAATAATACTATAAGGCGCGAAACTGTCTATGTCAGGCAGATAAAAGCTCGCTCAACGTGTTGAGGGAAATCACAGGTGAACGGCAAATCCACGATCGTGTGGAACTGCCTTTCCTTTCTGTCATCGTCAGTTTGCAAATGTTGCATGAGTTTACAATGGTATTTCTACGTATGTCACTTTTGATACTGCAGTAAAGCAAGTTGACAAATGATGACACAACAACTGTTCCGAATATACATCACGGACAGTTTATACGCCCCATCGCGTTTTTGTGCGCAGAAGCATGTCATGCTTTCAGCCAAGTAGAACGTCACCTTTTCAAGCACTTCTGATGCAACTCGAGAAACTTTTCCGTTGTGATTACTTCTAGTACAGCATTGTACTGTTATTGTCGCGTTAAATCTTCAGCAGCCTGGTTTTGTGCTTGAGAAAGACGGCATTTAACGAGATGTTACCTAACACGACATACCCGTACCACCATCCACGCACTAAAATGCCATGAAGAAGGTTGGCTACAACCAATCCGTAAGTACGAGTTTTACCACAAAACTGCGGTCAACCAATTCGATGAAACGTGACCAGACGAAGTTGAATGTTCACTCAGTCGAACAACAGTAGAGGAGGTCAGCTCATGAATTTTTGCATCATGGCGCGCGAAAGCAGTTTGTCGCGACAGATATGCAGTAGACGTAAATCGCCACGAGCTGCATTGGTAGAAAGAACACCGTCTGCATATTTGCAAGCGAACAAAAAAACGGTGTTAACTTTCGTGCTTTCGCCTCAGCTCATCTGTCGTTAAATCCCAGGTCACAGCGACCTGCGCGATATGGTTTTGCGCGGAGCACATTTCGTGACATGATGGGCTCAAATTCAAGCACAATCGTTCATTGAGTACGAGTTGGTAACTTCTCTTTTCACGTTTAAGAATTAGAAAGACGATAGATTGGAACCAACAGATGGAGAGACGCCAACCGGTGAAGACAAACACCATCGTAATGCACGATTCACACGTACAGGGATTGAAGCACGGGTGTTGAAATATGCTTGAAATGGCAACTTGACAAGGCGTAAAGCCAAACGGCCCTCAGCTGCTAATGCCAAACAGCAAATAAAATCGATACTGCACATTCCGTTCCAATACAGAAATTCGGAGCGTTGTGTGAAATAGAACCAACCTGCAGCCGGCTAGGAGAACATGGCGGTAAATATCCAAAGACGACTTTCCACGAATTTGCCGACCTGTTTAAAGAGAAACGGGGTAGGACGTCACCTCACAGTGGCAAAAAGCAGACAAAAGCGCATCTTGTGTGAGCGTTTTAACACCTGCCGATTAATTATCTACTTCAGCATCGTTAGAATTGATGTCAACATAACAACAATTTTTTTTTTGCCTTAACGCAAGTATACTTGTCAATGCAGACACAGTAAGGCCGGGAGGCGGCGAAAAGACGCCTCGGTCATCCCGTCTGCCACCACCCAATCACGTGTTGTCAAAGACCCTAACCGAACATGCCCACTAGCCCTGCGCTAACCAGCAAAAGCGAAAGCAAAGACCAGAACATTGTTTTAACCTTACTCCATCATACTTGAACAATCCAAATAATGAGCAAGACCAAGAAATAATGGATACGATCCACATGCAAGATAAGTTTCAAGCAAACGTAGTTCTGTAACATCACTAAACTATAAATCCATGGATTGCAGGCATCATCTGTTTATATAGTGGCGAATTAAATTATTAGCGTATTTTTTTTTAAACAGCAGTAAAGGTTTTGATTTGATATCCGGTGGAACTTCTTGCCAGATCTTTGGGCCCCGATAAACTATTGATTCTTCCCCGTTTCCGTTCTAATTTTCGGCAATACATACTTGCCTTTATTGGAGTGTCTGGTGTTATAATTGTGTGTCAACACACATCAACATTACAACGTTTTCAACGACATTTGAAACAGCCACACAAACGCAGGCGCGTTGGAGGTGCGCAAATGCATCAATATCCACGTCACGCAATGGCACTGAACCATATCAAAATAATCTCTCCTTAACCCTCAACACGTCTCCAACGTGCGCGTATGATGCTGACTATTTCATAAAAAAGAGGTTAACAGCACTTACACATAGCGTTAAACAATGTATAGCCACGTGGTAACCACGCTTGTCAGTTGAGCAACAGCCGGCCGAGACTTAATAAGCGGGAATTTGTCATGCCTACCTGTTAAATATGTGTTGTGTGAAGAATTAATGAAGTAATGACTCAATGGGCGATCCATGTCTTGGTGAAGTTGGACATGGTCGTAACAGACAAGAGGGTTGTCCTCGCTTGACAAGTAATCGGAGAAGCCTTGCAAGGACAATCGATCTGGGAACGAATTTCAGTATATGATCTATTTGCATGGCATGAACCAAAGCTTTAGCTTACTATGCGTGAAAGCACAAAAACCGTAACGCAAAAAATATCGCTCTACCTACAAATAATGCTGCATTTTGACTGCAACAGGCATGCGACCTGCGCACCACACGATTATTCGTGACCGAGACTTGTGTTAGCAGGAGACAGATCGCAAAGAAGTTTTGCAGCAGCCACTCACTTTGCATCTCATGTTTCGTGTTGCGCTCATACTTCTTAATGATGGCGCTCGCTTGCTTCTCGTCATAGGTTGGCACAAGTATTTCGTTTAATCTTGGGTCGCGTTGATTTTTGTTGAGCCACGCAATGAAATCTTGAAGCTCGATATAATCATTTCGCTTTTTTGTACTGAAAACAAAACAAACAGCTATTTTTACCAATTTTCGCAACAAGAAGCTTTTTTCAGGCGAAAATTTTAAACGTTTGTTTTCGGCCTTATACAGTAAGGTCCAGTGATCTTCATAGTAACGCAATCAAGAAAAACATGGCTTCAAACTGACAAAAAATAATCCAAAATTATTTAACTGTAAAGAGCGAAGATACAAGAAGTTTTAAACCGACGTTTGAACAGACTCACAACTTTGGTGTGTGGATACTATCTTTTCATTTGAGGCGTACCGTTGCAACAAGCTGCAAAATGATCGGTATAACTTCGACAAATACAAAATGGAGCGACAACAACCAACAAATAGCTGCAACTGTCAAGCAGAAACACTTAAAATAAGCCAATAACAAATTACCGCGTGTGTGAAGATCATGTGTTACTCGTGTTTTAATAACAGTGACTCAAGCTATCGCAGATGAACATCTCGTGCTTCCTTTTTCACTGAGACCAAAAATTAAGGCAAAAGCCTTATTTCGCAAGCAATATATTGCTTGAAAGCTTGAGGACCTTGAAACAACCTCCGTGCAACCGCTTCTAACAAACTAGTGATATTAAATATGGACATGGAAAAAACATATGAAATACATTTCAAGTTTCCCATCAACACACAAAACACTTTTTAATGCACCTTAATACAAGGAAAACAACATTCCATAGTTACCATTTTAAATTGACAGAAGAGGACTAGATTTTAATCCACTGATTTTGTACTGTCACGCATCAAAAATGATTTTTGCTAAAACGTTGAAGACCGAATCAAAGTTGACGCTAAACAAAGCAATAGAGTTAACTGTATCACTCATTCAGTTTGTGGTAAACGCCTTGCCTCTTGTTTGCTGTTGGAACAGACAGCAAACGATATCAGTTTCCTTCTACTACAGCCGCACCTAATGCTTGCTAGATATTTGCATTTTTTCATTTGCTCGCTATTATCTCCACATTAAAACAAATAACCTGAAACTTTCGAAACGGATTGAGTGATTCATTGCTCTTCGTAGAGTTTTACAAAATGGTTAGGACAGAGAATGTCGGACTAAGATTTCTACAAATTGATTTGGAACTCTTCCCTTGGCGTAATAACACCAAGAGTAGAGTTCGTGAAACACAACCATTGGTGATATTCATTCATTCCCATGCTTGTTCGATTTAACCGATTTTTGCCTTTCATTTCTTTTTTTTTGTTTCAACAATAAGCACTAAGAGTACATCCCAAGTTATTGGCAAATACTGCTTGCAAAACACAAAAAATTAGCAATATTCCGACAGATTTCCATGTGACCGTACAGGGAGCAACAGGAAATTAGGCATTCCACCTTACACTTACTGTACATTTTTTCATTGCAAGTGAACTGAATAAACTTCTTAATTGTTTACATAAAATCAGCGCTGAGAACAGTGATAGTTACAAACAACGTTCTACCACGGTATTCATCATCACCACGCGATTCATCTCGGAAAGACTATCGTATGGTGCCAGCAGATTTAAGTTGCACCTCAGGCGTTTTTCAGATCAACAATAACTAACCTACGCAAAAGTTTTGTTCAAAACAGTTACCAAGATCGTATTTGCACAAAAATTCTTCACTTCTGCTGAATGACCTACTATACAGAAACGTTAAAGAACAAATGCGAAAGCCGGAAAATGACAATATTTTTCCTTACATGTCATGAAAAATGTCAGCAAGATCGTTCCGTGTACATATTTTATGGCAAATTTTCTTGTATGCTTCAAACGTGAGCTCCTTCGGGCTGATCTCGTCGTTCTGCGAAAACACATCGCAACAGACATCCCACACATTTTCAAAAAACATTTTTTATACTTTTTAATACCTTTTCAATACTAAATTAAAAGACTGTAATACCATCATGTAGCTTCATTTTTCAGAAATTTTACTCGTGGAACACAAAGCAGAAACATCTGCAGAACTGTCACCAGCGGTAAAGAAAATTTGAATGAACATATGGTTGAATTTAGAATTTCCATACTTTTTCAATACTTCATGTACATTTTGGATAAATTTGATACTTTTTCAAGATATTGAAAACCGATTTTACAATTGAATACTTTTTCAATACTTTCAATACCGCGTGGGAACCCTGAATCCACTAAAAAATTCCTTCCTGCACAGGCTGACTCGAACTTTTAGAGAGTGCAGAATGGCTAAAACATTTAAAGGTAGTATGTGGGTTTGCATTCACTCCTGAAACGTGGCTCAAATTCAGAGGTATGAGTCAACAACTTTAGGAGATCTCTCACGAATAAAGTTGAAAAATACTCGTCTTCGGGGCGTTCGAGCCAATCGATTTAGCCCTTTACATTACACTCGCCAAGCCAGAGGCGTTTCTTGTGACAGAAAGAAAAGAAACGCTTCCAGCGCTCTCGGTATCATATAGTTTCGGTAATGTTTACGCAGGCGACTACATGCATTTTCCTGACAATGCCCATATCCAAAAGCACGACCTGATAACATCGCATCGGCCGCGTATAGTCACCACGGTATATGTTCCATTCAAGCAATCGATTAGCATCCACGGGACTTAATGCGTAGCAATATATTTCTTTCACCAATACAACCTTTTATGAGGGCGTAAGAAAAGACGCTGCATTAAGTCAGAGTCAAAGTGTAATCCGCAGTCCACATTGACTTCTTACCACTTTTTTTAAATAAAAATCGACAAAAATGCCAAATGAAACCAGAAGAATGGGACGTGATCTAATGTCACGTCCATAAGACATTGATGGGGGCGACCATTCTTCGAACTCCACAGATTTTGTTGCAAAAATGATCAGAAACTAAGTCACGGAAAAGGAAAATATGCAGAGGAAATTTGAAGTGGGGCGATTTTGCCGAAGCGTTAAGATGATTAAACCACAAGTTATTCGACACGACGTACTTCGATCGGTGTGGCTGTTAAAGCCGCGAATTAAAAATCACAGCACAAGTACATCACTCTCCAGACGCATAACTTTTTCATTATCATGAAAACATTGTTAAGAATCACTTTACCCCAAAACCTGCGCTGGCGGAGTTAGGAGTGTGTAACTTGTTCTACAAGCAAATACTTCATGCAAGGTTTATCCGATTTACGTAGATCTTATGATTAATTGTCATTGCTTACGGAGATTAATTAAGTTACACCGTCACGAAGCTTTCCATTATACTCGATTTACCCAGACATACTCATGATATAAATGAGTTCTTACCTTAGAATATGGAAATCCACAAGCCTTCAACTTGTGTACTATGGCTTTTTCATTTTTGTCGTGAGCAAACTGTTTCACCAATCTACATAAATACAGACACCAATTTTGTTTACTGCTTTCATACAAATACACACAGAATATATGTCGTTAGTTTATTCACATAATTTACAGTAATTTGAAACGCGATTTATGCACCACGAAGTTTATTCTAGGCACATTGCTTGCAAATTCTAACCGAATTCCGCACCAACTGGAAATGGATTAATTCTGAAAAAGGAGGTTGTTTCACTTCGGTATTACTTAGTGTTCACTGTTCACCTGACATTTACTAGAAATAGGTTGTTAACTTACATCATTTTCCAGAGTTGTTCTGCATAGTTGCGTCAAGTTACGCCTCACAAGTGGAGAAACAGGAAGCCAAAAACTGCTAAATATTAAAGTATTTCTGTGCAAAAGCTCAAAGTATTCCGTGCAGAATACTTTAAAAATGTCGCCTTTACACGTTCAGTGACAAGCATGAGCTCAAAGCAGTAATTCATTTTTCTTAACTTTTCAAATGCTAAAAAGATGAAATATACTCACTAAATTTGCGTAACAAAATATTTGAAGAGGGAAATCACCGAGGTTTCTGTTTATAAAAAAAACTATTGCCGGCTGTTCCCTTCTGCAAAGGAAAGAGACAGCAATGTCTCCGCATCCCAGCTCTATGACTAGGTCACTGCCTTTCTTTGACAGCTTAACGATTGCACAAATACTGGTAAGTATATCCCTGTATAATCACAAATATTTATGAACCTAACGATTACGACACTTGTCAAGTTTGCATATACCTTCTACTACAAACTTTTTTCGGTTGGAATAAAAATGAATCTTAACCATGCAACGATTTACTTTTCAAGTTACTCATGCATTCTTACTGCCTAACACCTAACGAAAACCTAAAATACTGTATATCAAGGGTCTCCAAACTTTTTTGTTCGAGGGCCACATAAGCTGTTACTCAACAGTCCGAGGGCCACATAAGCTGTTACTCAACAGTCCGAGGGCCGGACAT
>JGI24158J21664_10004306_pt1 | contig 18280 bp, 13 predicted proteins | sample Ectturendosymbi3_FD_21664 | JGI IMG/M metagenome (IMG submission 21664)
GTTCTGGACGATGAGACAACCGAATGGCTGCTCAACACCTGCCCCGAAATCTAGCGCGGCCAAGCAGTGGATAAAAGAAGAACTCGCTCAAAAGAAAGAAGCGAAATCGAACAACTTTGACAAAAATACAAGAAATATTTGCTCATTGAGAAACGAACATCAGGCAAAAGTTTGAGATATAGCGGTAACAGATAAGTGTGTTAAGCCTCGATATAGTAAACAAAGAAACTCAATCATTGGATCAAATTGTGCATCAGCGACGCTTGAGCGAAGCACAGCATCAAATCGTTGATAACGAATTTCAGTAGGCCATCAGGAACGGGGGAACTTCAGCACTCTCGGAGATGAGAGCAGTATTCCAGACTTTCACTGTGTCAGTTAACCTGCCTCCAGCTTCCATAGCGTCCAGTCTGTACTTGATGTTATTCGCTAGTTTGTTGTAAAGTCGGGCACCTTCATAAAACATCACGTGTGAATTTTTGTTTCATATCATACATGAAAATGCGATCATTTATCCGATTTTTACAATCCAGTTTCACATCATCAACACATAATTTAGATACTCATTCTGGCGTAACCTCATAGCAGTGGAATCAAACATGCTTTAACACTTAAGTGGGGCATCACCCTTAACTTAAAGGAATAGCAAACCGTTGTCAAAACAGGTAACACAATCAACAGGTAAGGAGTTCCTCGAGTTTTGGCATATATGCATACTGAAACAGCGTCAAATAACAAAAAACAACTTCGAAAATACAGAGCTTTTATTGCTGTTGACAGAAGATGCAAACTAAATGCTTTGCATGCTAATTGGAATATACTTACATTTTTTGCATTTTAAAGCTTTTTCTCCCCAACCTAACTTCAGCTGCACAGCAAGAACAGCCCCTGTAACTGCGGGAAGGATCGTGGCTACTCCGTTTTTTGATGATGATGACAAACCAGGGATCTGGAATATCACAACCTGCAAAAATGTCGGAAATTTAATTGATTAAGGTTTTAAGACACTGGCAATGCAAACATCAGGAAAAGAGAAAGGACAACAAAAACGCACGATTTTTCATCTCTTTGCTAGGGTATAAATATAAGTTGCTACATGGAACAGCTAGACCTTAAATTTCAATACCTCAACTTTAAAAATATTCAGCAGTGGTCAGTTGGTTATTTTTACTCCTTTTAAAACTTTTACCAACCATATGTAAAATCTTGCACGGTTGCGGGTAGTTTTAAGCACATGAAAACGAAACATCAGTTTAATATTTTGGCGTTTCGCTCCCACAAGCAGTGGTGACTGTGTCAATAACCAATACTGTTAAAGCAACGTGGATCGAATCTACTTTTCTCAGCCGTTGTCTGTAGAGTTGTATCGCTTATGACTAACGCGTGACCTTACTACATAACTACATTGGTCAGCCTTTTTCTCATTCTTGTTTCTAAATGATCGTGCTTTAACAACATTTGCTGCTGACAAACCAGGAGTTAAAAAAACACATTTGGACAGAAAATTAATTTTCTGCACTAAAAAAACAAACAACCAATAAAAAGAAACAGGTTTAATGCATTTAGTTTTTAATTCTGAATTCGCGAGAAAAACGGCCACATTTCGTGTGGGACTGTGAAATCATGAAACACATTTGCAATATCAAGATCTGGCGAGTTTTTCCAATCTAGATTTTCCTAATTAATCAAGACTAAAGACTGTTAAAATTAAATAAAAGCGAAATCTTGTCCACTCTTAATTTTTTCTCATTTATTCTCTCACTTTCAGTTTTCTTTATACCTCTGGATCATTCGTTATGCTTATTTTTACATTGATTGAATTTAAATAAATGCTATCTCAGAAACTCGGATGTAACGTTCATTATCAGGAATGCCTTTGAATTAACATGCACACAATATTACAAGCAATTTGCGTTGTCCGATAAACGAAAGCCATGATAATTCAAGTGATGTACAGCCTTCAAGTATTTGTTTAAACAATTGAATGAAGATGTCCACGCACAAACGAAATGAACCATCACAACATAAACAAACCTGCGCAACTTGAACAGCAACAATCAGAAGAGTCACGAGCAAATTTGTGCATTTGAAAAATTTAGACTGTCTCTTCCATTTGATGAACGATGTGGAAAAGCGGTCGTGTAAGTGCAACAGAAGTTTGCCGTGGTCGATGTCCTTGGGATTTTCAACCTGTTCATAGCAAATTAATAATGCAGCGATCACCGGATCAGGCATGTACTGTAATTGAAACAAATTTAGCTTAAATCCTATGACTGTTTTCTATCCATAGGTACTAAAGCAGGGGTCGGCAACCTGTTTCGCACTACGGACCGGTTTCAGCCTGGCCTTATTTCGCGGACCGGCTCTCAGTAAAATAATGAATGTTTGACACATGGAAATTTATTGCAACGCGTAAGTCATGGCACTGATTCAGTGATATATCTTGGCTTGCTTTGCCGCGATAATATGCTCCGACCTGTAAGGATTATGTCAGTCAATGGCATCCACAGCGTGTTTCGTATGTCAGTCATTCCTGTCACTTTTGTGCCAATTTGGCCTTGGTTCCGCACGGCCCGGTGTTTGCCACCGACCCCTCAACTAAAAGAACAAAAAGATCGAAGCGGCTGGTGTGGCCATACTTTACAGTACGTGATTCGGTTGCGGCAAAGTTATCTGCAGCAAGTTTTCTTTGTTGATTTAGAGCAGAGGCGTACAACCTGCGGCTTTCCATAAAAATTTATGCGGCCACGCACATGTATTTCAAAATACAAGTTATGGCGGCCCTGCATTAATGAAAACTCTATCTACTGCAGGGTTCTCCAGACCTTATTGTCAGAGGTCCACATAAGCTATTGCACAACAGTTCGAGGGCCGGACATCTTACATAATTTTATTGTTTTGGGATATGTTACATTCTATCGAATCAACACATTTTTCGTATATATATTATTTTTTCATTAATGAAAAAATGTATTTGCGGCCGGACGAAATGGTTTCGCGGGCCGCATTTGGCCCACGGGCCGTTGTTTGGAGACCACAGGTCTATTCTATGAGAATACTTAGTAGGTAGAAAGACGGTCAAACAGACATATGGAAGCAGGCTAGGCTTAGTGTGTGGAAGCAGAACAGGAGCAAAGCAAAAAACATCTTGAATTAACTGCCAGCCTTAATTTATAAAAATAAACATAATGCGGTCGGCAACAGCAAAAAGGTTGCGCACCCCTGATTTAGAATAAACCAAGCGTGCACATCTTGACTGTTGGTTACAACGCCTCAAACAATTTTAAGGTCATAAGCTGTGAGGTTTATATTCCAGATAGAAACTGATCTTACCTTGATTTCTCGCTCCCAGAACGGAGGCTGCTTCTTCTTTTGTTCTCCACTGCTAGACCCTCCGCAGTCGGTCGCTTGTTCAGGAGTAGACATTTCGTTCTATTTCGATGTTGCTACGATTCCTTTGAAGTTTGCAATATGAAACATCAACAACAACGAAAATTAACCATATGAACAGTAAACTTAAAAAACAGTCCATTTTTCTGACCAAATTGAAATCAACAACGTTAAGACACATTTAACGTAAAAACATGACAGGAGCATCAATAAACATACCAGCTGGCTCTTCCTTAGGACGTTCAGAGTCTACTTCCACCAAAAGCTTGAGCAACAATGCAGCACTTCAATTGCAGCTTGCCTATCACTCACGCTTTACCCCTCCCTGGCAGTGGAACACAAGGAAATTTACGAAGGAGGCTACAAACGTCTTAGCACAATACGAAGCAAAGCGACCCATGTATAAATTACCAACGATTCGTTTTGTGAAGATTTTAGAAACAAAAACCATCCCTGACAACATACGCACTGATATTAGTAATCCCTTCCGGTATTTGTGTTCTACGGTATTCTGCAAAAGTACAGTATTTCAAATTATGCCGCGTTTTGAAGCTGTAGCACATTTTGCCACAATCGCGTCAGCTGAAATGTAGATCATAGACTGCCCTCTTCTAGTTCCGAAAAGTCTCCAGCGAATGTCTTCACACAGCAGGAGCGATTATAATGAACTCTGTTATGTGAACAACAAATGCCCGACTTCGTGGAAAGTAACTTCTTTACGAAGTGCTCGATGGCATGCCACTAAAAATAAACACCCGCCTCCAGGCTTGAAAGCTCTCGCTTAGGCAATGCATGTCTAAGCCATCAAGGTTTACGGAGAATTACATACTTGTTTTCAACATATATTAACATTTATCACCACTGCGTAAACACGAGTATGACGACGTGCTATACATTATTTTCAGTAATTGCATATTGTCCTTTGTGTAAAAAAGAGTGGTGCTGATACGAGCGTGCTGGGTCTTGAAACTAGTAGCTGGTCTTCTTTATGGGAACGAACGGCACCAATCGTTGAGCAACGACTTTCAAGCGCCGCTGCCCACAAACAAACAAAAGCTCGCATCTCATAAAACGCATCGCCAAATAAAATCAGAAAATGAAGAAACGTGCAAAAGTTCAATAATGCCTTTTTTGTTTGCTCGTTTCCTGTGTCTTTCTAGCAGCAAAGCGTGAGAAATAGCTTCACGAAATGGCGAAACCCCTCTGCTGTCTATGCTTCCGGAACTCACACAGTCAACTGACCACATACCAATCAGGCTGCACCTATCTTGCGTTGCCGTTGCCTCTAGGCACAGGCCTCTGCAACGATAATAAAGCTTGCAAACATCGATGGAATGCGTTTGCCATCACAAGACCACCAATCTAAACTCCGAGCGAATGAAAATGGAACAACAACCTTCACAGGTTTGATCGATTCTAATCGCGCTTCTCTTCCAAGCATCTTCATAATTTTGCACACTCACCATGCCAAAAGCTATAATCTTAAGCCGCCGCTGTTATTCAGTCACACACAATGTACAGCTTCAGTGTCATAAACATACGAACGTATACAACGCTCCACACTCCTGTAGTTACCAGTTAGTGGGAGAAACTCACTGCAGTCTTTGCGCAACATCTTTTTCAGCTTAAGTTTTTGTTTGTTCCGTAACAGCACATAACTAGGGCTATTAAGTGACTTCTAATAATCTTGCAAAGAGAAATAGCATCCGTGCAGAGTACACACTACACAGTTGCCTCAACCAACGACGGCAGTGCTTTCTAAGTAGGAAAACAATGCAGTAAACGACTTTCCATCAATAAAACGAACCAAGGCAGCACTACTGAAAGCAGCAACCAAGTTCGTGCTGCATAAAAATCTTTTTTGTGGGCCAACACATAGCACCGTCCTGTTTGAGTCGTGATTGCAACTTGAACGCGATGCAAACAATATGATGATTCTCAGTGATGACTCTTCTTTCCGGTGATGATTTTTCCTTAAAGCGGCAAGTGGTATAGTGGGTTCAGCACGCACCACCGACGATGGTAGTATAGGTTGAATTCCAGGTTATACCGCAAACTTGAAAAACTGCACTTGCGTCTTGCTCAGCCCCGTGTTCGGCGCTGGCGGGTGGGTTCGAGCAAACGGTTCCCTCGCCAGCAATACAGCATTCACTACGAAAGTAGCCGCATGGCGCAACTCTCAGACACTCAGACAGGAGTGCAAAACTGAGCATAACGTAACTGAACTGACTCTTCCTTCCACGGGCCTTTTTTGCGTTTTGGTGCAGGGGTCTCAAACACGCGGCCCGCTAGGGCGTTCTGCGCGGCTCGCGATGCTTTTTGGGAATTTTCAGATAATTGACATTTGCGTTATTTAGTTTATTCATTGCTGTTTGAAAGTGCTCAGCTAGCGGGTGAACACGTTCCTTTTAAATCAGTGGTTCTCAGACTGGGGTCCGCGAGACAATTTTCAGGGGACCGCGAAGCACCCTCCAAAAAAATCAACACGACGCTCCTGAGGAAAAAAATTTTGCGTAAAATAAAATTTTCGGGCAACAACCAAACTTGACAACCACAATTTGGAGCTATGGTAGTCTAATTCTATTGCGGAACCAAACAGTCACACTTGCAAAAGTGGGCATTATATACGATGCAGATAAAGAGGTGAGCTCTTTAAGGGGACCGTGAGCCATTTAAAAATTGCTAGGAGACCGTTGCGTAATTTTTTAAAATAAGTTTGGGAACCACTGTTTTAAACGAACGTAGAGAAGGTTACAAATCATTTTCCTATAACTCATGATACCCTTCGCAGGAAATAAGATGTTAAAGCTCTTTCCAGTAAGGTTTAAAGACCGCCATTGTTGCGTCATCGTCATAATGCAGCCCTCGGGCAGCCATAATGCGGGCTGCGGCCCTCGGGTTACTTTATAAGTCCTCATTGGACCCTCGGAGCAATTTGAGTTTGAAACCATGGTTTAGTGGATGGTCAGGGTTACCCGATTTTGCCACTTGCGATTGAAATGGTCAAGCGTATGTATGAAAGCCATCACACGAGAGTTTTGAACAAATGTAAACACTTGTCGTCATCGCGTGAACAGCAGTACAACGTGCTCTGCACTTTTATTCACGTATTGCGTGTTGTTTTATGTAAAGAGCGGTGGTCACACGAGTGCGCAGTTTCTGAAAACTGGTGGTAAGTCCTGTTTAATCGTTTTATGTGAACGAATCCTTCAAAACGGCACCGATCGCAGCGACACGTTTAGGCACAACAATGAAAAAAAGCGCAAAAGCTAAACAATGCAGTTTTTTGGTTTATTCGTTTCGTGTCTTTCTAGCAGCAACGCGTGAGAAATAGCTTGAAGTAGTAGCACACCCCTCTGCTATCTATGCTACCGGAATTCACACAGTCAACTGACCACATACCAATCAGGCTGCACCTTTTTGCGCTGCCTCCAGGCACAGGCATCTGCAGTGATGATAAAGCTTGCAACCATCGATGGAATGCAACTGCCATCACAATACTACAATCTAAATGCCGAGCGAATGAAAATGGAACAAAAAACCTTCACAGATTTGACCGATTCTAATTGCGTTTCTCTTTCAAGCACCCTCATAAGTTTACAAACTCACACTTTTAAGCTATTTCCTCTCCCATCCGCTAATAAACCGTCGTCGTTCTTCAAGCAAAACTGTACGCGCAGAAAACACACGAAACTTCAACAGTACAGACCTTGTTATATAGTAATTTCGCGTGTACTTTTATTATTTTGTGACACTTCTGATCAGTGATATAAAGCATGTTCCAATCGCAATTTGATGCAATGCATTTGTTCGTGAACAGCTTAACACTTGATACAATCCCCTGTCAACCTTCACCACCGCAATTGGTGGCTATTTCCGGCCTGCTCCCGTAAAACCCCAACTTTGCTCTTTCACGTTATTCTATACTAAACTTTTTTTCGTTACGTCATTCAGTTTTTACGTTCACATATATTGGTGAGTTTGCTCTACATCCAAATATAAGAAAGCACTTCTAGTTGGAATGCTTCTGGAAAGTAACTAACGGACGAGTTGGAGAGAACGTTTATACTACCTTGCTTCGGTTTGGTATCCTCAAGACATTAGATCATTTAGTTGGGAGAGTGGCCCGCGCTCCTGCAACAACTAGATTGTCCATCAGCTAGCAGGGCACCTCCTGCAATCGTACGCTACGCTGAGTTCCCTACAGAGGCCCTGCATTGGTTCCCAGGCAGGGAAAATAGGCCAGCTGGTCACCTACGGTCTGCGATGCATTTTTTCAATAATTGTCCCATCTTGACCTACCCGAGGGTTCGCGCCACTATCATAGTTCATTTCTGAGACATGTACTTGTACAACCATGAAGAAAGACAGTACCATGTAGGCAAAATCTTGTGTTGAACAAATAAGTAATGTTGCTTTTATTTTATGGTGAACAACCCTTATCATGGTCTAACTAATTACGAACAACTTGATCTTTCGTGGTGGTGACTCTTTTTTACAGATTTTTTCTCCATTGGGTGGATTCTCAGAGAAACTTGCGATGGAAACGGCCAATAAACATTCTAAATGAAACAATTGGCCGTACACCGACGCTGATTTGATTTCCAATCCAAAAAGACTATCTTTTCTCATATAGTCAGTTCTTTTCAGGCATCTTTGAAACAACACAAGTCCTTGCTACGCTGACCTGTGGCAAGAAACACGACCCGTATCATCCCAGAAAATCTGGACTACACTCCTTTATTTCAAGCGATCAATTGCAAAAAAGTTTGAGGCGTTACCTTTCGACAACGGCGCTTCAGTAAGTTGCAAAACAATGTTCGAAGACAGTTCTTGCCACAAAAATATCACAAAACCAAAACGTTTTGTCCAGTCATCGACATGTAGAGCTAATGGTCAGTACGCAAATAGAAAAGCGGGTATCTCAGTACTCTCGGCAATCAGAGCAGTGTTCCATACTTTTACGGAATCATCAAACTCTCCACCAGCTTCAGCCATGTCAAGTCGGTATTGGGCGTGGTTGCTCAATTGTTTGCACATGCGAGCACCTGGTTAAAGAAGAATTGCATCAAGTGGACACCAAAGTATAAATTACTGACTGCCGGTCTCAATTTGAAAATAATCACTACGGCAGCAGAATGTAAGAAGCGCAAACAATGCAATTGCTGTGGAAAGAAAAAGTCAAATGAAACTACTGTCCGTGTCCAATGTGCAAAATACAGCAAGAATTAGTTGAACACCTGCTGCTGCAACACTTAATATCTGATGCTGATGAAAAATCAAGAACAGTATTCGACAAACAAGAAAAGAATGAACATAAAATAACATCTTTCCAGCGTTTTGGAGAATACAATGCTTAGATTCTCCATCAAACTGAAATTACACGCGGAGGTGTGAAACAACTCCCCAGGTTTACACCGAATGCTTTCAAAATAGTAATTAGCAAAGAAAAAACGCCTTACTCTTTTTACACTTCTGAGCTTTTTCACCCCAGCCAAGTTTCAGTTGAATAGCAAGCACAGCTCCAGTGAAAGCTGGCAGTATAGTTGCTATTGACATCATCGTATCTTCAGGAATAAAAGGTAATTGAAACAGCAGCACCTGATGAAACGCAAGATGTCATGGAATGAATAAGAAAAAAAAGGAAATATTAGATGAAGACATCAGCGGAAAAAGCGCTTGATGCGAAACGTAAGTGTCGCTGCTATTTCTGCACATAACTGCCTATTACTGCACGTTTAGCGTCTTTAAAAAATAGCATAACATTTGTTACTTTGGCAGTTGGCACTCACGCACATGAACTAGTTTATCTGTAGCTAAATCTGGGCAGATATAGCCAAATCGGACAGATTTAGCTACAGTATATCAGAGCTGCTCAACTATAGCATTCATGCATATACGAGGTATAACGATGAAGCGTTTTGGCCTGACGACCAGCTGTCTACACTGCCAGCAAGCCTGACAACAGTTACTGTGACGTTTTAAGCAAGGCCTCCTAGAAGACACTATCAAGGAGGCCCTGTTTTAAGACCCTGGCGTCGTTGCCAGCAAGATGATTTAAGGTTTTCATTAGTGCTCTTTTGTTATAATACTCGTTTGTGTTCGAGTCTTCCAGTCATTTTCGATTTAGCTAAATCTATTCTGATTTAACCGCTGTAGCAGCTTTTTGTGCTAAATGTGTCCGTTGTAATTTTTACGTACAGCGCCCCATAGGACACCACAAGGGTGACGCAGCTGAATCTCATCGCAAATTGTTTCGTTAGGAAATTGATTTCGCGTCAGCGACGCATCTTAAGTCCAGCATATTGCAGGCAAAAGCTTTCAGGTGAAATGATAAAAAAGACTAAAGCAAGATCAGAGAAAGTGCCAGGACTACTGTACAGTAGCAAGCACACGATACCCCACGAAGCCGCTATCACCAGAGCCAAAACTAACTTCAATTACAAAGCGGCTGACAGAAGCAGCAGGGAATTAGGGAATGAGTCTAAGGTTGCCAACCGTCCCGGAATGTCCGGGACAGTCCCGGAATTGACGTCTGGCGTCCGGTGTCCCGGGCTGGGTCACTTTCGTCCCGGAAGTTACTGACAGCTCTGTCTTAGCGAGAGTTGATTGATTACTATATTTCCGTAAATTAAGATTGATATATCTATACCAATTTACAAGTTTCTTCTATAATGATAAAATTAATTAGGGCCCTAGAGGTTATTAGGCCAACGCTGCACAATCATCATCTACGACCGCGCAGCACGCGCTGTTGCTTTTGATGTCTATCGTGTTTCGTAAGCTTCTGTTGCATCAATCTTGGAATTCTTGGTATTAAGGTGTACCGGAATGGCGAAACAGAAAGTTGGTAACCCTAAATGAGTCACACAACCGCCCATACATTGCAATAACGAACTCCTGTCCAACGCGCTAACAGCGGCCGTCAATTACCAAGCCCGTTGCAGCGATTAAGTCAGTGACGTGCCGTCAGGAGACTGCCTCCCCTGCCATAATCATGAAATGTGCACAACGAATTTGGGATCCAAACAACAAAACTGAATGAACATTTATCCGTTCATCGTGAAAAGGTGCAAGTACTGTATGATTCTAATCATTTTCACAGTCAAATCATCTGAATTTGCGTATTTCTTCCTCAAGTCAGGGGAAAGTACGAAAGGAGGCAGCGACTGCTTGTGCCTCCTCGACGGGTGGCTTTTGCATTGAGCAGTCTGTCACAGACTGTGCTGGTTTGCTATGAAAATGTGTGAACTGCAAAGGATTTGTGACATGAAAAATCTGCCAAGAAGCTCAGCAGACAATAGACATGAAAGGTCAACAAATCAAATTCAACACCAAATTGCTTTAAAAACTTTTGGAAGCACAAGGATAGATTTGACTTTATCAGCGTTCACAATGTTAAGGCAAAGGAAAACCGAGAGATCTTAAAAGACCTCATTAATGTAACTTCCTTCCTAGCCAAATAGCAATTAGCGTTTCGTAGTAACGATGAGAGTTCGACCTCTTCCAATCGTGGTAGCTACTGTACATGGAACTTTTACATACTCTTGTGAGAAAGGTGAAAGATTAGATAGACATTCAGAGACATCTACTGTGTTTTCTGGCTTCTCAAACAGAATTCAGAACGATAAAAAAGCGATAGGTGATGTGATTAGACATGATATAAAGAACGAAATAAGTGCAGCCCCATTTGTTGCTGTAGATGTAGTCGTGACAACGGATATCGCAAAGCTCAGATCTGTCATTTTGCGTTATGTGGCTAAAAGCGAGTTTGCTTGTGAAGTGAAGAAAGCGTTCTTGGGATGATACGAGCAATGGCAGACCAGCGGCTGCTATTTTTTTCAGTTGTCATCCCTGTTTCCATTTGTTCTTGTTCATTTATTTTACGTGGCATTCATCCAGTATTATTTAGTCAGTTTGTGAATTAAATTGGTTCGTGTTGTTGCGCTCTAGTGCGTGGCGTTAACCTGCGGCGCTGTGTGCAGTCGTGTTTTTAATTCACATATTTCGTTGAAGATATCTGCAGCTGCCGATCATACTGACGGCCTGCATTCTCGATTGGATCACTTTATTCATTGTAGACGTATGCATAAGTTCTAAGACTGTATCAACTTTATAATAAAGTCGTTAAATAGTCATTCTGCAAGCAGCCAGTTGTGTGGTGAATTTATGTTATCCCATTCAATCCATATACTCGCAAATTTGGCTTTGAAAGAGAAAGTGCCTCCCCAGCCACGAACCTCACCGCACGTCACTGCATAAAGCGGTTCACTCGATCTACCATTAAGAAATTTTTGGATCTCTGTGCTTCAGTATAATCCCAACACTACTCGAAAACTGCGTTTGCAGGGATTGCCTCTCCGAGTCGTTGAGAATGTTTGTCTCTGGTGATAGCAGCTTTGTGGGCTAGGGTCTAGTCGTTTTCATCATTTCATATGAAAGCTTTTGCTTGCGAGCGTCCCTGACGCGAAATCGAATTCCTAGCAAAATAAGCTGCGATCCGATTCGACTCTGTTACCCTTGTGGTGTCTTGATATCATTACGGAATTGAGACGTTAACACAAAAAATGTGCTCCTCGGTATAATCAAAACGGGGACAGTTGAAATAAGTACCGTTTCTCGATTAGTATCGAGAGCTGTTGATGAACTGAACTTGAAACAGCTCATGCACTACGTTTAAAGATATATTCAAAGAAAAGAGGCTTGAATGTGTGAAACAAAAGCTTCAGCTCTTTAGCAGATGCAGCATTAAACGCGTTATCAAACGTGATAATTTGAAACTAGGATCAAAGACATTTCCCAAAACACAAATTCTAAAATAAATGTTAATATCAAACAGTATTCCGCAAACGTCATCACGTTTGTAACTTTTTTAAAACTGCACAAGCTTCCTTCAGGGTTGGGGCTGCTGCGGCAAACAAACTCAAAATTTACCATCTATCACACATACCTGAACCACTTGGACAAGGACCAATATCAAAGTAACAACAAGGTTGGCCAGTTTAAACACACCGGTCCTCGAACGCCAGCGCGCATATGCCACTTCGAATCGAGTGTGAAGTTCCTGTAGCAGCATTTTCTGATCGACCTCAGCCGGGTTTTTTATCTGAAGATGCAAAGCAGTTTGCCAGAGATGGCATGAAATGAAATCAATTAGAATCGAACACAGCAATCTGTGACAAAATACGCGTCTAATCCGAGTTCCGGCAAATTGCAGTTTTGCTCAAAAAAAAAAAACAAACAATTTTTTAGAACGAGACACGTATACAAGGAGCCTAATAAAAACGCAATGAAAAGGGTGTGATGCAGAACTTTTCCCATGCCAAATAAACGGAATGAAATGGCAAAAACTTTGCATAACTACGAACACAGTTGCTGGGAATTAATCTGCTTGATCTTTGAAAGGTTACATTGGAAGAGAATTGATATTAAAACGTCGTTGTGGCGAGATGGAATATGGCTTCAATTTTGCAGAAATTGAAAGAAGCCGTTTTTTATTTAGAATGTATGCACAAACCCACTCGCCAGCAAGCTAAACATGTGGCCTTACCTTAACTTCTCTTTGTAGAAAAGGTGGAGCTTTCTTCTTGTTGTTCGAAGCTGTGTCAGCAGCAGGTGCTGTACCTTTCGCATCCACTCCATTTTCATTTAAAACTTTTAAAAATTTCGCCTCAGCTTTCGATGTGGAAGGCAACTGGAAAGGATCTGTACCTAAATTAACCGTGAAATATACGGAGAAAAAGCAAGTGCAGCTTCAAGTAAATATATTCTTTGAAGAAAGGAATCAGGGAAACAGAAACAAAACTGCGTTATAAGTTTATGTTGCTACGGATTAATGCAATCAACACAGAGTAAAGTTAATATTTTGTCGCAAGCCTGAATGAACGAACCAATTTTAGGGCATGGTAGGAGATGTTTTCAATTTGCAATAAAAATTCGACAGCCTAATGCTGAAAACTTCCACAACTTTCAATTCTGCTCCGGTGCACACAGTAGCATATCAAGAAAAACTACTGTCCATAGGATGCTTGTCCAATATGCTTCCAAGCTGTTTTTTTCGGTCATTTGGCGATTATTGATAAAATTTCTTTTGATATGACGGAAAAAATTAAGTTAATTCGGCCTTAATGCCTTTTTCCAGTCACAAAAAATACCCGAAAACGAAAAAATGACAGACACTCTGAAGCTATTTCGGCCAGATGACCGAAATGTCACATAAAAAAAACAACTTCCAAGTACCTGTTGCGGGTATAACTTCTTTAGGAGTTTCATTGACGTTTGGTAAAAGTGGTGCTGGAAAAAATGAAACATAACATCAGTGGTTGGCAGCTTATGGCAATTCGAGCACTAGACGTTGACAAGCCCGTACTCAACTTACCTTGTTCATCATGCTCCATATTGCAGTGTTTCACTCAGTCTCTGTAATTCTGAGATGTTTTGTAACTTCTTATTTTACCAGTGTAACGTTGAAAAATACAACAGGGTGTGCTTTCCACCTTTACAAATAGAGCAAGGCTTTCTGCTTCACACGTTTTCTGCTTCACACGTAAGTATCCTATCGCACTTTTCCCAGGCGTGTCTGATGCACGGATATGAACCATGCGGTAGAAATGAAATATTCTCACATAGAATGACTCCGTGCAGTCTGAAACCGAAGCAAGACATACACTGACACAACTTCACATTTCATCTGTTTAATACAGCTGCATTTCTTCAAACATCTCCAGAACATGGGAGGAAACAACGGGAATCATAACAGGAAGGGCTTATGGGTAGTATAGGGTTGTATACGAATCCCAGCTGCAGTGAAACATATGGACCTGATCGGCTTTGAAACCAAGTTCGCCAACCAGCTGCAACAGCGAAGTAATGCCATTGAGCATAACGTCAATATTGTCTGCAACACTTGGTCGCAGCAAACTTTAGAGTATACAGAATCAAATTTGATCTGCCAAGATCAATAAAATTGTAACAGTTTAAGACGTAAGCACATACAAAATTGCCGAGGTCAGTTTAACTAATAAACATGTCAAAGTCTTCATCAAATTTACAACTGAAACCATACAAAAAGTGAAAAAGTGCGTGAATGACATTTCTCGGAAAAAGATCAGAAATGCTTTCGCAAAGACACATTAAACAGCCAAACAAATGTTTTTGACGACCAGACACTGCATTAGATGCTTGCGCTGTGGATATAGCGTTGTTCAAACCAGGAAAAGGGAACGTAATTTGCATCAGTAAGCATTACACTCAGATCTTTTGCTACGGTTTGAGAACTGAATGAATTTAGTTGTTCTGCATCAACAAGTATGCAGTGAGCACTGCGTAAGCGCACAAACATTCCAGCTGCCGTACATAAAGCAGCGGTTCTCAACTGGGGGTTCCCGGGCCCCTGGGATTCAAAACAAGACTGGTGACGACCAAACTTTCCTAATCTCAGCCAGTCACATCATTCGACCAAAACACTCGTCATTTTCACCCATGACCTTCATGACATTCCAGAGGATGATGATATGATTGCTTTTGAATAAATTGTTTGTTATCGGGTTTCTGAATAAAAAACATGTTAATTATAAGTAAATGTAGACAGTTTTTCGTAATTACTATTTATTTAGAAATCTCTTAATTTTTACTTTGTAACTTCATTTTTTAATATATCAAAATAAGACATCCCCGGAAAATAAGCCCTAGTGTAAATTTCGCAGTGAAAATTAATATAATCCCTGTCTTACTATAGGGGAAACACGATGTAATAAAGCACAAATAATCGTAACTGAAAAAAATAAAATTATTGCAAGAAAATTGTTAGCAGTTTGGATTTTCACAGATAATTTGATTGATTCATCTTTGCGCGGAAATATTTGTTTTTTACAAAATACAGTTCTTCCTTTGTTTCCGGTTCATGGCAACGCTCCTCCGTCTTCATCCATTAGCAAGAGACAAGAACGCAATTGGGGCCTGCCAGGCTGTCATGACACACCCACTTTTTCAATAAAATTTAAATTCCTTGAAACCCAACGATTCCGAACCCACAACTTCTCCACTGTGCAGCTGCCACCGACACGATTTTAAAATACTCCTTATCAGAATAGCGTCATTGACAAAGTGAAAGTAGTTTTCAGTTTCTTTAAAAAAATATTTCTCATTTGTCTACAAACGTTTTTCCTGTATGATGTATGAGCCCCCTGATGCAAGCCTTATTGAACCGAAAGTGACAACCGATTACACATTCTTAAAACTAGTTATCTGCGTAGCGACGGTTGTAGAACTAGAGGACTGATATCCATGCAGAGGAAAAACTTTTTTTCAGAAAAAGCCCAAGCAAGGCTGTTTTTGTTTAAACATTCATTGTATCTTATACAATTAACTGTTTTGTTCTTCGGGCAAAACAACTTTTACCACCAGCTGTAACAACACAACAGAAACAAATTTGAAAATGATCACCTAACAAACTTCTGCAGCTGAATATATCTCACTATTAAAAATTTCCGCAGTGAGTAGTTTAAAGCAGGGGTACAATTAATGTCTGGAACGCAGAATACGAAGCTGTGCGATAAATATTTTCATGACTTCGTCTTTAAAAATTTCCTGACTGCAAATAAGGGAAAAAATTGTGCTCAAGTAGGTTCATCATTTACTGTTATTTATTTGTTTTAACTGAATTTCAAGAGCTGGATCAAACAGCAATACAAGAAAACAAAGCGCTAACTTCTACGAAAAACAAGGGGAAGAGATGCACATTTTCGCGAGAGTATGAACAAACACGCTCAATCGTTCAGAGCAGGATTGAAGAAATGTTTCAGCATCACGACCGAATTTGGACAATGTCAAAAACTTGTCAGTCCAAGACCAAGCCGCGCCCTCGGCACCAGTGGGTGCAAGGGTGAGCTTCACTCGAGGCGGTGCCATTGGCTTGGCACACCGCAATATTGACTATAAACGAAGCTGCGAACACCGCGGCGCAGAGCAAGCGGAGATGGGCGACAGCAGACCACGCGCCACACTTCAAAAGTTAAATGCGAGTGCAATAAAGTATAGTAAAATTTCCTTTAGCTGGTATGCACGTAAGACACAAACAACGCGAATTGGTGGATTTTTAAATTACTGCGAAGTGTGCATGAGGGCAAAACCAAGTTGTAATAAAGAGGGTTGATTGTATTTGAGTGCCAACGACCACAAATGAATATTCACGGGATTTCGAGTAAGCTGGAGTCATTGTACTGCAGTTGCGAAATTTAACCATAGAAGTGACGCTGTTCGCCGCATTTAATACTTCATTGCATGATGTATTTCTGCTGAGTTGGTGAAACGACGGGAAAGGCTGTAGCATTTTGCTCGACTGCAATGTGATGTTTCTGCTGAACTTTGCCTGGAACACAGGCAGTCGTCCTGTTTCCATCAGCTGGAGGCGCGATGACAACATAATGTTAGTTGAAACGGCAAAGTTTACGTGGTCGGACGTACCATGTCACGACTAGAGATGGTACGGGCCAGCACTTTTGCAGCCCGGCCCGCCCGGAGGTAACAAGAAACCGCCCGGCCCGAACTGTTTATGCTAAACCACAAATTATTTTCCGGACCGGCCCGTAATATAACGTAACCTCAAAAGCAAAGTAACAAGGCAGTGGCTACAGAACCATCGATGTATCTTTAAATTTGAAACCTTATTCAACCATCTCCTATAACTTGACAGTAACGCACAAGGAGAATGCAGTAGGCTTTGCAGAAACATAGTAAACACAAAAGGTAAACCTTAGCATTGTAATGCTAAGATAAGCTAACCCAAAGCTAAGTTAACCCTAACCTAAAGGTAATGCTAAGCTAACACTAAGGTAATGCTAAGCTAACACTAAGGTAATGCTAAGCTAACCTGACACTAACCTAACGCTAACCCATAAAGGAAAAGTTTGGAAAGTTTTGAAAAAAGTAAAGAAAAACTGGCCCACAAATTGAAACGTGCAAGCATTCACTTGCGAAAACGTAAGGTACCAAGTCAAGAGGTGAAACCTCGACAATTGGCATGGCAGACTTGGAACCTATCCGTTAGGCTACCAGATCAATGCCAGTTGAGTGACAAAGTGACCACTTTATTCGAACCGCGTCATGCGAGGCGGTATGATCGAATAAGTTTTGAAATAATAAGATCCATAGGTGTTTCCGTAGACACTTCCAAGTAACAACACTTAAGTTTTCAGTTCATTGTCCTTTATACACTAAAACCATGTAGTCTTAAGGCAGTGGCTATACGTCGGCCATGGGACCTTCATTTTTAAAAAATTTTTCGTTCACCGACTGTAACGTGTCACACGACAAGTGTGCAGTAGGCTGCACTACAATCGCAAGTAGTAACATACTAAACCCTACATCAAAATCTTAAAACCCTAACCTAAACTTAGCCTCTAATAAACTAGGGGTTCCCAAACTGGGATACATGTACCCTAAGGGTTACCTTTCCTATTTGAAGGGGTACATTTAAGGTTAGCAATTGAAGGGAAAAATATGTTTACATATAGGCTATGTCATTTCGAAATATTTATGCATTCGTCTGTGAATAGTATTTTCAAAATCATGCTTATTGGTAAATATATATTTGTTATTTTCCTCAACCTTTTGGTCATAAGCAATTTTAGGGGTACATGCTCATCGATCGAAATGCTGAATGGGTACATACATGGCCAGAGAAAGTTTGGGAAAACCTGTCCTAAGCCTAAACCTGAGTAACAGCGACAGACTATAAATGAAAGTATTTGTTGCTTTGATTGATTCTTAACATGGTTCACTGATTTGTGTGGAAACAAGTGAAACGGAATATGAGCAGAACGGTGAAAGAGAAAGAACAGCAGCAAACAATTTCATTGTTAGATTTTGAAACTTTGCAAAAAACAAAAAT
>JGI24158J21664_10004307_pt1 | contig 18280 bp, 16 predicted proteins | sample Ectturendosymbi3_FD_21664 | JGI IMG/M metagenome (IMG submission 21664)
CTTGATCCATACATTAGGCGCACCGGCTTATAAGGCGCACGATCAATTTATGAGGAAAAAAAAGGATTTAAATTGCGCCTTATGGTCCGTAAAATACGGTAGTTGTTTCTAGTTGGTGCACTTGAAGTTAACAAAGCATAAACAAGTTATATTAAAATAAATTATTTTAGAATTAGGTGGGCACCCCCCTACATATTAAATCATAAAAAATCAAAATAATCTTATTTGAATTTTTTTAAATCCGATTTAAATCAAAAAATCAAATTTTTTTTTTTAATCATGATTTTTATCGACGCTCCTTGAAAATTCCAAGTCTTGCATATAAAAAACTGCTTTGTTACTCATGCTAACATTTTTTTGTTTCGGTTAGTGTGTCATCACTGACAGCAGCAACTTTTTAAAGGTGTTCCAGGCTCATTTTGATCACCTAGCAACTAGTGCTACTTTGTCAAAAAGCTCACACATTTCATCATGATGTACCCAGTAAGAAATTTGTTATTACTTGATATTCTATAGAAAAACAACATTTTGAACATGATGAGGCTATTCTAGCACTGTAACCTTTGACGACATACTAATTTTTTGGTAAAAGACTTAGACAAAGGAGTACATAATTTTATGAATGTCTTTGTGATTGAAGCAAGGACAATTAACAAATTGATTTCAAAAACAATACAAATATTATTCTTCACCTAATACAAAGACAAATGTAAGAGCAAAATCAATGAACTGCCAAATCAAATAGTTCCTTCAACATCAAAACATAGGAAAACCTTTTGTTGTACAGTCATATTTTATCTCAAAAAACTGATTTAACAACAAACACACGTATATTTAGAAAACAGCTGAAAAAATACTAACATTTTCATTCTCAGATTCCACTTGAACCTTTAGTGAAGATGTGTAAAGTGAAGAAATTCGATTTGCTTTCACATAGCCTGTCAAACAATTTGGGAGGCTCATCACCAATTCTAAATCGTGAATTGACTTGACACATCCAAGAACCAACATGCCTTCATGTAATGACTGTAAAAACATTATTAAAATAAACACTGATAAAATCATTCAAGTTAAAACAATATCAACCCAGCTTAGCAAATCTAACAAGTATGGAAAAAATGGCTACGTTGATCAATGACTGCTATTTGTATTAACTTTGGATATCTATTAACCTATTAATTTAATATATGCCAAATACACAAAAACAATGACAACCTTGCAGAAGAAACTGAAGTATCGTAAGTACAACATAATTTATGGTAAATCTTTGCTAACCCTCCATTATATATGTAGCATTTCTTGAATAATGTAAATGGAGAAGCTCATCTATTCGTGTTCAAGATCCACAGGTGAAAAAGGTTTTGAATTATGAATTTATGACTGGACAAATGTCTGGAATTTAAAAGGTCCAACCTTTATTCGTTGTAATAAAAACAAGTTTTTGGTGAATGAACCAACAACGTATCATCTTCATACTCGCAATCCTTTGTAAAGAGTTAAAAACAATAATTTAGTGCAATTTTAAACCATTGTCTGTTTTACTAAAAATACATCAATTATAAACAAATGCAATCATAAACAGGCAATAATCTGCAAATTCAGAAACAACACTGTAAAATGGAATCACCTTCATGTGAAGGAAATCTACACCTTTTGTTTTGCAAGAATGATCATCTTCAATTTCAGTTTGTGCTAACTGAGGCCACCCAGACTGCTCAAACTCAGATTTCCGTTTTTTTGACGTGGATCCTTTCCTTTTAATTTCTTTTGGCATCTTCAAATGCAACAAAGTAATACAATGACATTTAAAAATACTAATATAATGCAGGTTCAAAACATAAATTTCAGGCATCTGTGCAAATGACTGTTTTTTCTCCTGGGACATATTGGCCATTTTTCCCATGGTAGTATCAACATCTGCCGTAACAGTATCCACTAGTCTGAATGTCTGTATTTTCAGACATTATGACCAAATTTACTTCATTTTTTTCAGTCATTTTTTAAAAAAAAATTTGTCTTTGACCAAAAAAAAAAACTGTGCAAATGAGAATGGTCTTTGTTTGTGAAATGTCTTAGTGGTACAGATAAACAAACCAAAAACTGTGCTAAGCTCATGCAACTAAATCGATGTTAGAACATCTGTAGATGCTATTAACCTTTCAACACAATGATATTAAAACTGCTATTTGAATATCTTAACAATTAGCAGTTCAATCTAAACAGAACCTTTGATGAAATAATGGCTTATCTGCCACGAATACTGAATAATACTGCCTTATCTTCCAAGAATACTAAATGATGCCTTATCGGTCATGACAATCAACACTTGGGAGAAATGTTGATTTTCATGGAATTAGGATTTACAACTTTTAGTGGACCAGGTTTCAATTTTACAACATTACATTTATTAGCTTTTAACACTTTGGTGCCTGCTTTACATAAATCTGTTTTGTAAATCTTTGCACTGTTCTCAGCGTGCATAAATGTACGTTTTTACCAAAATTTATGATTTTGGGCACTGGTTCTAATGTTTTTTGCCCTGGAAAAGGCTTTAAATTACGGTCCTAGACTGAGTTTAAAAACAACAGGTCTTGGAATAAGATTCCGAAGTCTTTGCGGTTCAGAGGCTTTTTCAAAGCATGGCCCTTTTCAGTTGGTCTACCTGGGCAAAACAGTATCTGCAGCAGTGACTGCAATAAAAGTGCGTTGATATGCTGCCAAATGCTAGGAAAGCATAAAAGATTGCACTGCTAACGTTTAAGTAGGTCCAGGCTGTAGGAATTTTGGGCAAATGTCTCAGATCTCTACGTAAGTTGGTCAAAAGTTGCAGTTGGCCTCATCATTTACAAAAATGACAAAGGAAGTGGACCAATTGTTGTTTGATGCCTCCTCTGTGAGCATTTCCAAGGAAACAACCCAAAAAATAGAAAATGCAAGATCTCAACAACTGAAAGAGCTACAACAAATATTTTTAATGAACCAGAATTAACATGTTCCTATATGCATTTAACACATCTTACTTGCTTATTTTATGTTTTTTGAGACATTTAAAATTTCTTGATTTTTTTATGATTTTACGTTAAGTTTTTGATAATTTTATGAGTACTTGTATGAAACTTAATAGAGAATTTAGAAAATAATCTTGTTGAACACTGTAATCCACAGTGCAATGATCAGCCAGAAGCTTAACACTTTGAGAGCCGCCTGGTTTCGGCAATTTTCGCAAAAAAAACAGCAGTTTTCGGTTGCCTTACCAACGTCCTAACTCCTCCGCCCATTGCGCTAGAGAGCTGTTCAGCGGTTCAAACAGATCGGCCAGTCTAGTAGATTGCACTCGAAAAAAATTTTTTTGCTTGGGGGGTGCGGTTTTTTTTTGAGTGACGTCATAAGTGGAGGACTTTTTGGCTACCTTGGCCCACTTCGGATTAAGAATAATCCGAAACGTCTCAAAATAAAACATGTATAGTTTTTTGATGGCTTTTTTAGTGTTGATGAAACTGTTAAGTCTATCCTAATTTTATGCTCCAAAACACATAACGTTTTTTGAAGGCTTTTTTAGAGTTAATGAAACTGTTAGCTATTACTGCTACCTTCTTATGTTCAAGGTAATTGATATGTTTTAGGACAGGCTTTCTCAATCAGGGCCCTCGGCCACCTCTAGGGGCCACAGAGCAGTTTTCCGGTAGCCATGAGCAGAGGCCTTTACTGAATAGCTCTGCCGCAATATTGCAAAACCCAAAACAAAGTTACGTATTTTTATTGATGAGCAGGGGGGCATAAGTGTTGAGTCTTTGGAAATGGAGCCACAACCCATGAAAGGTTGAGAACCACTGCTTTAGGATTTCATCCGAAGTCACAGGGTAAAAATTCAAAGATTCTGTTGGGATGAGTGAGTCCAAACAATTTGTTGGATGATTGGTAGGATCTGGAACTGGGAGGGATTCAATGATGTTCTTTCTAATTTATATGAAAAATTTATAAAATTTACTGCTTGTGGATAATGTATTTATTACACACTTGACATCTGAAATCATTAGTTTTAACCACTAATTATAGTATTTTTCTTTTTTCTCCCTAGCATTAATTTGACCTTGCACTGTTCTCTCGTATTTATGTCAGCAAAGTAAGATTTTCACTGCTTTTTTAGTTTTGTTCTGTTTGTATTTTTGTATCATATTGTAATTACCCAAGGGTCTTGTGGGGTGACCATATACCACATATTGTACTGACATTCTGGAGAGAACTGGTGCTCCAGATATATTATGTCTGCTTAGAATAAATTGACTCTGTTGGAGTGGCCATGTGTGCATAGTGGAAGATGGTTGGCTTCTGATGGATGTCTCCTATTTAGAAGCAAACCTCTGTTCCTCGACTTGTCGACATCCTAAACTCTGCTACAAGGATGTACTGAAAAGGTATTTGAAGGCAATTAAGTGCTTGCTCTCACAAGAGAAATGAACATATTTCATCCATACGTAAATCACACACTGCAATTGCCACTGAAATGATAATCAGACATGACCGGAAAAGCCATGGAAATAGATCCATAAATGATGTGTAGTCTGTGATCACGTTACATGCATCAAACAGAAGATAAAATGTATCCATTAGGTTACAACTGTTAAAACAAAAAACTCAAAACCATTCAAATAAAACTTACCTCTTTGAACAGATTATCACTTTTATCCACATGCACTTTTTTGTTGCTTGTAGCAGAATGAACCTTTGGCAATTTTCCTCTAGGAAAGCATTCATCTTCATCCATTTTGGGAAAGGGACAAACTATGGTGTAATACTACACAGAACTCTGAGAAGTCATGGTTAGTAAGAAATTAAGAAAATTTAGAATATCTCTCAACTATCAGTGTTGCTCAAGATTAAAAATTCTGAAACAAACTCTTTCAAATTCCACTAATTTACTACGTAAAGCCAAGATTTAAAAAATATTTCACATCATCATGCTGGACAAAAAGATGGCACTTATTAAAAAAAAGAATTAAGTGTGACTGCTTGTTTACATGAAGTCACTCTACCTGAAAAATATTCTTACTGTGAAGTGTCGATTTAAAGGGACTTTTTATAGACATACTGGTTTTCCACTAATGGGAAGCAAATGACACCCACTGTGGATTTATATTCTTCTTGACACAGCAATACATTTGTGTTATGCTGTCAATGGATTTATTTACAGATACATTACACAAAGAGCTATTAGTTTTGCAAATGTCTGCACCAACTATTGTAAGCCTACAAGCGTCGTGATATGTTCTACTGTGCTTGAATCTTCTAAGGCAGAGGTCACCAACGTGGTTCCCGCAAGCACCAGGTCATCCGCAAGCACCATGTAGGCCACCCGCAGGCCTGTTCTAAAAATAACATTAGCATGATCAATGTCTTCACATTAACAAATATCAATACTAAAATAATTAAAGGTAAATTGAGCAAAATTTTTATTTCAGAAGTGTGTATCAAACTAGTAGCCCTTCACATTAATTGGTACACAAGAAGTAACCCGCAGTTTCAAAAAGGTTGGTGACCCCTGTTCTGAGGCATCTGTATTTGCTAAAAAAAGTAAAAGATCAACTGAATGCAGTTCTTAGTATGAGGAATGGATTCCATACTGCTGTGCTAGAATGTCAAAAAATTATGATTCCTCAAAGAAGGCATCATTCATGCAGCAAGAACCAAACAAACATACTGGACTTGAATCAGGCATAGAGGCAGTCATATACATTCTGTACATTCGTAAGTTTCCATGATGAGAATAATGAATGTCTGCTGCTGGTAGATACAGAAAATGTGTTCAATGAACTGAACACCAGGATTCTGAAACTGTCTTCACCAAAAATCCAAGAGCTTCTCAAAAAAAAGCCACAAAGCATGCAAAACCAAACAAAATAGACATTCAACCTCGTCACAAAAATCGATATAATACAATTCCAATCATTAGAAGCATTTTCTTTCCCTGTAATTACACTGTCATACATTTGTTTCTTATCAATAACATCAATCATTTTTAGGGCAGTCAGTAAAATCTTTGCAATATTTTGTGCACCCTGCATGGTCATAGACTCTTGTCAGAAGAGATTTGTAATATTCTGCTTAGACGAGGTTTTTCCAGAACCAAGCCATTCCAACTGAAAAAGCCACACAAAGATTTGGCTGTGGCTACAGACACACTTGTGGATCTTGAAATTTGAAAATTTTTCATGTGCCACCTGTGACATAACAGTAACACACGGCGAGAGCGCAGTAGACTTGGTACAAACGAACTAAACGTAAAAGATAAATGCTAAACCTAACCTTAACAATAGCACTAACCACAAACCTAACGTTAACCTAACCTACTGCAAACATAATACTAACCTAACCCAAAGCTAACACTAACCTAACCCTAACACTAACCCCTAAAGGTAACACATAAGCCTGAAAAAAGTAAAGAAACAAAAGAAAAAGTCAGCAAAGTGAGAGTCAAACCGAAAACCATTGCTTTGGCAGACATAATCAAATGCACAATCGCCAGGCTACGAGATCCACAACGTTTGAATGACAAACTGACCCTTATATTTGAATCGCGTCAGGTCAGGCATACCCGTAGTCACTTTCAAAAGATTTTGTATGGCTTTTTTTGGAAACCAAAAAAGGTTATACAAAATCTTTTCAAAAAAAAACCAGAATTTCAAAATCTGGCCTCAGAAAAAAACAACCAACTGGCAACCCTGCTGAACAGAATACTACAGTCAGCCCTGAAAGCATTATGCCATGTGATCATTCCATGTCAAGTGATACAGCAAAACTAGGATTTTTTATCTGACCCTCACAAAAATCAATTGATGAAATTTCAAAAGGGAAAGATCTCAGCCTTCTGAGCTCAACAATGCTAAAATTTTTGAAATTGGACCAAGTACTACATTTCAGAAATTACAAGCATTTGTAATTTTTATGCTTTTTTAAACTAAAGTGTCATACAATGGACTATGTTCATTGGATTCACTCCACATCATACCACTGTTGGTCTGCCAGGTGGTCGGTGGTCACACCACACACGGATCTCACAAACGCAACTCCAAAAATGGAGTACCGTCATTGTGCGTGTGTTCCACCAGGCACATAACACCCCAAATGGGGTTGGACAGACAGAGGCAAAGACAGATTACACAAAGGTTTAGCAGTAAACAGCAACACAGTAGTGTGACGGTGTCAATGACATGACACCAGTTACATTTGTGAAATAAATGGGCAGTATACATAGATAAGCTATGACTTTTTATGAAACCATACCTTAGAATTAAATAATTCTCTAACATACTAAACCCCTCCCCCCTTTTTTTTGTTGTTTTGTTTTGTTTTTCATATACCTAATACTTACCTTATTACTGAAATCAATAATGATTATATACTGTTAATAATACTGTAACCTGCTCACATCCTTCACTCTTTGTGACACCATGCATCTGGTTGGGAACAACTCATCCATGCAACCCATCCAATTATGGTCTGTGGGTAAATCTACATTTCTTCATGATGTGTATTTATAAACTTTGTTTTCCGCCCATGCTACTTGTTCTTGCTATAAAATGTTGTACTAAAATGCTTTGCCCTCTGCCTCATAACCATTGTTGCTGCTTACTTTCTTCACCAATATGCTTGCCTCGCCTGCTCATCTGTACATGCCTCATCTCTTCACCCATTGCTTGCCCACCATGATGATGATGGTGACCATCATCTGTGTTATGTTGATGTTTTTTTTGGAAATTCTGTTGTGCATCTCTTTTCTGGGTTGTGTTTTTTATTTTGTTTACTGGTGTTGTGAACTGATATGCAATGAAATCAGGGATATTGCTACTACACAACACAGTTATCAAGTAAAATAACTCCACGCTGGTGGCTAGTTTGACACACAGTAGTGTTAGGTACAATAAAACTCCAAAAATGTGTAGAACAGTAGGTCTACCAAAAATCCCTAAATCTGTAGTGGTGCAGCATAAAATGAGAGTGCCAATGGCAATAATAAATGTTAAAAATAGAAGCAAATATGATTTGCACAGTGACAATAAACTGAAATAGTTCATTTCACACATTTTCATACTTCTCCGAAAATCTCTAAAAAGGGCCAAACATTCCAATCTATTATCTAAATGACAAAATCCCTAAGCTAACAGTGAGACCACTGACCAGTGTTGCCACTGGAGTCAGTCGCGTTAACATCAGATTGTTGCCTTTTTCAACATCCAGGTTTTTACATTGCGGTTTAATATTTGCTGGCAATATTCTGGCAGCAACAGATCGGCTGGAGCTATTGTGCCGGCAGTCGAAGATTCGGTTTCGTGGCATGAAGCAATACAAAGAAATAGGTCACTTTGTCAAGAAAACGCTGTCCTGCTTGTGGTGTAATGGTTAGGTGTTACGGCTGCTATGCCAATGGTTTGCGGTTCGACTCGCGCCTTGCCGACTTTCGTTTTCTTTATTTTCTTTGCTTTTTTCCAGGCTCCGCTTAGGTGTTACCTTTAGGGGTTAGTGTTGTTTGGTTAGGATTAGGTTAGCATTAGCTTAGTTGCGTTAGGTTAGGGTTAGTGTTAGCATTAGGTTAGGGATAGGTTAGGTTAGTGTTAGGTTAGGGTTAGCTAGGGCTATGGTTAAGGTTAGGTTGTAAGTTTATCTTTTAGTTATATTTACTTTCCTTTCTACCAAGCCTTTTGCTGCTGCCATCCTGGCAACAAAATTAATAGGCACTGCCTTAGTACAAGCTTTATTTCCTTCTATTACCAATACCAAACAAAGAAAGTGCGATAAACCACGTTAAATCCAAAACAGAGAATACTGAATAGTATCATCATTGAATGGAAAAGTCAGCTATTATGCGTAACATATATGTTAATCCTATTCCCAATGCTACGAAGAGAGCTTCTTGAGTTTGGAACGATTAGCAAATACACAAGAGGATAAAACTGATGAAGGAAACTTAAAAATCATGAATCTAACTCATTTTCATCCTAAAAGTATGGAAAATTTGGGAAAAATTACAACAGCTCAGTCAACATCAGATTTGTCGCCAAAACATCAGACATTTCTCTCAAAACGTTAGATGTGATGTTGAAACATCAGAAGTGGCAACACAAACACTCACTGGCACTGACTGACTCTCCACACGACGCCTGTTGTCAAACGAAATTTCTTACCTGCTGCAAAATTTCTGACCTATTTTTGTTTGTCGGTTGTTTTGCTTCTCAGAGTAAAGGATTACAGATTGGCATTTAGTTTTTTTCGTGTGTTGTGCAAATTAAAACATTTTTAGTTAGATGTCAGACACCAACAACAAGCTATGTATGAGAATAACCACTGAAAAAGTTTTAGACCTAAATTATTTTTCATTTTTAACCCTAAGCCGACACACGTACCTAAACCCTAAGCCCTAATGATCAGTTTTCTCAGCGTATTTGATATGCAGAATATCACTCACAGCATGCGCACATGGCATAAAAAAAGTCAGAAATTTCGCTTGTCATGATACCAGTGCCAGTGGCACACATGTTGTTGTTGTGCTTTTACAACTTGATGGCGCTATTGCTGTGTCTTGGCAGAGAAATTGTCCAATAATCCCAGGCAACGTGGTGACATTTTTGGACTCATCCCTTCATTTTTTATTGTGTATCTTTTCTAGACGCTAATAAAATATGAAAATGTTTTGAATGACTTTTTTTCTTCTAAAACNAGGTCATATATTTGCTTGATCATTACGAGATGTCTAGTAATATTGCATTAAAATTCCGAATTCTCAACCTNTTCCGCATTCAGGATTTGCTGACTCACCACTTTTCATTGGATTACCGCGGGAACTTCGAGCTNGCTGTGTGAGTGAGTGGAGGGCTAGGCTTAACCACATTGTTTGAAATATAATGGTTTACCGATGAAAGCACTAACTAGGCGTAATTAGGTCAGCACTCTGATCTATCGCTGATGTATCAAGGGCTGCTTGTCTTGTGCATCAATTTGGAATGCTTTTTCTGGTTTTGAAGATTCTGGGAAGTCCCTGGCAGAAGTCTACCAACAACATGAAAAGGAGAAGGATAAATACAATCAAAGAGTGATTGACATAGAGAAGTCTTCATTCCATCCCCATGTCTTCACAACAACTGGAGGGATGGCACCAGAATGCAACAGAGTAAACAAAAGACTGGCAGAAAAAATTAAAAATAGCTGAAAAACGCAGGGAGCGGTATGCATCTGTCATAACATACATATAAGGACAAAGCTCAGGTTTGCTTTTTTGAGGAGCACCCTTGCTGCAATGCGAGGATTTCGAGGCAAACGAAGTGATGTTTACCTCCAAGANCTCACGGACATTGACTTCAACTTAATTCCTAGGCCCACAGTCACATGATAAAGCTGAACGACGGTATCTGACATGACACCAGTTAGTGAGTTACATTTGTGAAATAAAAAAATGGGTAGTTTACATAGGTAAGCTATGGATTTTTGTGAAACCATACCTTAGAACTAAATAATTCTCTAACCTACTAAATGTTTTTTTTTGTTGTTCATGTACCTGATACTTACTGAAATCAATAATGATTATACACTGCTAATAATATTGTAACCTGTTCACATCCTTTATTCTTCAACTTCATTCGGTGACACCGTGTATCTGGCTGGGAACAACTCATCCATGCAACCCATCCAACTATGGTCTGTGGGTAAATCTACATTTCTTCATGATGTGTATTTATAAACATTGTTTTCCGCCCATGCTACTTGTTTTTGCTATGAAACGTTGTACTAAAATGCCTTGCCGTCTGCATCAACCATTATTGCTGCTTGCTTCCTTCACCTATATGCTTGCCTCACCTGCTCGTCTGTACATGCCTTATCTTTTCACCCATTGCTTGCCTACCATCATCTGTGTTATGTTGATGTCTATTGCGTTTTTTTATTTTTGCCATGTGCTGCATTTCTTTGTGACTCCATTTTGGTTTGTTTGTGTACATATTTTCTCTTTCGTTTCTATTTTGGTGTCATTCTCCGTTTTTTCTATTATGAGTTTACCTGTTGTGAATTCAAAATTGGCAGGGCAGTACTATTCAGTACCTTTTTGCTCTACCTTTAAGATGCTGTGGTTGAGAATATCTTCATTGTTTTACGGGGTCGGGCGCACTCATTGAGTGATTGTGTTAAGTTGTGAATGTAAATTGCATAAAAACAAATGTTCTCAATATTGCAGTGAATGCAATGGTTAGAGTGAAAAGAAAACTGTAATACCTTGTATGTTTCATGTACTTGTTTCAATTTGTGCATTTTGGTGAAAGTAAAAGAAAACAATAAATCTATTTTAGAAAAGATTAACTAGCTTTTTTATGTTGCTTCATACATTTGATTTGCTGCTTGTAACTTGTGATGCCAGTAGACTTGAACTTGTTAAAAATATGATGTAAGCCAAATAATGCATATTACCTTAATTTTTATGTGCAAGTACCAGTGGCGTGCTTTTCAAGTTCAGTCTGTTTTTTTTTATTTTTTTCTGGGGTTTTCTTCTTAACAGAGTGGCAACACTGGTGCACAGTAGTGTGCTGCAGGGTTGCCAGATTGGCCGTTTTGCAGTCAAATTTTAGAAATTTGACTGTATTTCGAGTTGCTTGGTTGGCTGTTTGGCTTTTTTTGGCCGTTTTTTGAAGGTGGTTTGGCTGAAAATTTGTTTCGTTGACCATTGTTGATATGTCTGTATTTCTGCTTAGGCTAAACTGTCAACTACAATACCTTTTTTGAAGTCTTGTCCCCTGTCATTTCGCCTTGTATAGTGAATTATAAGTGACAGCGAGGTAGTGTGAGTGTGCAATTATGCTTGCCGCGTTGTGCAGACTAAGACGTTGTGCATCATGTGCGACTGTGCGCATACCTGTAGTGTTTATGGGTTCTGTACCTGGCATTGTATTCTTGAATGGAAAATACAGTAATACAACATACATTTCTAAAATTTGACTGGAGTCAAAAAACCCCAGATAGTTACAAAAAACCCCAGAAACCCAGATAAAACAGAAAAACCCCAGATCTAGTAAAAAAACAGCAGTGGCAACACTGCACACCAGGAATGCCAAATTTATTTTTTCAAAAAAGCTAAACCTTTTGTTAAAAAAGGTCAAAAACAGCCAACAAAATCGCTGAAGAAAGCCAAACATTTCATTAAAAACAGCCAAACCCTTCTCTTGACAAAACTAAATTTATTGAAATTTGCCTCCTCACGAATCAAATTCACATAAAAATGCATATTGTATACTCACAGCGCCTCAAAAAGTAACTAATTCAAAACTATTTTTAGAATTTGTCACTTATGACAGAAAAATGCCAATTTTTTTTTCACAAACACTTATCAACACTAAGCTTGCAGTTTACTGTAATGAGTCAAAATGCATTCAAACATAAGTTTATTTTGCGCTGACGCTGAATACAACCACAATTGGGATAGCCAACCCGTGGCTTGCGGGCCACATGTGGCTCTTTGCCCAGTTTCATGTTACTCTTACGTAATTATATACCAGAAGTCCCACTAAATAATATGCACAACAGTAAAATGCCTTGTGAAGTTCTGTCATGTTGGTGGTGTGTGATATTTACAGTAAATCTAGCTAAGCAAAAGTATGTGTGTGAGTGAGGAAGAAATGGGGTTTTGTACATATGTGCCCATGTGTATGATGCGTTTTTTTGCTGCAGCACAGCAAGAAATGTGGCTGTTGGTCTCTGACTGGTTAGCCACCCCTGCAATAGCAAGACATATTTCTAAACGAATGGCCGCTTCATAAAAAATGCAGGGATTATGGACATTAGACATAATGCTAAATAAGCTAACACTTGAATGCATAACAGGCAGAAAAGATTCACAGCTAGGTAGAAACTAATTATGTCACTGCAAAATCTCACAGTTAAAAACTGTGGGCGTGGCATGTTTCCTAGATTATTCAGAAATGAAGAAACGCTTAATTTACAAAGGTTAACTTAAAAGCACAACTTGGCACTTTGCACAGAGTTTGTTGAAGACATATAGTGGCAACAAAAAAAGAACTGATTAGTAAAACAGGCAGTTAGAAATATTAGGATAACAATACAAAAAGTAAGTTTCGTTACATACGATATCAAACACATGGATTGGCACAAGCCATTACCAACCCTATGGTCTGCTACATCACAGTAGTTCCGCGGGCGTAATACGAGCCCATGTCACCATGTGCAGTTGCCAGACAGACGAGTAGGGCTAGGCTTAACGAAATTGTTTGAAATATAATGGTTTATAGATTAAGCACTGACGAGGCATAGGTCAGCACTATTATCTATCACTGATCTGTTAAGGGCTGCTTGTGCATGATTTCGGAATGCTTCTTTTTGTTTTGAACATGCTGTTGTTGAGAATCTGTTTCTTGTTTTATAGGCGCATTGTGACATGACTGCAAAATTTTGAATGTTAAATTAGTAGTCAAATGTTGCAATTAATGCAATGGTTAGGGTGAAAAGATAACTGTAAGACCTTGAATGTATCATGTGCATGTTTCAATTTGTGCATTTAAGTCAAAGCAAAGGAAAATATTAAACGTTTTTTCAGAAAAGATCTACATAGCCTTTTTTATGTTACTTCATACATTCGATTTGCTGCAAATCGTAACTAGCAATTAAATAAATAGCACCGTTTACCACATACAATTAGTTCTAGATGAGAAAGCACAACCAGATTCATACATTAGGCACACCTCATCATAAGTCGCACTTTTGATTTTTGAGAAAATTGAAGGATTTTAAGTGCACCTTATGGTCTGAAAAATACAGTATGGTCAGGATTGGGAGAAAAAAACATACATTTTTATATGGTATTGCTATTAGCCTATTGTGTAACAATTCTGATTTTTTTTTACTGTGACAGTAATTCTGTTTTGTGGTGGATTAGGAGTTGTAAGAACCCAATATGGGGCAATAAAATCAAGAATGCAATCAATTACGATTGCTTGCCACATTCTCGATTATGATTAAACAAAATCACATCAATTACATTAAATGTAGTCACGATTCCAATTGTGATTACATTTGTCTTGAATCATCCTCAAAAAGAAAGCAAAACCCATCTTGATTGGTTTGATGTAAGTTTTCAGACAACGTACGATTAAGCAAAATTACAAATCACCAAGGATTAAGCGCTAAAAAAATAAAAATCACATTAATTGTTGGCTAAGATGTTTGTGCAGCCAACAAATGTTTTAAAAGTTGAATAATGTTTAAAATGTTTGCTACAGTTGATAATCATCAATGTTTCAAATTGTTTATTAGTCAAACAACATTCATCAGGCTTGAACACTCATCCCGCAACACTGAAAAGTTGTTTGCTTCACTTTCAAAATTGTTGACTATTTCTTCAAACTGGGTTACATTTTCAGCTGTGTGATTTACTTTTAAATTGTCTGCAAGTCAGCATAGCATTGTGTAGCTTACAATTTTAAATGAAATGAACGGTGATGTTATTATAGCCGCGCATCCGTTGATTTGACCAAATATCAACAAAATGCCACTGTTTTGTTGAGTTTTATACCAGTATTTGGTGGATCTTTGTTGGCATTGCAGTTACAAACATTGTGGAAAGGTGCTTTGGACTTGGGTTAAACAACGTTCTTACTCTGAAATTAAGTTAATTTATATAAACTGTTGTGCTAATCATATGCATAGCCTAATGCAACACTTGTGTTTATAGGTCCACTCTCCAAATATACATAAAAAAAACTACATGTCTTCTCACAGTGTAACGCCAATTCTTCTAACAAAGGAAGTGTCCGTTTTAAACTAAAGCTCTGACAAAGGAAGTACCCGTTTTTAACTAAAGCTCTTATTTTCATTGTCAATTGACTAGACACTACACTTCTTCTGGCGGCCAACAGAAAGGTTAGCGGTAGTAAATCAAAATTTTGCTACCAAACACTCAGTTTGCCACTGGAGTATCTGGATTTGATGTACACTAACTTGCAAATGGCCTTCCCTGAGGCGCAACCATCATAACCGATGATAATAGAGAAATCCAACCTTCAAAACTGCAGTTCATTGAGCACTGACGTAGCATGAAAAATTTGAAGTATCATGAAACTAATTGTTGATTACAATAAATTAGTAACATAATCAATTACATGTCATTTGTGGTCAGTTTGATCGATTACGATTACACAAAAAAGTGTAATAATATACTATTCACAATTATGATTACCTTATGTCTGGGCAAGAACATACTAAAAATGCTGTATAGCGCTTGTTTGTTGTCATGAAAAGCAGCCATTTGAACTGTGAGGAATTTTGCCTCTTCAGATATGGTAACCCTACGATATATAAAAACTTCAATTGACTATTATGATTTCTACTCTTCTCATCAACCTCATTTGTCTATGCTATGTTCCCTGTGGCACATACAGTATATGCAACTGTGGTACCTCATCATGGTCCATGGGTATCTGATGCTTTTTCATGGTCCATGTTGATTCTGACACGCGCCTCTCTTCTGTAATGTCGTGGTTGCTGCATGGTTTTATGCTTCATAACCTCCATTGTCACTTATATACTTACCTCACCTATGTGCATGACTCACTTGTTTACCTGTATATCCTCTCAGCTCATGTATTTCTTGCCCACCATCATCTGTGTCAGGTAAATGAATGTTGCGTATATGACTTGACTTTTTTGAGTTTGCCATTGTTTGTTTTCTTTGGTGTAAACATTGCTTTTTTGTTCTCTATGCTTTCATGTACGTTTGTCTTATTACCTGTTCTAGAATGTGAGTTTTCCTCCTAGATTTGGAGTTTACAGTATTTCAACACCTACCTGATATATAGAATAACTTGGTATGTCCCTTGCAGTGACTTGATGCTGCCAGTTTTTCAGAGGTTTGCACCTTGCACAAACTGCAACATACATCTTCCATGAGCTGATAAAAACGGACTTTGCAGGAAAACATGCCTTCACTTCAAGCAAACAAAGGAGATAGTACTCTCACTCGCTGTTTTACTATAAGAGTGCTACTGTGATTGGCATGCATATTTGTTGTTTCATCTCTAATTTGTAAACTGCATAGTTTGTGGCACATGTTGGATGCTTTGTTTCCTACATTTCAGACAAAAACAGCAAATTTGAAAGTTGCCAAAACTAAATATTTTTTATATTTTCTAAACAAATGAATTCCAAGCAGCAATCAAGTTGTGATGAATTGGAAGTTCTGTTTGATTGCCCTGATAACAATACAGGTACTCATGTGATGGCAGAATGCTTTAATAGAAATAAAATGCTTTAAGAGTAAACCCAGCAGTAATAGCTTAGCAGCAGTAGCGTATAGTATCGCTTTAAGTTTTGGAATGTTTGTGAAAAAGTAACCCAAACCAATACAGTTAAATTATAGCAAACCCAAGATATATACTGTATTAGCTTTCTTGTTTAATGAAGTGTTTGCTTACAGATAAGCCACTTTTATTAAGTTTGATTTAATTTCTTTACTAAACTGAATAATTCCAATGTTTATTCAAAACCACTTGTCAAATCATTCTATATATGTTGTTGCAAACAGTGTGCCTAAAGCAAATATATATTTTAATCAAATAGGTGCAGGTACATGCACAGCAATTCATCACAAGTATTGCATAAATTTACAACCATGTTTCTAGGTGATGAAGATGACTTAAATATATTAGCAGACATGTTTGACAATGAAACCACGGATAACTGCAATAAAATGGTAACACAAAAGGAAAAAAAATCTGTTGATAATAATAAAGGTAAGTACCTAGTCATCGTTTGATTTGTATAAAATTGTTTATTCAATTATGTCCAAAATTTTGTGTAGTTTTTATAGGTAAGGCCTTTCATTTCTATAATAATTGTCAACTAAATACCATGCATGAAAGATCATTCCATGTCAACTGATCTAAACATATTGGAAATTGTAACCCCGTGTCTCAAATTATACATACAGAAATGTCTTTTCATGTTGATTCCAGCAAACCAAATTTTTTGAAAATTAGTTGTTGTTTTGTGAAGTTTGGATGCTATATAAAACTGCTTCTTTATGTGTTCAATGAAACAGAGCAACCAACATGTCAGTCATCAATTAAATTCAAATTATTGTTATTGTTTACTTGTTATGGAAACTTCAAAATAGGTTGTGTCATGTATCTTTGACTTGAAAGAAAATATGTTTGACAAAAAATCCATGTGCTTATCCCAATTTGAGTGTGATGAGCAAGTTCACCATTACGCCACTTTTTCTTTCAAGTGCAACCAGAGTTAATACCATTTTTTCCCCAAATTGCTTTTTGTAAAACAGCCTTTGCTGTCAGTTCGCAATTGCTTGTGATGTCACCAACATCAGTCTCACTTTCAAAACTACCATATTGGTAAACTTTCATCCCTATTGGTGATTACTTTATATTTGCAGGTGTGCCAACAGTCGCTCAAGCTGAGAAAAGATCATTTTTTCAGGCTTTCTCTTCTGCTTCTGAAATCAAAGAAGAAGATCCTAGTGGTTCTACTGAATGTGCTTTATCTGAAAGTACACGTAACCCACTTCCTAAAGTTGTGAATAATCTTCATGTAAGGAGTACTTGTAAAGAGGCAAAGCTAACCAGTTCATCGCCATCACATCTGGGACCACGTACAGATATTGAAGAATTTTCCAAAATATCTTTAAGGTTGGTTTATTCCTGACCATTTTTATTTCACAAATGTGTGTATCATGTACTTGATAGATCTTATCATATGTTAATGTGAAAAGCAGGTGTGATTTTGAATTTGTGCAATACCGTATAAATAACAAAACCTATTCTCAATTATAGCTTGACGTTTGAGATAGAATGTGGTGCAATATTCATCAAGGTTGCATGGCCCAATAAGAGGTTGCATGATTTAATCTTTTAACTCTTTGGGGTCCGGCTGCTTTCGGGGATTTTCGGAAAAAAAACGCCTAAACGCACGTGGCTTTGCACTGGAATTTCTCCAGTCCAGTATGCTCTACAGACCTGGTAAAAGTCTCAAAAGACGCAACAAGTCTTTTAGTCCGCACTCGAAAAAAATTTTTTGCTTGGGGGTGCAGGTTTTTTTTGTGAGTGACGTCATAAGTGGAGGACTTTTAGGCCACCTTGCCCCACTTTGCCTGGCCCTGGGCGCCAACCATTAGATGGTAATATTTCGCTGAAGTTTTTACTGGAAACTAGGCTACAATCCGAGTCTTTTGATACTTTGGATGACCTGCTGGGGTTTCGGGTTCAGAAGTTGTGATGTAAGT
>JGI24158J21664_10004308_pt1 | contig 18278 bp, 10 predicted proteins | sample Ectturendosymbi3_FD_21664 | JGI IMG/M metagenome (IMG submission 21664)
AAGTTACGTCAGACACAGCAATGGATGTGGAGTTGGCGGTTTGGGCACGTGCATTGGCAAATGTCGCGCGTGAAAAGAAGAGCCACAAAACAATGCTTCGAATAAAGGCAGCAGCGATATTTACACCCCCCAATGTCTGGAGCTTAACTTCGCACACCTAGCACTAGAAAACGCCGGACCATCGATTAAAAACGAAGAACCTGTTGCAATTCAGATCTTGACAACCGAAGCTGCTGGCCAAGGTGGATTGTGATCCGAACTCGAAGACGGTCTTCCGCATGACGCAGTGCTTCTTGTGGGTGTGGAAGTTGGGCGCGGCCACCTCATCCGGCGAATACTCGAACGTGACCAACGTCTGGGCGGCAGCGTTGCGTAAAGACGTCATGACGAGCCAGACGAGGTTGTGCAGGAACAGAAGCGACGACGTCACCAACCACTTGCCTGAAAAGGACAGCATATATGTATTTTGAAGGAAAGCTCGTTGACGTATTAATAGCGAACTAAATGGAGGTACGAGAGCTAAGAGCACAGCATCCGCCACCCCTCGATCCAGGTCTTGAAAGTGCGACACCCAGGGATTATCCCTGAGCGGCCCAACCCCAACAGTTCCTGATGTCTTCGAAAGGCGGCCACGAATTTCTGGGAACACATTGTTGACTTAAAAGCAAAAAGAGCAGCCGTGTTTCCATAGTTGAAATTTTTGTACTGCACCACCCATCGCCCGAAACGCATATTCAAAACCCTACCGCAACTCCCTGCGACAGACAGCGCACGATGGGCGAACACACGAAAACAAAACCGATGTCGAAATTAAGATTTTTTCCCGCGGAATGTCGCGAACAGAGGGACACGACGGCGCTTTCCGGTTTGGTGCCGATTCAGCTTGGCGCATCGGGACAAAGAAAAAGCTAAAAAAACACTGGGGATCATGGGCCTCGGAAGGATTTTTGCGAGCGCGGGCCAGCAGTGAATTTTTCCAGGCGGTGGCCATAGGATTTTTATTCCAGGGGGGACAACAGTGGTGAAATTTTATTTTACCAACTGGAAACTGAGCGAAAAACATTTTTGTACTATGAAGTTGACAAGAAAATACCAGATTTCAAAATCCAGGGGTGGCCAAGGCCCCATTGCCCCCCTTCCCTTCTGGTGATCGTAGAAACGAGCTGTTTAAAACGTGCTTGCGAAACAAGGTTCGGACGCGATGAATGCATTTTCCGACCTAAGTCGACCAGTCCAGTCACCGTCGGAACGAGAAAGACGCTCTTGGCGGAGCTCCCGCGGTTGTCGCTGCGATTACAAACGACCTGGTAATCGAACACATGATGGCGCTGATAAAGGTCGTCACGCTCGAGCGCACTCATCAAATCACCGTCGACCGATCCGTACTGAGAGCCAACCTGCACCACAGAGACACTGCTGAACGAGACCGCACCAAGGTGGTCAAGGGCAGAAACGAATTGAGATGTTTTCCTGCTACTCTGGGCCTTCGAGCGAGCATTCGACACCAGGCCGCGAGCTGTCGTCGCATTTGTTCGTTCTCGTTTTGGAAGTCAATCGAGTTCGATGACGACTTCCTCCTCTACAAAATTTGAATACTATAAGTGATGTTTCGCCGTCTGTGACTTCTCTGACAGGAGCAGAAGCCGACGTCAGAGTCACACCTTCGTCCAAAAGTGGGCGTGGCATTTGATAACCTTACGAGAATAAGAACTCCAGTCGGTTCAGATACTTTCTACGATTTCACTTCAGGTCGACAGATTTCATTCGGACAGGCACCGCTTATATTGCAGGTACGAAAGACGATGGTACCGAAATCCTTGGATTTGAAATCTTCCGGTCAAACAAGCAAAGACGTTTGTAATAGACGGCCCGGAATTTGATGAGCGGAGGATCTTACTTTACGTGCGTGCTGATTAGGTCACGTGACAGCAACCGACAATCAGTAAAAACTACAGCGGCAAAGAGTAGCAAACGAAGGAACAAGTCGATTCCTTGACATTGATATTTGTCATACATGCCTTTAAAAGAGAATTCAGAAAAAAAAATCTTGGCAAGGCTTTAAGTGGATTCAATCATCAACTCTATGGTTTTCAAAATGTTAGCCGTGGCCCACAGTGCTATCTTGGACAGACCCTGTGTCGAACGGCAAACATAAACCTTTCCATATATGTGTTTTGTTGGCATCCATTACACTGCAATGAAATGCAGCCGTTTTGTCTTAGATTTTCAAGGCAGCAAAATCTCTTCGTACCCATGAAGTTGAATGTTAACAAAACTTTACTGAGCATGGTGTGCGATGGACCATTTTCTAAGTAAACACGTGGGCCATGGACCAAAACGATTTTGAAAACCACTGGTCCAGCTCATTTCCGCCTCCTGCTCAAGCTCCACCCACCTTGTCCCGATGTTCATCCTGATTGGTCATGAGCAGGACTCCGCCGTCATCCAGAACCAGGCAAAGCTTCCCCTGAAGAGAAAACGGTTGCAGGAAAAAGTGCGACGAGATACGAAGAAGAACGAGACCAGCGCAATAAGTAACGAACTTACATTTAACTAAATACAACTTGCAAAGCCATGGCGCAAACCAACATAAACAAAACACACCAACCGAGAAAAGGTGACCGCAGCAATGACTGATGCCGGAAACAAAATATTTGGCAACACAAAACTTTCCTCCGTCATAGGCGTAGCCACGGTGGGGGGGCAAAGTGGCCATGGCTCCCCTAAATTTCTAGCATATCTTGTCGTTTTGCGCTTCGAGAAGCGGCTTCCCAAACCGAATACTATTGCTCGCTTAAAGTCAAAGATTTCGCTCGTCCCAAAATTTAGGGTTGTTGGGCTGGTTGGCTACGGTACTGTCACCCCCACCCCCTGTCAAAGCTACAGCAACAGTGTCGCAGCAGTGAAGCCGCTGGAAGGAAACAAATGCACTGCATCGATCAGCTTTGACCAAAGACAGCGACAACTCACCTGAAGTCGGCAGTTGTAGACGTGGCAGGAGCCGGAAGTGCACTGCAAGCAGAACAAGACAAGCGCGTGAGCTGATCAGGACTCGCGAAGCTGCGAGTCTTCGTGAACGATTTCTGTCGAGTATCATTTTCAGCGCAAGCGCAAACGAGTCAGAGTCGAATCTTCGCCTTCGATGCAAATCCAGAATTCTTAGCGAGTCGGCGCGCTTTTTGACGTGTTAGAACATTGTTTTCAAGCCGCAGAACATGAGGGGGTTGGCGTGGGGGGTGCGTCGCTGAGTGGTCGGGTTTCAAGCTGATGTTCGGACAGCCGGCGTTCCGCGCTATGGCCATATGTCAGTGGGAGGCAACTTACTTGGCCGCAACAGGCTTGTTGTCGAAATGCTACATTGCAACAGCCGAAGACACAGCCTACGCATAAACGGGTAAATCTTTGGGTGACAACCTGCAAACCACCACAACCTGCTGCCTCCTTATTCACAACCAGGCCGAGTAACACGAACTTGCACGGGTGGTAAAAGTAGCAAAATAATATCACAAGCACGGTTTTTTTTCGCGTCCATACGAAAGGAAATTATTCGCACCAATTTTCTGCTTATTCGTTTATTATTGCAATGTTGTTGCACCAGTTGCCAACGCTCTTCATCGGAATGGAACACAGCAGCGACAGCGGAAATCTTCTTGAAATTCTTACTGTTGTGTAGGACATGTTGAACAGAACCTCCCTGAGAATCTCCTCGTTCAGCACTGCCCCGACCACCGCTGGAATTACCGGAGGTTGCGTTTCCAAGGAAACCGCTTCGCTCATGACGATGAACGTCTCGGTTGACTGCACAATAAAAGGACAATCAATCTTATTAAACCGTTTCCAGCTGTTCGTATACAGTCTTAATCGCCCGAGGGTTCACCAACAGCTGCATAATTCGATTTGTCGCTTTTTAAAGGAAGCGAACCTAACGCTACGTCGTTAGAGCAGTACGTCCGGAAGACGGGTCAAGAAGCCAGGCGCTGCAGTTCAGTGAACGACCTATCGGTCACACAGATTCATGTAGCGCAAGGCGGCGTGCGACGAAGCAAGCATGGAACTGACTGCGATTACGTTCGACCGTCTGCTGCCGGAGGCGTCATGCTTTTTCGCAAAACTACAAGGTAAGGCAAGAAATCCAACGTACACAGCCCAGGTTAAGTTTGGCGCCTTCGGCTAAGGAGACATTACGTTTTGGCGATTAAAATCGCCAGCAAAGCTGATGAGTCACACCTCACACGCAATTACGCGACACTTTACGAAACACGCGAGGTGAAATAAAGTGTTGCGAACTGGTTTGAGAGCATCTGTCAGAAAAGCTTAATGTCGGACGAAGTCGCCGTCGTAGGCAAGCAGGTTTTACGCCAAACAACGCAGAAGAAACTAGCGGTTCCACTCAAGATGCGACACCACACCCCAGACACGACTTCACATCCAGTTCCACTCTGACTGGGTTTGACCCAGGGAGTTGATGAAATCAAACCGATCGGTGAAGAAAGCCGTTTTTTTTGCGTGAAAAACAGCAAAAAAGACACCCTTTTGCACGCGAAAAAACAAAACGAAAGTAAAAATTTTACTTGACAACCTCGTCCTGGCTTTGCACCGAGCCAGTCGTCGTTTCGAACAAACTGCTGACGGTAGATGGCGCGCTGGATTGCGTGGACCCTACTGTCGTCACTTCCTGTGCAGCTGCAGGCGCGCGCAGTTTGAGGACGGTGTAGACCGGCGAGGAGGAGAGCAGGGCGCGCCGGAAGTAGTCCTCGCGGGCAGGGTTCCCCAATGCCTTGTCAATAGCCTGAAACGGGACGCAAAAGTCTGGTCGCGGCTGAAACAGAGCGATTAATAAACAACAATCGTGGGTGAATCATTAGGTGACAATCTGCAAACCTCCACAACCTGTTAACCTCCCTACCCGCGCAGCAGCACCGTAGAGCTAATGGCTGGAATTCGCCGCCTGCGTTTTACCGAGAAACGGCCAGTGTCGAAACGTAGCGGAAATGTAGCGGTTGAAATGTCGGTACAAATGTAAAACGTAAATGTAGCTGTGAAAATGTCGGCAGGCATCTGACTCCTATATGCCCCTAAGGCGCGCTCAACCAGTTTTTGTTCCAAAGGTGGCGCAAAATCTTATTTCAGAAACCTGCGCAACCCGTCTGCACAATATCAATCGCCGCGGTTGTTGCGCAACTTCAACGTTCAACCAGAAACCTCCCACCACCACCAACATCTTTGCTGCGAAATATACGGCAAACACCTCGGAAGCGTCAAAATAGACGTGCACGCAGTTGCCACGCAACCAGCTGCCGAGCCTGTGGCAAAAAAACGAACTCTCTTCAACCGGTCAGCCATCGACGCGCGCTAAATGACAATATTGATTAAATCGAATACCGGTCAGTCTATACATAGGAACAAGACCTTTCGAGAGCGACACGACGCGAACCAGGTAAACACACACGGGAGAAGCAGAACAAATGAAGGAATGAGGCCGAAAACGGAAATGCAGCGGCACGAGGCCATCACCTCCACATGTTCGCCGGCGTCGCAGCGTGGAAACGGATGCAAAGCGTAAAAAATCCTTTGCATCTTGGGAAGGAAAATCAATCGACGCGTACATACTGCCATGGCAACTGTCGGACGCCGGCCGCAGGTTCTAGAGGAGGCGACTCTGCTCGCCACGCGTCCACCGCCCAACATTTTGTGAGGAGGTGAGTCCCAAAAAAGTCGATCAAGCAGACGCGCGGAAGAGGATCTTCCAACCTAACTTTTCAAATCTGCTACCTTTCAACTCGTTCCTTGAATCGTTTTAGTGAACGGCTCGAAATGCCTGAGTTAAACGCTGCTCGTACTTTTCCGTTCACCTACCCTATTGTCTGTTCATCATCCACAGCGCAGCCTGGAATTGGCGGTTTTCCCAGCGGGTTTTAGGTTATTAATAAATATGATTTGTTCGCTGCTCAGTCAGACATTGCTGCATGATGTATCAGTTTTCGCTGTGTCAGATGGTCATGAAGCACAGCACCCCGCCTTAAACTGCAAATATTTATCTCTCTTACGTGCAGGGACTGTCATATGCAGCATTAACCGCACTGCAGCAAAGCTGATCTGATTATACAAATTCAGCGTTGTGTTGAAAAGTAAAGCAGTAGCTGTTTCCCTTGACACGTGAAAGCAATTTCACCATTAAGGATCTTGAAAACTGCCACATGCACGAGATACAACGTGATTAAAATGTCTGTCTTTTGTTTTCAGATTAAGCTCAAAAGCGAGCAAAGTGCTCTCAGAAGGTAAATTAGCTCAATTTCCCGCGGTACCTCGCAGCACCTTCTCATTATTGATTTGTGACACTAACTTTTCAAAGGTAAAAGAATGCAAAAAACTACGCACCAAACCGTCGTGAGAAGCCTTTGAAATGATTTACAAACTGCATACAACATTTGGCTCATCTTTATTTATTTGGCTCTTACGGACAATATTTTGTAATCCTCTTCCACCCACTGATAAAGTGTCGCCGAACAACCACTTCCCGTTGAGGGCAACAACCAACAGACACAACGACGGAGTCAGGGCTCCTCCGCTTCAGTAAAACGCGGATCAAACAGACGACAAATTTGCGTACCTTGTCGAACTGGTCGGTTTGTCGATGTAGGATTCGCACCACAGCGGGACTGCTGTCGGTGGCCACGAACGACGCGCGAACGGCGTCGTGGGAGGCGTGCGACAGCAGATAGCCTTCGAGCAGCTGCTTCGTGGTCCAGCCGTGCAGGAAAAGATCGGCCTCCTCCTCCGAACCCGGCTCTGAAAGAGACTCTTTGTGACGTCAGCTGATGCAAACACGAGAAAAAGGCGCGCGCGAGGGAGCGCCGCGCTTCACCGCGCACTGCGATACGCGCAATGACGAAAGCCGCTTGCTTCCGTTGATAAAGCAGTGGTAGCGACCTTGCGACCGAATTATAGCGAAAGCGAATTCAAATTACTGTATAGCAACTGCGTATCGCACAGCGGATTTTGACAAAGGTTCGATGAAACAACAGCTCGCCGGAGACAGTCCCATGTTTGTGTTGTTGCTGGCCTTGACGAGCTTTGTGTGCTCTTCGTTCGTCCCTCACTGCAGACTGCATTAAACCCTTATTGGCTGCGGCTCGTTTCCAAATCTTGCCCAGCAGAGAATCAAGCGTTTCACGCGCTCACCTGGGAGACAAGACGCTCCGGAGGACATGGCGGCGATTGAAACGTTACTGCGGCGGGTCGGGAGTGAAACGTCTCGATCGCACGTCGAAGACGCCCTTGGTCTTTCGGTAAACAAGACGAAAAGTTTTCAGCTTTCGCTGATATGTCGTTGACAAGAAAACAACAGCAATAGCGCACGCCGCGGCAATTTGCAAACACAGTTGTAAAACGCATAACTAGGATCATGCAGCAAAGTATAGGGTAACTTTTAGCGCGAACAAAGGCTAACATCAGCCGAACAAATCGCTTTGCAAAGGAAAACGTTGAGCGATTACGATCGGAAGTTTGCTGGCCTGAAATCACGTTTGTTTCAGAAAACAAACGACAAAGAAACCATTGGATTTCTTTTCAGTACAAGACGCAGACGCTACGATCATGCGACGAGGCCGGGAAAACATACTTGGCGGCGCATTTCAGTCCGTACGCGGTGGAGGTGACTTTCGAATGGTTGAGATGCAACGCGGACAGGCTTTGTTCGAAGCCGGACGACGAACGGGATCGTATCAGTGAGAGCTTCGACGTCGGCAAACCGACGCCCAAACTGCGAACAGAAGTAGAAAGGCGCGTGCTCAAGCTTAGCGCCGAGTCGAAGACCGCTTGTGGTGCCAGTGCCGGGCTTGTAAGGGTTCTGATCGCAAAGCCCGGTTTACAACAAAAAAAAAATCGGAAAGCTGCCCAATCACAGGTCTATTCGTCGGCGCCACATATTTCTTTGCTCGTGTAAACTAAACCAGCGCAGAGAACGAAGTTTCACGGCGGAAGAAATGGCTACAATAGCGCACGCCGTGGCAATTCGCAAACACAGTTGCAAAACGCATAACTAATATCATGCAGCAAAGCATAGGGTAACTTTCTACAGGGCGGTCGCACCAGGCAGTTCGTTAGTTCGTTTTTCAAAGAAGGTTCAAGGCGCAGCTGCCCGAGCGTTGACCCCCCCAGGCTCGTAGCCACGGGGGTCATTCGAAAGAAGTGATCCCCCAAATTTTGTTGTGCCCAGAAAAAATTATTTTACACACACAATAAAAACAAAAATATTTCCCACATAAACTGTATTTTCCCCCCCAAACCTTTAATGGCTACGGGCCTGGATCCCCGTTCAACGATACATGCCATTTATTGAGTTACCGCAGCGTTTTGCACCACAACATAAACAACTTTATCAACCAAGTGGTGCTCGTTGGCAGGTGGGTGGGTCTTCTTTAAACCTGGGTTAGCTTCAAAACGACCAGGGTCATGACCGCGGCGACACTGGCCACAAAAACCCACCTGAACAGGTGGCCCGGCACCGGCGCGTAGCTGTACTGGAACATGGCGCGGTCCAAGTGCAGTTCGTCTGCCGTCAATATCAGTCTCTCCTCCTGCGCCTCGTTGGTTTCTCTTTCGATCATGGAACGACGCATCTGGACACAAAGCCAAGGGTGCAAATATTACGAGAGAGATATGGAAAAAAAGCGCGACTCGCCTGTCTCGTTTTTCTTTTTTCCTTGCACCTGATACAAAAATGAGCTTTGTTGTCGCACTGGCAGAAGGCGAAACGCAAACAACGTTGTTAGCAAGACAAAGACCAAACAGGATTAGAAAGCAAGCAAAGCGTGACCTGAAAGATAATCGATGATAATAACACAAAGCAGCCGAACTCATCCATTCGGAATAGGACTTGCACCAATCTATTCGCAGATAAGAAAGAGAACGTCGCAGATATCTTCTTCATCATACTTTCCAAACTGTGTGTACTTCAACACAACCACAGGGGGGGGCAAAAATGAGCGTCACAATAGGCTTCGCAGAACGCGCGCATTTTTTGCGCCACGACAACTCTGCGAATGGCGCCGAATCTCAGATCGACAAAAAAGTGACAATTTGAAGCACCAGTTTTGAGGCAAGTTTTCGAGGAATCAGCCGACTGTGCTCTGTTTTCTTCTATTTGAACAACATTGCAGGACCGAAAATCGAAAAACTTTGCTGATTGATTCAATCACTTCACTTTTCCGGACAAAAAGTGCTTGTACTTTTTCACTGCGCTCCCGCCTTAACCAATAATCGCGCTTTGACTATCGCCAACCGAAGGAAATTCCAAATCTTTGATCCCCCCAAAATTCAAATGAACATGAAGTGGACATACGCAACAGATTGATTTTTACACGTTCGTCGGCGAAAAGTTTGATTGCTCCTCTGTGACGGCACAGACGAGCATCTTGAGCTGAGAGCAGCCACTGCATCTGAAGTTTAACGAAGGAATCTCTTCAGATAAGGAATCCGGCACGGATCACATTTGTCACTTGTCACCCACCACCGATCACACTTGTCACCCGCCACCGACCCTCTGAAAACGATTCAGGGATCGAATCGCCCGACAGGGTCCATGAACGGGCGAAACGATTCTATAAAGGTAGGTCTGCGCCTCATTCCGGGCGCAACGAAACAAGGCGCTTCGGAAGAATTGAAGAAGTTAGCAAACGCAACATCTGCAGGAGATATCGGAAAGGGCGGTGGGCTCCAGTGGGAGCAACGGCCACGAGTGTGCACGCGTGTAGCGCGCTTTTGGCACCGATGTCACAAAAGTGCGTCTTCAACGCGATGCAGAAATTTAGCGGACGTTGATTGAAAGCTCCTCCTCGTCCAGCGAACATCGATACGGCGAGCCACAAGAGACCGAGGGCTTGGTCGAGATCATCATACCGCAGGATGTGTACTCGCACTACGCTACGGTGTGCGCGTCGATACAATCAATTTTCGAAGAGTTGATCGGGGCGGGAACGACGCGATCGAGAAGAAAAGGTAGTAGCGCGAGCGAAAGCTCAGAGGCACCGACCTCGTAATTCGAAGGAATTGAACGGAGTAGAAGAAAACGAACGTTTAGTTCGTCTTAAGATGCTGCCAGACCGCATTTTAGGCTGCGAGGCCGTAAAAACGGTGCGGTTTTACGAACAAAAAACGCAGTGGTTGCTCGCAGCAGTTTGCACTAAGTGCAGGTTTTTTTTAAGGTGTTGCAGGGACCCGAATCTGGTCCCTAGAATCAGAGAAAATTATCACCGGGTCCCTGGAATCATAGAAAATTGGGTCACTACAGGTCCATACCAGGTACCTAACATTTTCCTTAAAAATAAACCTAAGTGGGTAAAGAATGCGTTGTCTCGTTGCACTCTGCAGTGTTCTTGGCACGCGCTGTTGCAAGTCGCTTTGCAATATTATGGACGGCTGAACTGTTCGCCGACGTTCGAAAGCACAGACGTGGAGCGACGGAGCGTTGCAGGCAGCACGACATCACAGACGCTGGCGACAAATGCAGAGTGGCAGACCAGCGCTCTTCTCGCTCTCCTTCCGCGCGGAAAGAGTTGGAGTTTAGGTTTATATGACACAGGCAGTTGCGACACTGACTTTAACTATTAAGAGCATCAGAATCAGGCAAAAACGCATCAGAATCATATTTTTTTTAAATCATCAGAATCAGGCAAAAACAATGCCGGCCAAAAACAGCAACAGACTTTCCCGCACAAATCACCCTCGGGTTTCAAGCGCTGACTGTTAAACTGGCCACGATTATAGACAACGGGAAGGGAGCCGCGGAGAGATGCACGCCGTCAGGCAACTCCGCTCTACTTTCCTGTTCCCCTCACAATCGGTTACCCAGCACGCACAAAGAAGTGTGATCACTTACATCGTTCGACAAAGTTATCTCTATCTCGAAGTTTATTAATTTTTGCGCTTGAAGCGCTTTCTTTTATTACAACGAAAACAAGGTGAGGTCCGGGCCGGTCATAACTGGCAGCATTGCTTAAAAGTCGTAACTGGCAGCATTGTTTAAAATAAACAGTAACTTTTACAACGTCACCCCCCAATCTGTCAACCTGTTTCTATGGTGATTTGTTCAAAAACGTTTGAACATCGCAACCAATCGCTATTTTTCGTTTTCAATATCCTTCACCGAAAGCGTACACTACAAGCAAAGGACCAACCAAAGCTCGATTAAAAAATAAGCGTTCATACAAAAACACCTTGAGTCGCCATCGCACCAAGAGACGTTGACCGCCCCAACATTCGAGCAGAAAGCACAAGCCGAGAACGTGTGATGAGCATTTGCGTTCTCGCTTTAAATCTGTCTTTGGTCGAAAGCGTTGAAAATGCGGTGCAAGATTTTCCGACCGGGCTCGGGGCACACCTGCGCGGGCGCAAGGTCAGATTGAAACCACGACTTGGTCGCGGATTATCAAAATCACCTTTCAGAGTTGGATCGGGGTCGCCCGACGTCGGTCCCGGGTCAGATTGGGTCGAATGCATTTACGGTGATTCGCACGGTCAGCGATCGGCGCGCACAGGTTGATGTCATAAAATATTAACCAAACAAAAACATACAGACGCAACCGAAGCGCTACTGCTGTATCGCAAACGGAAGAGCGATCAATGCGGGCCGTCCCGGGCGTGGGAAGACCGTTCGGATTATTCTCGAATGATCTGAATTGATCGCGATGGCTTGTCTGTTTGACGGAAGAACATGCTTCAAAGCTTGCGCTGATGAGCGCGTAAGATTTTAACCAAGGTGCTAGAACACATGAACGGGGTAAGTGCTGTGTGCTTTCATGAGCGGCTGGCATCATGCAAATGCTGGGTAAAACCTTACAAGGGGGGGGGACTTCCAGTATTGCGATCGGAAAGCGCGCAAAGCTTCGCACTGTGGCAGCAAGCAACAATAGAGATCACATGCCATGATCCCTCTATTATTGCTTGTTTGCGCCACATATATATGGTGTTGTTCTTCGCGCACATCCCGTTCGTGGTGAATCGCACATTCAACGCAACGCCAGCGGAGAGGCTGCAATACGAAACATTATTTCGCGGCTCCAGCCTGTTGATTCGCTCGCTTCAAACCGGCCGTTCATCGCGCAAAAGACGTGCGATAGTCACTATAGTCACGACGTCCGCGGATTGCAACGTGGATGATACGAAGCAAATGCAGGAAACTATTATACCTCGGCACACCGGCCAAAGGCGCCATTGCACACGCACCTACCTGAGTAACGTCCATGTGCTCGAGCTCGATCAAGTCGACTGTGGCAGCGACGCTGAGTCTTCCCTGAGACAGTCAACAAAAAGTCACAGAGAAATGCATTGAATGAAAATATCAGCTGAACAAAGGAACAATAAGGAAGGAACCAATGGTCTGTCTGAACACATACGAGAAGTTTCAGAAAACAGTTGGATTCCATCGTCAGCACATAATCGTAGAATGCATCTTACTGATTTCATTCAATCATTAGTTGTTTTACTATCGTTTCTTAAACAACTTTGCAAGACTTTAAAAGGCTTTACTCTGGAAGAAATGGGCTAACATACCGTGAATGCGTGTAGGATTGCGAACTGGCGTAAACATTAAAACTAATTATTCGAAGCGGTTATTTTGAAAAACATTAGACCCAGCATTCCAATCACATTTACAACGCACTCCTTGCACTACATGCGCGGTTCCACTTGATTCGTGCGCAGCGAGGCGGAACTGATCGTTGGCCGGTACAGGACCTGCCCTTTCAACAACAACAAATGTGATCGTCGTGCCTTTGTCAAAGGCGCGGCCACGGAAAGGCGGTCGAGATTAACGCAAAACGGTTAATGGAAAAGAAAGGGGGGGTGGGCGCAGAGCGCATAATTGCTTTCGCGGAGATCGAACACGCTTCAAAGTTTAACAAAGGAAATTGTTCGCAGGATTCGGCTGAGGGCGCAAATCTGGTACATTTACCGCCATCAACGGCGAACAGGGACAAAGGCCCGCATCAGACTATGGCGGTTGGCCAACCGGGGCCAGGTGGGCCTCTTATCTGGAACCGGAGCCTTTTACCTGGTGCAGTTGGGGGTGGTGGACCGCAAAGCCGTTGTTATCAATCGCAGTCACGTACGAGTGCGCTCCATACTGTAACAAAACACAATGGAAATATAATAAACTGTTACAGAGAAATAACAACCGTAACAGTATAATCTAAACCAGTGGTTCTCAAACTGTGGTACGCTAAGCCCTTCGAGGTGTTACGCGAATATACCTAGTTTCTGTTTTTCTTCATTAAAAAAAAATACATTCACAGCTAAGGTTTTTACTTTTCGGGTTCTGTTAATAAATTTCCCAATTTTTGTGTAGCCTACTTACATCCCTTGGTTTCTAAAAATTACCATTATAATTTCTCAGAGTCATTCCGTTCCTGTTGTATTTGTGTCAATTCTGGTTTTCCAAATTGTTGATCGAATAATATTTGGCAAATTGAGTTTTCTTGGAACAAGGTGTTACGTGCTGACAGTACGGGACCCACAAATGGTACGTGATCAGAAGTTTGGGAACCACTGACCTAAAATGTACGACAGAGGCTTTCGTGGCTAAAGAACCACAGCGTTCTGACAGAAAACGAAAGCTGCTGTCGGCTTGTCGTCGAGTTAACAAGCACGACGGCATGCATTCGCTGCAGAGACGTTCGTAAAGAACATGGCGACTTCAATAACTCGAATTTCTTTTTGCATTTTAAATTTAAGACCCTTCTAGATATCAGCGGACTGCTGCCAAACCCATGCCATCATTCAATCCACTAAAGCGACGTGCTTCAGGCTGAGCAACGCAAGAGATTGCTGCCAGCTCCAACGCGCTTAGTCAATCAAGGAAAGACAACTTAATCAGCATACGTCGCCAGGCAGCGACGGCTCTGCAACAGCTGCTACTAAAACCAATTAAGCGTTGACAGCACCCAGAAGGGGCCTGGCAGCGCTTTGGAGCTCACAGAGCACAGCCTCGGTTGGCAGCCGACCACGAACAGCGTTCGCAAACATCACTGCTATCCATCATAAAGGTTATTTTTTCGGATTGGCAATGAGCCCTGCTCTCTTGAAAAGTAAAATCAATTCGAACTTGTACTGTACAACGACTATAGATATTTTGCCGTTCGCTTCTCTTCTACGCCGCCAATCTGGGCATTTCAATTCGGCGTTTATCGCAGCCTAGCATGACTGTTGCCTTGGCCGAAGTCGTTGTGTTTGGTAAATAAAAAAAAACAACTAAAAACAACGAAACCAGATGCAGGTGTGTTGCAACTGATGCAAGCGTGTTTCAAGTGCGCTGCATGCGGTTATAAGTGTGTTATAACCAGCTGAGAGTGTGTCGCCAAAAATCACTGATCTTTTTGCGCGCAAAAGGCATAACAAGTAAGTGCCTTGTAATGAGCTGTCGCTTTCAACAGCTTTCCGCTGCGCTTCGAACGTATGAACTTTTGTCTTTGTCTCGCGTGCGCCACGCGCGAAGTCTCCACCTGCTACGCTCTGAAATAAACTCGCTCACTGAAATACTCGACTCGTTCACTGACGAACTCGACTCGCTCACTGAAAAATCGACTCGGTCACTGAAAACTCGACTCGTCACTGAAAAACTCGACTCGTCACTGAAAAACTCGACTCGTCACTGAAAAAATCGACTCGTTCATAGAAAAATTCGACTCGTTCATAGAAAAATTCGACTCGTTCATAGAAAAATTCGACTCGCTCACTGCAATACTCGACTAGTTCAATGAAAGACTCGACTAGTTCAATGAAAGACTCGACTCGTTCACGTCTGGCTTGCGAAAAGAACTTCAAACGGCTACAATGAAATGTAATGATGCAAACCTGTTGGTGACTTCCAATCGTAGATACATTCACTGTCACCGCCCACCCAAGATCGGCGTTATGTGAGGCGGCAGCATCTGACTGCAAACGGGAACTGTTTCTTAGCTCTGCTCCGACCAGTCGACTGCTGCATTGTGCGAAATTCAATCTTTATTTTGGTACCGGTGCAGCCTCATAACGGTGAAAGGTCTCTGCTTCTTTCTATCCTGAGCACTGTGCAGGTCATGAAAAGCAACGCAAAAATCTAAAACAGGTCTTTGGTCTGACCAAGCAGAAAAAAACCGCGGAAGATTGCAAATTTTTTTCATCGAACTTGTTCAAATTTTAGTTAAGCTTCGTCAAAACTCAAGAGATCATCCGAAAAAGCAAAACGAAACAAAGCTTTCCAATATATCTCCATTATAGTCTTGACCACGAGTCAGATGACACTGATACTCGCACTGAATTTCAAAGTCGACAGCGCGTCAGACCGACAGCAATAAGATGGATTGTTTATGTAAACTAACACGAGATGTGAAAATATGAATACCGGGCTTTATAAATATAATTCGGACAAGCACCACGGGAAGATCAAAGAGCTTAACGGGCAATATCTGGCCCGTGGGCCGCAGTGTGCCCATGCCTGCCCAAGACAAGAGCCCGGCAGCTGGCACTGTACCTGTGATATGTCGAGGGCTTCTTTGACATCATCGTGCAGCACGTCCACTCCAGCAACGGCCACCACTCGGTTCGTGCCATTGACGCCGTAAACGGGCCTGGTGACGCTCATCACTGTGCCCAGGCCCAGGTGGTCCTCGTAGGGCAAAGACCACTTGTTGGATTTGCTACGTTCAAGCGCAAATGGTCATTCGCATGTGCTGACAGCAAAACCTTCGCTATTTCAGTCATCATTCGGTAAAATCAAACACAGCACATCGTATGGTCGTCATAAGCGGGATTTGCAGCTGTTAAAAGCATGCTAAGGGTCATTAACAAGTGATTTATGGGCGGGTGGCAGTATTCCCTCTAAGAAAATTTTACACTGAGCAAGTGTTTGTTGTAGTGACCACGCAATTGCGCATCCACGTAGACGCACCAGTGAAGCGTGTCGAGCGGTAAAAGGGCAATGCAATATATACAAGACATTAAATTTGGAATGTTGCAAGTGCGCGAGAATGAGATGTCACTGCGCAGATGGTCTGGTGGTGCTTCGCAGTTGCGCACCTTGGCGGGAACATTGGCGGGTCGCAACTTGCCGTTCATAGATAAAGATGAGAAACTCATTGAGTGAAATTCAGGCGTGTTGCCACAGCGCTGCATTTCATTTGAAAACGCTGATGGCAGGGCGTGGCTTGAATGTGAAAAAACGCACAAGAGAACTTATGCACACGAAATGCCCTTCTTGCTATTCCGAGGACACCAGGTTAATTCAAAGTATATCTAAAAGCTTAATTGCTGTATCAGATAAAACTTGAAACGGATACTGCCAACGTTTCGTTGACTGCGCAGCCAACTTCATCAGGGCGAAAAACACGAGTAAACAGATGGCATGTCACTCTTGTTTTTCGCCTGATGAAGTTGTCTGCATAGTTAACGAAACGTTGACAGTATCCGTTTTAAGTTTTATCTGATACAACAGATAAGCTTTTAGATATACTAAGAAATGCACTGACAAGTGACAGGCCATTTAAGCATAAGCTCGTTGCAAAAGTAGCGATTCGGTCTAAATTGGCCTCAACCACAACAATCACGCCTCGTATTACGTTAAAATTCTTACGTGCCAGAATACGCGAGTGCCTTTGCGATTTTGTGCAAGTATTCGCGTGTGGTTGTGTGGGTGGCGCTGTTGGAGGGGACCATGTCGAAGCGTCCCCTGTTGTTGCACGCCATGTTCTTCAGCGATCCAGTGCTGGCGAAGTGTTTCCCGACGGAATACGTGAAAACGCGAGTCTGCGCACGAGAAACAAAAGTGAGCACTGCCGGCAGCAATGCCACAAACAGAAATTGGAAAATGAAGGCTGAACAATTAGTCAGCGGTTATCAGCAAAGGGTTGAAAACCAAAACAGGCTTTTAATCATGTAGCAACTTCGAAAGCACAACTCACCATCGCACAACGAAGTCCAACGCGCACTCAAAAAGAAAACAAGAAACAACTCGCGTACACCGTTGCTCTACACCAGGGGTAGGGAACATGCGGCCCGCGTGCACATTTGATATGGCCCGCATCAGAATTTTCATTACCCAAGCTACAGCACAACATCGCGTCAAAACGAAGCTCATGATAAGCAGGTACTTAAATAGAAAGTCAAGAGAAGTCACACTTCCTCATGGTTAGGTAAAGGTAGAATTTTAAGGTGAAATTAATCGATTTTGTGGCCCGCCAGCGATGTTCATTGATTCATGCGACCCGTGATAGTAAGCAGGTTCCCCACTCCTGCTCTACACGGCCAAGGTACATCGCACTCCGTGGCTTTCAAAAACCTTTGTCTTTTACAATCTTTGTTACAGAATTTATGGCAAAGCTGGCGAATTTAACGATTTAACACCAACGGTGGCTCCCAACTGCACACAGTGCCGCAACCGGCCACTGCGCGTAAAGCGAGGCGGACAGTCAGCAGCTGCTTTTACATCACATCGCGCAATGCCACAGTTGAAGGTGATCTCGCTATATCGTTGGCTGGCGCGGCAACCCTCGCACGGAGGCGAGCGTTGGCGATCGCGAGACAGATCGGCAATAGGAGGGGGGAAGCGCGTGGGGTTCTGCGAATAGCGCTGCTCAATGTGACGAGAAAAGCGATCGCAGCGGCGTGGGGTACTGAAAACCTTAAGGGGGTCAGTTGAGGGGTATATTGTCCCTGCGCTTTCATCAAGATGCGCCACTCCGTTAAATTCGCGTGTTTGACGTTTACACCGTCAGTTACGTTGTTATTTTATGTTAAAAGCATACTGGAAAAAGTTATCCACCCACGACAGTACATTTCGACAGAAGTATGGCATGTCATCTTTTATATGTTAGAGCGTTGTCCCACGTTTTTCTTTGGCCCTAAACAAATGGCCCCTAGCAACACCTATCCGCTTGCAAACATCGATTATGCATCGAAAGTAGGCTTGAGGCGAACAGATCGGACTTGATTAGTTTAGGAGCAAAATAACAATTTTCAAAACACTTTAAGCAGCGCAGCAGCACGTACAGGTGACCCAGGGGCGGATCTAGCCAGTAAGATTAGAGGGGCGATTTCAGTAATATCTGGTAGTCAAGTTTCAATATGGGTTCACTACTGTAAGAGTGATAGAGTATACTTCACAACACTGCTGTGGCAAAACAGTGGATGACAGAATGGGCTCATATCACGAATGTTGCTTTCTGAATTGTAAAAAATCATGGAGAATAATATTACTTTCTTAGGTTTAGGGGGGGGGGGCGATAGTCCCAATCGCTCACCCTGGA
>JGI24158J21664_10004311_pt1 | contig 18274 bp, 13 predicted proteins | sample Ectturendosymbi3_FD_21664 | JGI IMG/M metagenome (IMG submission 21664)
ACACATATGAGCTTTGCCATACAGCATTCATATGCATGAAATATAAAAGGTTAAAAACGTTCGCGCACTCCACGTTTTCGGTCGCGCGGCGCGAGTGCGCGACTGCATTTTTGCACCCCTGAACTAGACGCTTCTTGTTGGTTACTAAAACGTGCTGCATGATGGGAACTTGCCTGAGGGGGAATGAAGGCAAATGTATGTTAAGTGACCTGAGAGAGAGATGAAGCACTGCCATCGTTACCTTCATTTGTTTTTACTGAACAAAACATCCTTAGCAGTTTGTTTATAGTTCAGAAAAATGTAAACGGGGAATCAAATTGCATGGTTGTACTACTTTTTTCCAGATACTATTTCTAAGAGAAACAATAAACAACTCTATCTCCTAGCATGCCGTAAGTGCTATCATCTTTTGGTGGGCCTATCTGATATGTACTTCCATGAAACAATGCAATATCTAATTCCTCAATGCAGAGTTTACCCATGAGTGGAAGAAGGTTGCTTGCAAACAGATGTCTCAAGCCCTCAGAATAAAACAAATTATTAAAAACCTAACACATTAGAAACCAAAAAACTCTGAATTTATTTTAATTCAATTTTTCAAAACTTGTTTATTTGTCAAAACTAGTTCTTACTTATTCCAAATGCTTGTATTTTTCACATTCCTCAATACTAGAATTTGGTGGGGGGCATGCAATCAAGCAGCTGCCCCGTGAATCACCAGATTTATCTGCATGGCCCTGGTTGTTACGACTACAGATCTGGAAGTTTAGGAAAATATTTGAGCTTTTATGGTTTGACAAACTTTATGCTGAGATGGATTTGGTGTGGTTCTGATAGAAGTTATGATGATTTTTGTTTGTGGGATATTTAAATAAATGCTGAATACTTTTGCAAAAGTTTAATTGCAGCTGTGTAACAACGTTGAGTATATTAGTTATTGTGAACTTTTAAGTTACTGCTACATGTACTTGCTTTATATCCCTTTGGCCTAGAAACTGAGCATTCCCATGGACATGACTGTCGAAATTCAGGTCACACAACTGCTAACCTGGAACTTCGCACGGAGCGTCACTGACCTTAGATATTTCTCAGATCAGTTAGTGGATGCGACACATTTCATTTACAGCAATTTTTTGAAGGAAAAATCGGAAAATTTACAGTAAAGGCAAAAAAACATTTGCTTTGAAGTTAGATAATTACAGGTAAAGCATTAAATCGCAGCATTTCTTTAATTTTCTGTCAACTTTTCAGGGTGTTAGCCTATATCCAAGAAAATGCTTCGGAATTTTGCAATTTTATATTTGTCTAACAGTTTTGTATAAAACCATTTGCCTTAAGTTTTTTGTATGCATTCTTCTGTCTGTTCTCTTTTATGTATTCGTGACTCGTGAGTCTCCCTCATTCAGTCCTTTATGATGTTTTATTACTCAATACTCGGAGAGTGCATGCTCTAGAAATACCTAGTCCCTACGGCTCGCACAGCGATGATTGTAACCAGACCTGACCAAGGAGTGGAACAGAACCGTCGCCAGAAAGTTTTCACTAGGGACGCTTTGCTTTTCTGCGGGGGGACCTTGGGTTTGTGCGGGGTGGCTTGACACTATAAAAATTGGCAAAAACTCAACTGATTTATAGTGTTTCATATTTCAATTTGGGGGGTTTTGGAGCTTTGTTTGGGGGTATAAGCCCCCAAAAGCCCCCCCGTGGCGACGGGACTGGAGTGGAACAAGAGGATGCGGTGGATTCGGCATTTTCGAAAGGCTCTGATAAACCAGTGGTTTAGAAAACAAGGTGCAACTCTGGCCAATTTTATCCTGTGTCGTCAGAAGATTTTTATGTCCAAAAATTTGTCATTAAAATTCTTGCATATTTGTACTGATGATCAGGGAACTTTTTGGTTAGTTTTTGCATTTTATTTCACTAGTTGCTACAAATCGAGAATACATTACCGCAATTTGTAGTGTCGTAATAAAACAGTTTGAAAGTTTAATCGTGACCAAAATTTCAGAGGGAATAGCTTCACGCGAAACTACTAGATTCTTAGCTCTACGGTAGTTAATGGTTTCCAAGATTCAAAGGTCTCGACGTCAATTCTGTGACGTCACAATCACAGGAAATTTTCAGACGGGTCTAGAAACTAATGTATGCAGGCGATTGCAGGGCCCGAGTCAGCTTTCGACGCCCCTTTATTCCCAATCATTCTTCGCATCTCTGCGGCCATGAACGGACTGGGTGGGGGCGTCAAAACTGAGTTTGCCCCCGGGCGCGGGAAACCCTCGGTACGCCACTGTGTTCGTCAGGTTGTTCTTAAGAGGTTATAGCTTAATCAAGAGCAGTTTTAATTTCAGTGTTTTTATGAGCAACATAGCCACATTGAAGCATGGGTTGTAGCAAATGTGTCCTAGGAAACCATTACCTAAATTTATAAAATATCTATAGATTTCTAGATGTAAATGCTGGCAAAACGCATACACCAAACCAATTCACGAATAAAGCTCAAGCAGCATATTTCCCTGACGCCTAACTGCTTTTTTTTCTACGAGAAAAGTACGAGAAGTTTTTCAAATTTCAATGAGTGAATGTTGTTTAAAAAAAAGCTAAGCGGCTGTGGTCAGAAATCAAGACAATTGAACTATTTCATTGAAGAACTAGCGGTTTCCGTTCGTCTGTCAAAAGTCTTCCTATGTACTTGTCACCATCACTTAACNAGCCGCTCAACNATGTGTCATTGCATCAAAGGCGTACCGAGGGAGGGGGGCAATGGGAGCACAGTGCCCCGGGCGCCGAATAACTGGTCCCAGCAATGTCCCAAGTACTTTCTTCAACACAGCAAATTTGCTCCAGAACGACCTCAGGTTCGAACTTGGAGGTGCAAAATTTGTTTCTTGCCCCGGCTCGGGCGCCATCTGACCTCGGTACGCCCCTGCATTGCATTCACCCTTTTATTGCTTCTAGCAACTTTTCTTCATAGTCACGATTAGGGACCAGCTAAGACGAAAGACTAAGTATAAAGATGCCACAGTTGACTTAAAATAGTCTCAGTCCAAGGCACCCTTTATGTAAGCCTTTTTTTAGGAGGATCAAATTATTTCACAGCTACAAGATATTTTTGAGCACTTCAAGTCTTCTGTTAATATCATAAGTAAACCAGTCAGAATGGCGATTTTCGAAGGTGAAGTGGAGTCGGTTTCAGAGAACGGCATTACAACTATTATCTTCAACTTGTGTGTGTGAAGCGTTGCAATAAGTGTAAATAAAATCTGCTTTAAGTATTTCTAGTTTTAGTCCATGTGTATTGATCAATAATTTAGTAATCGAGAGTTACCGTTTGTTGTTTGGCTTTTAGTTTAGCTCACCTAAAACGTTTGTTAGCTCCACTACGTTTCAGCTAAGAGAGCTGCAGAATAAACAGCTGTTCGATTTATATTTGTGGACCGACTGTAGTTTTGCGATCCGTGTCTTGGTTCACAGAAGCAGTAAACTATCAGCTTACATTTTGCAGGTGTTGATGCCGTACATATTAACCCGTTAGTTTCGCCACCTGGTACAGACAAGTGACCCACATGGCTGGCTCCTTGATAAATTTCTCGCAAGTTTGCAGTGCTAATTCATGAAAGTTACCTATTCAACTGCAAATATACTAACAGCTATGTTTGCCATTCAGGTAACTGTTTGAAGTAAAAATCTCGTATAGTGTATCTTCGGTTGGATTTATATATACCTGTATCAACTAATAGGCAGCAAATGCTTTCATCGAGATACTCAACGCTGGAACATTCGTTTCTACTAGGCGGAACGCTAGATATACTCAGATGGGTTTGGTGTTCCGCTTTTCGTAGACTTTCCACAAATTTATAAAAAATCAAAACTCATGCGTGTTGGCATTCCTAAAAATGACCTATTGAAGCCAAGTAAGCGCAGCGTATTAAAAGAAAGCCTGCTGTACTTACCCAAAGTCTGTAGCAAGCTTTGTGACTTGGACACATATAAATGCTATGTTTTCATGCAGTACCAGGTACAGTATGAGACTAAAGAATCTTTGAAAAAGATCTCTGTTGGGCTAACATTGCACTGAAAAACTTTCCATTCCTGTCCATCACATGAACATCAGGAATGTCTTTTTCAAGGTTCTACCAATTGCATGTTGCATTTACAGATGCACATTTACAGATGTAATTTGCAAGTGTTTTGTAACTATAGTAGCATATCCCAAACGCGGTAGGTGGATCCGTGAAAAGATTGGTGGACGCATTCCATGCAATCTATGATAAAATATCGACAACAACCAAACGTTGGAACAACTTCGTTGGCTACAACCGACGTAAACATTGCAGCGAAGGGAAAAAAAACATCTGAAACCAGTGCCATCATTGTAAACAATCATTATTGCAAACAAAAAATTAAAATAAGTTTTAATGCGTTAGCGAAAGTCAAGCTTGAGGCACAGATGCAGGCGCTGACTCTTGACGCCCTAATTGCCGAACCTTGACAGGATGTCGATTGACACACATTCTGTTGAACACGTCAGCTGAAGTCACGCGCTTTGCTGGCTCTCTTATGCGTATCGATTTATGCCCTGATAGGTCTCATACGGTTCGCGCCTCGTTAAAAACAAATGCACATCAAGCGAATGTTCTCGAATCATCGTAAATGTGAAGCAAGGGATTTGCACGCCACCGCTTATTTTCAGTGCTGACCCGAGCTGACTTGACTCGAGCGTCAACTAGTTACATTTCATCGCACTGCTACTCTTACACGAACTTCCGCAGTTAGGTTATCTTTCATTATGTATTACAGACGTGACTTACCACTGTCTTTGCTTTCGTTTCACCATCGTTTCAATAGTTATTGTAGCACCTGCAGCTGCACCAATTCCGGTCTCATGACAAGAACTGTATCGTTTTGTCAATCAACGGTGTTTTGCGAGGGAAATAGAGAGAACCATTGAAAAGTTTCTTGACAGTAACGCCCGAAGTATATGAATGTGTGTTTCCTATCTTTTCTTTGCCTTAACGGCCAAATGCGACTTAGGCTACTTGTCTTTTGTAAACCAACTAACCCTTGGAAAAGTAATGGGGTACCTAAGCTCTATCACTGGAGATAAAAACTTGGCACGCTGGCACTTTGTTTCAAGAAATGTGAAAGTATTTTCTCCCAAGTTAATCGCTTCTCTTCGCGTTTCGCTTTCACTGCGTAAATTCAAGTTTGAAGTTCACGATACAGTAAAATCGTGATAAACGAAATTCGCAATAGAAAGAAAAAAGTAACAAACAAAGGTGCAGACCTTAGTCAGCATGGTAATTAAACCATCAGTATTAAGCAAAGACTCCCTATCCCTGGAATACTAACGTGGGTCACGGTGACCCGGGTCATATGAGGTCATGCTCGTGAAACTACGTAAGCGCGCGTCGGAGCGCTTTCAGCTCTTCAGTAGCTTCATTTTTTTGTGTGACTTGGAAATAGGTGCGCTTGCGGTTATCGTTACTCTTTTCGATTTTGCAAAGGAGCGAGTTCGTCACGAGTTCGGGTCACGCTGACCCGACGTCATGGTTAGCGTGAGGTGGCAAAAGTACGCTTAACCCACGTTATGGTTAGAAGGGGGTTGAGCGCCAGGTGGCTGTAAAGAGCTGAAACTCACTCAGCGCATGCTGCTACTGTCGTGTTAGCAGCATACAACATAAGAAATTCTTCAGGCCCAAATTTTTTTTGTTATGAGTAACTCAGTTCAGACATATACGAAATTTACACCACCACCCCTTTCATCAAAAATCGTATGATATTAGAGTACAAAGTAACTTTGTTAGTGCTCAAACTGCTCAATGAGAGTTATATTTTCAGTGTAGTTTTTGTGGTAAACTTCAGTTGAAGGAAATTATATTTTTTTTATTTTTGAAAACCGGGTCATGCACACCCGACGTTATGGTTAGTGTGACAAAAACTGAAGATTAGTATTCTAAACATCTGATACGGGAAGAATCGAAAGCCGTAGACCTATTAGCCGTAGCACTCGTATCATCTCAAATTTCCACCTAAAACTGTTTGCTGACATGGGAATCGGAAGGATTTTTTTCATGGGGACACTCGGTTATTTTTCCAAAAATTTTCTGGGGGGACAAAAGTGGTTAAATTTCTTTTTTCTCACAAGAATCTAAGAAAAAAAACTTTTTTGCTGAAATTTTCAAAATCCAGGGGGATCAGAACTCCCCTTCCCCCCTTGCGATACCCATGTTTGCTGCGTGTTACTTTAAAAAAATGGCCTTACACAAATATTAACAACCTGCAAATTTGATAACAAGGTTGAAATCTATATTTAAGGCTGTGCTGTACACAAGTGATGTAGTTAGCTCTGGCGTAAAAATACAGCTTGTCCAAGTCAAGGTGAAGAACTAAGCAAAAACTAATAAAATCCACCTACTGTGCACTTCATTTCTTGAACAGCGTTTCGATTAAATTGCCAAATCAGAGCACTTGCAGTTATGTCCTTGGTTTCATATTTGCTAGAAAAAAGCACACTAGCATTTTCTGGTTGTTTCTTGAGAAAGGTTAGCATCTAATGATTTGATTACTTTGGATATTTTCTGTAACAACTATACAGTAGTAACCAAGAGTTATGGATCAATAATTTTTGGGATAACGTTTAGTCCAGGTAGTGTCGTAAGTATAGCCTTGGTAAATTTTACTAATGTCAATAAGAAGATAACATGAATCGAATAGGCAGGTTGTCATGTCTAATAACAGCCCAACATCAAGCATGCTCATAAAATCACCTCGTCAAAATGGTTTCCTGTACTCATTAATTATTAATAAAGTGGGACGCACAACCACTGCCGATGCAAAACCCATCTAAATTGGGTCTTATTATGCAAATAAACTTCCACGCTCGCTCGTGTTATAACCTTTGGGTAATGAATGCAAATTAGATGTTAAATCACGTTTCCGCAGGAGATTTTTTAGGGATTTGCAAAACATACGTCGGTTCCGCAGAATAGACTGAGAGAAGCTTAAGCTGAAATGAAATTTATCGATTGTTTTTTTGCTTCGATAGCCAACTGATGTATTTAAAATACAAAAAAATTTTCGTAACGTTGCGATTTGTGTAGTCTATGATTGTCATAAAACTTAATTTAATTCAAGCAAAAAATTCCGCAGCAGCAAATCTACACCAAGGAAAGCAGATTTTATAAACGAATGTTAGTTTATTGAAAAAGACTAATTTTCGAGAATCAAAACGTAATAATGAAAATGAAACTTAATGCTCAAAAGTCTCCTTTATCATAGTGAGATTTTGATTTCCATTTATCACTTAATGTGTGAAACTTGTAAGTACTTCTTTACACTTAAGGTTAATAACTGTAAAGAGAGAAACTTTAAGAACAGTTGTTCCCACATAAACCCCGTAACATTAGACTTACCCAGGAATTTGTTGAACAATGAAGTAAAGCTACCAAAATCACTTTTATGTAAAATGACGTACTTTTTATTTACTTTTCAAAAATATCCAACTCTCAGATGCCCATTCAGTTGACAAAATGTGGGAGCTATTTTTGTTACAAGGTTTTGTTTATAGTTTTTATTATTTCTATGCGCTTTGGTCTACAGCAAAGTATATTTCCTAGCTGGAAATGAACTACGGACTGCGCACTTCAAACAAAACAGAAGAAAACTTTTTATTCCCGACACATTTGTTACTGTTTTTGTGAATCATGTGCAACAAGCAAGAACTTCTTGCATGGTTTTCAATATTACATTAACAACAGTTTTTAAAGGTAAATAATAAACAAACGGATACGAAAACATAACTAATCATTAGCCAAAGTATGCAAAAGAATGTATGACAAGCAAAACAAGCGAAAGTACACGGCACTTTCCTCAAAATAAAAACCTTATCTTTTGGCTTTTCCAAAACGATTTGTCTGATCCAATGTGTTTCAAAATGCTTAAAAAATTTCCTGGAATATTTACTTCCACAGTATCTGGTTGCTTTCAAAATTACTGTTCTCGATCAGATTACACGACAAACAGGAAAATTTACATATTGCATTACTTTCGAATTTATTTGAATTTATACACAAACAAAGCTTGTTGTCACATGAAATTGACTGCAAACATTCTGTTCCCAACGCTTCTTAATAAACTGCAAGGAAAACTCATCGAGTTTGACTGAGTGTATAAGAAGATAACATAAATGTTTGTGAGTTATTGGCTGTAAGAAACCGTTTACCTGCTTATCCGCCGATTACAAAGGACTAGTATTCGTTATTTTCTATGTTGAAATGCTTTTGAAGAATTAGGGCAAGTTGCAAAATTTGGGCAAGTTCTTTGTTCGTATTACCTGGCCTAGGTTCTTGATTTCTATTAATTAGCCTATAAACAGTGAATTTGTTAAACTAGTAAAAGTGTTTTACGGACTAACTACAGCGGTTAACAGTTAAGTACAATGTAAGTTGAAAACGTAATGGCAAGCAGGGGCAAATGCTGCGTATCCCGTTTCATTCTTTTTTTTATTAGGTGCCACGAAAAGCAAATATTTATCAATAGCGTGTGAACCAAACAGCAAGAAAATCTACAGGATGCGCTTTCCTACACTTTTATTAACCTTGTCTATCTTTTAGATACTGTAGTTTTCTCTAATAGTGACCATGAATTTTTCTTTGCAAGTTTTTTTGTGTCTACCAAATTACTTGCGATGTTGATACCATAATCAATTTAGACAATATATATTTTTGGAAGAAAAAAAGTATAATTACTTTCTAAACTTCTTTATTTATCTCGCAAACATTATGTCAAATTAAATTACGCAAAGTAAGCAAACTTCATGTAGAAGCATTTGTTTTCCGAAAAAGACAACGTTGAAAATCTATGCAAAGGATTGCAGAAAATATAACCACACTTGGTGGTCAAAATCGTTTCCCTCANGCATGAACACGCATCAGNTTTCACTTAAGGTTGGTCTTTAATTTTTACCGTGACGTGAAGCCTGACCTGTGGTACACACCTATGTCTATAACTTTCAAAAATTTAAATCTTGATGCAAGTCAATGTTTTTCTTTGCATTCGTGAATTTTCCTTGGTCTTTTTGTTTGTTTGCAGAGTTTTTTAAAGGAAAATGTTAGGTACCCGGTATGGACCTGTAGGGACCCGATTTCTCTGATTCTAGGGACCCGATGATAGTTTTCTCTGATTCTAGGGACTCGATTTTCAATTCTAGGGACTCGAATCGGATCCCTAAAACGCCTTAAAAAAACTATTATTTGTTTTCTGACTTTTTTCCTCTCCAAAGCAAATGGCCCTATATGCTTAGAGGGATGAGTGTGGTTATTATGAAAGGAATTTTGCTTGTCTTTTCGTCTGTTTTTCTTGCCATTTCTCCTTAAATATTATTGGTACTATTTTAGATTGGATGTATATGATTATTGTATATGGATAATAGCTGAAACAAAAGCTGTTTAAATCGCCGAACACAAAATATTCGTGCTAAGTAGCATTTAGCAAGACATATTGAAAATTAACATCTTCAAACCTTCCAATTGGTGATATCGGCTAGATAACTGAAGTGTTCCTTCGATCTCTCAACTGCAAGCTTGGGATTACTTTCAGCTTTAAACACAGAGCATTTGTTTCTATAGTATTGAACCCGGCTATTTGCAGCAAGCATTATGCAAATCACAATTACCAACTAACCTGCCGCAGCAAAAAGCGCTCTACTGCATCGAAATCCAGCGTTCAAACCTCGGTTATTTGCAAAACCTCAGCCTGTTTCATTTTCCGTTTTTAGTTTGATTGCACATTGTATTAGCCTACCCTGCTTATGTCAACGTACGGTCATTGTTTGCAAGAAAGGATTTTCTGCTGCCTTGCTTCGCTCCATCTTACGGCGAATGACGCTTACTCCGTATTGATGCAACCGCTCTACCGTCCACCTGAATAAAAGACATTGGAAAGGTAGTATCGATCGGAGCATCAATGGGACGGCATAGGTTAGATTACTTACTGCATCAAGTGATAAGCAACCTTTCCTCGTTGTAGCAGACACTGTAGGTGCATAAGCATTAAGCACTAAAGCGCGCTTTTGAAGCGATTGGATTCATTCACAAATTTCATGCAAGAAAAGATGTATTTGTTTCGGAATTTTTTGTCAAGGAATTTACGTCAGTTGTAGTGAGGTAAAGAAAACAATATTTGATGTTCTTTCAACCTACTGTATGCCGTATCTTGATATTATTACCAACAATCGTAGTTGTTGTTACCGTTTCGCATAAAACCAGTTAACATCTCAGTAAGTCCGTGAGTTTCAACTGGTGTTTCGCAGAAGATCGTTAAATGTGCAGCAAGAAAGTTATTATGGAAGTCATTCACTACTGTCACCAGTGAAATCTTGAAATCTTCCATGAAATCTTCCATGTGCACTATCCAGTATTAGGAAAGTAAAGATCACGTGACATTTTATTGCGGTGAGTCCCTGTTGCGCAATTATAAGAATCTTTTGCTGCATAGGCCTGTTGCTGCTTCGACAGCGCAGTAATTGTGCAGACTGTAGGAGAATAGGTTAGTTTGCACTACCCGTATTATTACTCCAACACAGGACTGCCGGATGAAATTTTCAGTAAAAAGCTAAACACTGCTAAAAAGCCAGAAAAAGGTCAAACCGATTATTTAGGCCATATAAAATACCAAATTCTTTGAGATAGTGCTATTTCTTTGTCAAAATTGCAAGAACTTTACTAGATTTTAATTTTGCAACACCCCTGGCAACCTACCAGTAGGCGCCAAGTGGTAGCTTACTATGTACTGTACTATAGTGTATGCATGTACCGCTATATAATTTTGATACAATACGACCTACGGTTAACGCTATTCTTAACAAAATAAAAACCGAAACCAACGCAATACAAGCAAGTAGATAAAACAATAACACTTTCTCGACGTTATTGTCGCATTTCTGTCGCAGGCCTGTGTGACAGCCTTGAGCCTTGCACAGTGCTTAGTTATAACAAATTTCGCAATGCACACATTTCTGATGTTTGCGTAAAAATTAATTTCTAATCTCGCATCTCGCAAAACCTTACTAATATCAGAACGTGGGCGTCGGTCTAATTGCAGATTTTATCACAAAATTTTGCAAACGTTTTGCCGAAAAAATGGAATGGTAAATATTTTTCTACCAAAGAAACTTTTCCAAAAGATCCAAAAAGGCCAAAAGGCCAAATAAATTTTTTAAGGCCAACCAATTTGCGACAAGGCCAGAATAAGGTCAAAACGCCAAATTAAGTTCTTTGGGCCAACCAACATGAAAAAGGCCAGACTTCTGAATTTTGGTCTTAAAAGGCCAACTTGTTAACCTGCTTCAACATCGCTGTAATTAAATTGGAAGAAAGTACTAATATTCTAATTTTAGACTACCATAAATAATATATAAGTAGTGTTGTAACATTGATGAATAGATATTTGAAAAGGAAGAGTGCAAATGCAAATATTATTTTTTGGTAAAAATTAAAACAATGCATATCCAGTGATGGTGCAATTCAAAGAATGTTGCTTTCGTTTGGATTTACTTTCACTGGTAATCCGACTGCCGTGATCCCATTATGCTTGATAGGCTTGTGTGAGAAGGGATATGTAGCAGTGCCATGTTTTTAACCAAGCTGTGATGCCATCTCGAAACAAAACACCAATCACTAGAGCAAGAAAACAGTGGGTATTTTGTTGGCGGTGACAAAAACAATGAAAAGCAAGCAAGCAAATTTCATAATACCAAGCAACAACCGTATCTGAAATTGCACTACAAATTAGTTCTTTTTTGGCTAAGTTCGTAGTTTAAGTGAGCCTCATATTGTAACCATGGGCGTCGGAAGGATTTTTTCCAGTGGGGGGGCACTAGGCGATTTTTCAAAAATTTTTGTAGAGTGGGACCAAAAGTGGTAAAATTTGTTTTTTCCTACTCGAAACTAAGAAAACAACCTTTTTTGCAAAAGTATTCAAAATCCAGGCAAGGCCTTGGGCCCACCCCTGCCCCTCCCTTTCGAAGCCCATGATTTTCACGAAGAAAGTAAAAGTACCAGCTTGTAAATTGATTTGAAACGAGATGCTTGGTCCTGGCGCAGTTAAAAAATTAGCCAAGTTCCCATTCTGGACATCGAAATAATCAAACAGCTTGAAAATATAACTATGGACACGAGAAAGTTGTTTTGGATAAAATACGCATGAAGGGAATATATGCTGTAGATTTCAGGTTGATGAGTCGACAGACATCTGCACAAAGTTCAGCTGCTAGCAAACGTGTGCTTCGAAGATGGAGACACCATCACAACAGAATATTGCCTGAGAAGTGAGAACATAACTGAAGAAGAAATTTTTCATGTTACATCAGATCATCTTGAACTACGACAACTTCAATTGAAAAAGTGTAAAAGTGTCTGCACAGACGGAGCAGCAGCCATGATAGGACCTTGTAAAGGCCTTGTCAACAACATGAGGAAGAAATACTTCTAAATGTCGTAGTTACGTGTTGCTTTTTGCACCAAGAGTTCTGATTGCAAAGAATTTGCCAGCAGATGTAGTTTATTTGCTTGATACTATGACGAATATGGTTAGTTTTTTCCTTTACAAAACCTCGAAAAAGTTTGCATCTCTATGCAAAATGGCAGGATAAACATATATTTTTTGCTTCAGATCGACGTCAGGTGATTTTGCCTCTGAGTTGAAAAATAAAGTAAAGATATTTTTTTGATTGATGAACTATTTGATGAGGCAAAGCTGCTCGCTCTGATGATTGGTGTACAAGGTTAGAGTGCATGGCTGACATCCTCCAACATGAACTGAACACGCGGATGCAAGGCTGAAATAAAAAGTTTCTGACAATCTCAGACAAGCTAAATACATTTCGTGTAAAGCTGCAGTTTGGGCAATACAGCTGTCTTAGAACCAATGCAAGATTTTGGACTTTGCAGATTTTATGCTGATTTAGGTGTTCCCAAATACTGTAGGCCTAAACAACAAAGTCAGTCTAGTAGCTCTGAAAGCAGCAAGGATTTTGTCTCTCAACGAAGCGACATGACGTTTCAAGTTTGCCGAATCGAAGAAAACGTCCTTGTGCGGTTATCATCAGCTTTAATTCGCTGATTGCCTTCCAAAATGCGATAGCACCAACCTTTATTTACACGAGGCTTTGCTAGAGCGGAAAATTGGCATTAGAGTGGTGAGTGGTAAGTAGTCCGAGCGCAAGCAGTCACGTCCGAATTTTCCAACTTGTGTGAAATACGATCATCCGCGATTCAAATATGCGCACCAATACAAACGCGGCGACTTTGGAACGCGTCAATCTAAAAAAATTCGTTGACGAAGCGTGTTGTGTTGCGCAATAACTGCTGATCAAGGAAGCTGATCCATACACGAAAGTAAATATAGAACCGTAAAATGCATGCGATGTGATCGTGTCGCACGAAAATGCGAAATTATTTATGCATCAACTACAACAGCAACATGTGAAAACCACAAACCCAGACCTATAGCCCCAGTTAGCCAGAGATGATAAGAAAATTTGAACGCTGATGCTCTATATCAGGCCTGCACAACATCCGGCCCGGGGATCTCATGCGGCCCGCGAAAGCTGTAGTTGCGGGCGGCGAGAGCTTTCTTAAAATTGTAGAAAATGTTGCAAAAGTTTCACCTCGAATAAGTAATTGTCTTTCCAGAATTTCTTCCATACTACAACGAAATCTCCACATCGAAATGAAATAGACTTTTACGACCCGCGGCAAATGTAAGTTGTAATTTGACCCATCTAGTTTTCTGAGATGTGTAGGCCTGCTCTAAATGAAACCATAAAAGCTCGTTTCAAAATACTTGAGGATAAATTTCCTGAATTTCCCGCTACTACCATGGAATGCTTAGACTGGACCTAGGATCATTACAGTTCATTTTGCAGGAGCAAATAATTTTATTCAAGTATGACAAGACCAAGCTATCACACTGAGTAAAAACTAACTGCGATTTGGGTTTCAACTTTTTTTCCTTTTTTTTGTTTTTTACTAAATTCCGATACAACTTTGTTTAATTTCGTTTGGGGTACTGAATGACTTGACTCGAAATACCTCACGGTTTTCAGAAATTTCAGATAGTTTTGCTTACTCCAAACTAAGACGGGAACAAGCAAGGTCGGAGATGTAGTCACTTCACCTGATCCTTGGACGACCTCAGGGCCGCTTTCCCATGGGTCTAGCCAGCAGGACGTGCCTCGCCAAACTTTCCTGGGACACTTTTTTTAAAAGAGAGTAAATTGTAGATTAAGAATAATTCATTAAATGTTGGAAAACACGCTGACAATGAAGCTTTATCCATGCGTTGATTCTGCATTCTGTAAACCAGAGCTTCGGCAAACATTGTAGAAAAGGCAAACGAAAGCGATACAAGATGATAATGAACCTGCAAGCAAGGCCGGCCCTAGCAGTTGCGGGGCCCAATGCAAGAACAAAGCGCGAGGACCATCAGTAGCGGTTTTATGACGTCACTGTGTTCAGTCAATGGGCTACAGTCTTTTTGATGTCTATATTTTAGCAAAAAAGCTATATGAATATACAAAAAGATGGCAAATTATTGGAATTTGTAACACAACAGCTTCTTTTATTTGGAGGGGCGTAGGCTATAGGCATAGCTCATGTCCCCCCAACTACGTCCATGCTTTTGACTTATGGCATGCTGTGGTGAACATTAGACAGTGTACAGCTACCACTCGTAATTAAGCCGAAAGATGTAACAAGATGCTCTGCAATTGAGATCCGAGCGGCAAACGCAAGTGCAAAGTTACGTCAATCAAAACGAACTGACTAGCGAATTGAACTTACAGTGAAATTACTTCACTCTTGTTGAAAGGCTCTTTCGTTCTAAGAACAACTGACTTTGAGAAAACTGCTAACATGGATATCTTGCTTTTCTCGTTTTCGCTAACAACAGGCGCAGACGCGTTCTTGTATGAAGGTAACGTCGGGGCGCATGATCCTATCCGCTTTATGACGAAATACACGAAATGAACCAAACTTCACAAGAGAACAACCCATGCATCCGCCCAATGTCATAGTTATTCTCATTGCATGAACTTGAAATACAAATTGTTCTCTATGAATTTGAAACGTAATCCACTAAAATTTTGCAATTACCACGTCACAGATGCAGAGGCGTAACGGGGTGGCAAGGGGGGCGCAATTCCCCGGGCGTCGAACCACTATGGGGGCGCCGAATGACTGCAGGGGGCGTCGAAAAGTCACAGCAATGTCACAAGTAATTTCTTCAACAGCACATTTGCTTTCGAATAACCTCAGGTTGAAATATGAGGGCCCCAAACTTGTTTCTTGCCCCTGGTACCATCTAACCTCGTTACGTCCCTGCACAGATGTTGAAACACTTATTATTAAACGCAATATACAGTATAATGCGCATGGTTGATAGATGAAATAGAAGCTAAGCATAAAACCGCCCAACATACTGATAAACAGAAATGACTGTAGTGGATGATATTAACAATTTTTACCCTGCGGAGATAAGCTGCAAAGCAGCTTTAAGTGTCCTTTAAATTTATTGTCCTGGACTTCGAAGCATAGTTTTTCTACCTGTTTACGCTCGCAAACAAGCAAAGTACGATGAAAGTGTGGTGGGGCTGCAAATGATAAAAGTACTTGCACAACCGACAAGTAACGCGGAAGAATTTTGCGGACAAAGAAAAGGAGGTAAATTTAGTTGCAAACACTTCACAAAATTTTGCGCGGATTTGCGTGAGATTTTTTGCTTCCACGGGTTCAACCTCTCCCTTATTGCAGTTTGTTTCAACGTGGTAGAGTCAATTTTATTTTGACAAAATATTAAAATATTTAGTCTATGCTAAAATCTTCCATGAGGTTAAATTGCAAGCTTTTGTTATAATGCAGATGACCCGCAACCAACCAAAACCTTTCCAAAACAGAAGGATTTTTCGAGAACTGAACAACGTTACCTTGGAAGAAATGCCATCAAAGTTAATACAACAGGCACGCACCTTGACCTATTCATTGTGAGTTGAATCGCAGCACACCTTGTTTGCAATAGCTGTAGGTCTACTGCACTGTTGTAGTAACAAGTTAAAAAAAAAACGTCCTCTATCTATAAAGAGCGGGACATGGTGGACAGACCCGTCGCCAGGATTTCGCAGCAGGGGGGACCAAAAACCACAAGGCGGGGCACATTTTTTACATACAGTGTTGGATATATGCAGAAACCTGGGGGCCAAACACGAAATGGGGGAGACCATATTTTAAATGGGAGGGCCTGGCATCACTGGCCCCCCCGTTGTCGATGGCCCTGATGGTGGAGCGTAGGTATAACACCTTTGCATGAGAAATAAGCACGTTTGATAACGTTCGATATAATTAGAGGGAAATCACCGTTCGTTCAAACGAGATAATTAATTACTAGCAATGAGATTTATAAGCCGGTTTTACAGAATTCGCGAGCGCAAGAAGTATCTGGCGAAAATGGACAACATGCCCAAACACCATAGCGCGGGACCCCCTAATGCTCGGGGCTCAATGCAGCTGCATCGGTTGCATCGGCTTAAGGCCGGCCCTGCCTGCAAGCGATATAAATCTTGCAAGATAGCAACAAAGAACCTAAGAAAATTCCATTCAATTTCACGCCCGCCTTTCTTCTGGGAAGGGTTGCAGGGAAAGCAGCCCTAGGAGGACTCGAAATACAGTACTTCACGGTCAACAGCAATCTCAGATAGTTCTGCTGGCTTCACGCCAAGACGGGAACAAGCAACGTCGGAGATGTAGTCACTCAACCTGGTCCTTGGACGGCGTCTGAGTCGCTTTCCCGTGGGAACAGCCGGCAAACTTGCCTCGGCATTCATTCCTGGGACATTTTGGTCACATGGCCCAACCAACGTGTGGCTGAGATCTCTCGATTTGGAGAGAAGTGGCTCAACACTGGGGCCTGCTGATTTCACAGCTGAGCACTTTGTCGCGAAGTGTCGCATCGTGAACTCTTCGAAAAAATCCCATCTTTGTGCTTATACTGGGAATGCTATTCTCTCAGTCATTGTCCAAGATCAAGACCATAAACGAACAAATGCCGATTTAAAACTGACAGCTTTGTGTTATTTGAAAACTCATGTATTGTCTCCACAAAGCAATAAAGCTGACGTAGAACTGCGCTTGCTTTACCGATCTGTGTATAAGTCTGTTCCGTCGTCCACCACTCGTGAATACTTCTAAGTTACTTGAACTTCTCCACCTGCTGCACTGTACTGCCTCTTACTTGCAGCATAAATTATCTTGGGTTTCGCGAGATACATAATACGGTAATACCTGGGTATTTTTAGTGCTGATTTTCATTCCAGCTTGGTCGCACGCAACTGAAAACCAATCAAGTGCCTGTTGATTGCCATGTTGAAAAGATGCTAGCAGTAGCAAATCGTCTTCAAAAAGCAAACAGTTGATCCTCATGCAGCTTCCAATAGTGACACACTCGTTTACTTGGCTGCGAATGTCTATCCAATTCATATACACCAAGGGTGCACAACCTGCAGACTTCCATAAAAATATATGCGGCCATGCACATTCAGTTTAAAATATAAGTTAATAGCCACCGTGCGTTAGTAAAAGTTCTTTGTCTACTTCATGAAGATATATAGTAGAAAGACAGCATAGCAGACGTGTGGAAGTAGGCTATAAGCTCATTGTGTGGAAGCAGAACAGAAGTAATGCAAAAAACTAAAAACATTTTGAACTCCCTGGTGGCTGTAATCATGGGCGTCCGTAGGGACGGGCAAAACGGCCATTTCCCCCCCTCCTGGAATTTGAGACTAAGAACCAAAACTTCAGAAGATTAATTCCGATTAATTCAATTGATTCTTGCAATGACAGTTTATTTGCCGCTATGACACTCACACTGCACACGAGCCAGGTTCACCGTTCTGGTGTAATGCAGGGATGAGCTTGTGTCCGCTACTTTCCTGGCAAAAGTAGGTTGCCAAGCTTGCGTGCGGATTATCTACTGTTGGTCTTTATTGTGTAACAATATCATGGCAGCAAACCTTTGAAAGTTGACTTCATGTTACGGTAGTAGGCGTTTTGCCGCATGTGACTGTTGAACGCAAACATCTTGGCAGGTAATGCAGTGAGACAGTGACTGCTGATATCGGAAAGGCACGTTTTATACTGTGTGTAAAGAAGCATCAATAAACTCATAGCAAAGGTTCCACAAGTTTGAAAAGTCCATCGTTAGTGTGAGACTGTGAGTGTGATTA
>JGI24158J21664_10004313_pt1 | contig 18272 bp, 15 predicted proteins | sample Ectturendosymbi3_FD_21664 | JGI IMG/M metagenome (IMG submission 21664)
TGCAGTTCTATTGCTATGCACAGAAGATGATAACAGTTGTTATCGAAACGTTTGCAAGATGTCAGTTGTATCGTTTGCTTTGGCCGTAGTATTCATTATAAAATTTAATTTAAGTTCTGCGGCCCGCCAGCGACATTACACAGTTGTAAATTGGCCCAGGGTGTCTGGAGAATGTGGTCGTGCTGTGCGGGGTTCATTCAGCAGTTTCGTAACAGCCAGACTGCGTTGGTGGTGCGTCAAAAAAACGTTGGTGGCGCGTCAAAAAAGCGTTGGTGGTGCGTCAAAAAAGGAGTTCATTGACATTGAAAAATGTTTCGGACCGCGTTGAAGTGGTAGTGATGATCGCCCAGCGGAGTCCCACTGCATTCGCCCCAAAGAATCGACTGTTAGAAAAAGCGCTAAAGATCAGATGCTTCTCAACGGCAGCCCGACTCACGGTGTTTGTTAGCTGCCGTACTCACGGTGTTTGTTAACTTACCAAATTACAGTGTGATCTACATACAGATCAACCACAAATACCTACTTTGACAATCACGAACTAGGAGTGCGACCTGTACACGAGTATATACGGCTGTGTTACAACCCAGAGCTAAAGCTCACCAACACGGACCTCTATAATCGAAAGCATCATAGCGAAATCAACACGGCTCGCAAAAATATCGCCCCAATCGCAGCAGTTGCCTGCGCAGTCATGGATACGGGGTTGTCATTGGATACGTGCTGCAACAAACGAAATTTTTTCTTTGGGGGGGGTGAAAACGTTCAGGCAACGTTTGACCTTTTCATGGCCAGTAAACGGTTCGAAGCATTTCAACATTATTCGAAAAAGGGAAAACCTTATTCTGGAACTGTTGTACGTGTTTCGGTCTCAACCCATGGGCGAAAATCCTTGAAAAAAGTCAGGTTTCTGTGTCGTCGCAAAACCTTCTAGCAGATGATCTGAAGCGCGCTGGCATTTCAACTTCGCCCGAAAATTAGTACGCGTCGAACAGCCCAAAATCATTTTTGTGCGCCACATCGGCGCTACGAACATCCGAGCCCCCAGTCCATGCCACGCAACAGGCGTTTTGGCGCTAATTTTCGCCACCATTGGTGCGGTAGTCCAGGGCGCTTTTTTCCGAAAGCTGAAAACGTTGTCCATTTTGTGCATACAGTACAGATGGATATACTTTGCACATCTCGAAGCAGGACATCTCTGGGGTCTTCGTTGGTACTGCACGTGTGGCCAGGGAGGACAAAAAAAGTAGGTTTTGTTAGCTCCAAGAGGTTACCGGATGAGATTTTCGGCTTCCACTGGGTTCCCGCGGATACAGGGATTAAGAGGGAATTATTGCAAAAGCGCAAATACTCAGCAAAGCAATACCAGAAGGAAATTAATTGTGTTGTGTAAATTTAATTAAAATAAATGCAACTAATTCAACCGGAAGCTGTCTTATATATTTAATTAAAACAGAATGCAATTAATTCAACCAGCAATAATCAACAACAACTTTCATCCTAAGGTCGTCGCACAATTACAAGAACAGCGCAAACAAAACAATGCAAGACTTCAACTCTACGCAGCCGCTCGGCAAGTGTTATATGAAGCGTTAAGTGCATCAAGGAAAGAGCCCCGACAATGGAATCACCGACTACAATCAATTGCTACGCATGATTGGTGTCACGCACGCACACGCAAGCTATGTGAATACCTCCCGTTCGCATCGGATCGAACGGCACTTCTAATTTATTCCCATACGATGAAGAACGACGATGGCCTTTTTTAAACGGCTGACCTTGAAAAACCACACCAGCACAATTTGATCTCGGTAAGCTGTTCCACGACCGAGTGTTTACAAAAAAGCTGTTCCACGACCGAGAATTCACAAAGAAAGCTGTTCCACGATCGAGTGTACACAAAAATGCTGTTCTAAAATCGATGTTTACGAAAATATTTTTCTCCGGAAAATGCGTTCTTGATAACAGCGGAATTTCCAATTTCCATTTTGACCAAGCGAATTTATTACCACACTTTGACGCGTTACCACTGAGCCCTCAGCAGGACCTTTCACGCTATGCTTCAGTTTCCACGCAAACTTTTGTGTGGCGCAAGTAAGCGTACGCTCAAGAACTGCTCCATGCGAGTCCCAACTGTATCGTCAGAGACGCAGCGGTCCAATGCACGCTGCCATTCGAAGGCAGGATTTGCTTTAACTGAAAAACGCGGCACAACGTCAGGCAAGTCGCGTGGTTACTTTAACGTTCGCAACGACACACGAACTTAGACAGAGACACGTCATCCGGTGACGTCCACTTACGCGTCGGGTCGGGCGTGTGCGAACGGGAGCGCGTCCTCGCGTCGTTTGCCAGCTCCTGCGACAGAAACAAAGACGACGCCTGAGAATCGAACAAACGCGCGCGCGACGTTTTGCGCTGCCTTCAGTTTTGACTCCCCTCCCGTGCAATGCCTGCAATGCAGTGGTTGAGTCATGGGCGTCGGAAGGATTTTTGCAGGGGGGAAATGGTGGACTATTCCAGGGGGGAAACGGATATTTCTAGGGGTGAACTTTTCCAGGGGGGGCAACGGGTATTTCTAGGGGTGGACTTCACCATGGGGACAACGGATATTTCTAGGTCGGGGGGACAACAGTGGTGAATTTTCATTTCACCAACTCGAAACTAAGAGAAAAACATTTTTCTACTATAAGGTTCACAAGGAAATATTAACTTTCGAAGCCCAGGGGGTGGCTTGGCCTTGCTAGGGCTCCCACCTGTTTTTTTTCGGTCACAGACCGAAATGCTTTTGAAATGACCGAAAAAAATTAAGTCATTTCAGTCAGATAATATAGGCTGATGAACACTGTTACGGAGAGTTTTGATACAACTGTGAGAAAAATGACTGAAATGTCTCAGTGACCACCATGTCTCACTGAAAAATGACCAAAATGTTGGAGTGAAAAAAACAAGGTTCCCACACATTTTCAGAAACCATTTTCCAAACTTCTATAACTTTTCAGTAATAAATGAAAAAATAATAAACAATATCAGCATTTATCTTTATTTTTCCGAAATTTTAATCATGATACACAATTTTACACATTGCACATCACTGCAAAAAATATCTGATTTAATTTCGTTTTTCCAACTAATTGGAAAACTTCCAATTGACAGTGGGACCATCTATTGACAGTTGCACAATGGTTTTGTATGCTAATGTGCCTTCGACGCATTAATGCTCACAATCCTACACATCAGTTGCTCTGATATGACCCATATGTTTTGAATCGAAGTAAAAACTTCGCCGCTTACAAATCTAAACTAACATCAGTGCAATAAGAGACGATTCTGCTCTAAATTCATGATTTCTTTTTCTATTAGACTTTCCATAGTTTTTCACCGCTGTATATACATTTTTGGCCACATGCAATGTTTTGTCAATACTGTACTTTCAATACCGCGTGGGAACCGTGTACCTGCTGTTCCTCCCACCCCCCCCGCTTCAGACTGGTCCCCACCTCCCTTCCCCCGACGCCCATGGTCTGAGCACTGAACGACACACGTCAACATCTTAACGAGACGAACACGAGAACAATCGAAACAACTGATTCACTCACGAGAGGCCGCGATAGAGACGGGGAGGAGGCGCCGCGATGGACCTTTATGGACTGGTGGACTTTCATCGGCTTCCTCACCGTGTCGCTGATGGTGCCGACGTGGGTTTCGCGGACGCTGGAAATACGGCCGCGTCAGAAAATAAATCGCGTGCAAAATGCATAGAAACGTGTTTTTTTCAGTCATTTGCCGGTTATTGGCCGAATATTTCGTTGTTTTTTTTGGATGACCGGAAAAAAATAAGTCAATTCGGTCCTAATGCCTTTTTCAAGTCATAAGAAGTATCCGAAAACAAAAACATGGCCGACGCTTCTCAGCTTTTTCGGACAAATGACCAAAATATCTCAGCGAAAAACAAACAGATACAAAGAAACAAAAGCAATTTTGAAGAACACCACCCAGGAGATGAAACTTCTGGCTAAAAAAGGTCTCACGAAACATATTTTATTGTTTTTTCAAAATTGTCACTTGCCAAATGAAGCTGCGCTGGTCCCGTAACGCCCAAGTTGTTTAGGAAGATCTGTTTTACCAAGTTTTTTTAAAGAAAATGTTAGGTACCCAGTATGGACCTGTAGGGACCCGATTTTCTCTGATTCTAATTCTAGGGACCCGGTGATAATTTTCTGATTTTAGGGACCCCATTCTCAATTCTAGGGACCCGCTTCGGGTCCCTAAAAGACCTTAAAAAAAACTGGTTTAACCAAAACAGGTGTGCAGCGCACGGTTTTGGTTTAACGGCGATTTCTTATTTGTACTATCGCGTGTTCGTGGGCGCATGTGGCTGGACACAGGCGGAACAGCGCACGCGAATAGCTGTGCTAGCGAGTTGCGTGCTGCACTGCTGTGTTTACGCGCTGCATTTTCGTGGTAGTGTGTTGTATTGTTGTTAGTAATATGTTGTGTTGTTTTGCGTGTTACATTGTTGTGTGTGTTTTACACTGCTGTGCTTATGTGCTGCATTTTTGCGCTAGTGTGTTGTAAGTATGTTGCATGGTTGTGTTTGTGTTACATGGTAATGTTAGCGTGTTGCAATTGATGTGTTTATGTGCTGCATTTTTGTGTATGTTGTATTGTTGCTTGTGTGCTACATTGCTGTGTTTGTGGGCTACACTGCTGTGTTTGTGTGTTAAATTGTTGTGTTTGTTTGTGACATTGCTGTGTTCGTGTGTTGCACTACTGTGTTTTAATTNCCGGATTTCAGCGACACTTCGACGTTTGAAGCACATGGGATGTCAGAATACTGTATAAATCAACACCTGGCAGATATTAACTGCATGGATTTGCAATATTTTTATTTACCAGTCAGTCCAGGCGCACTTTTTCAAAGGAGGATAATTTGATAAACCATTTATTGATAAAATTAATCAAACTGCGTTGAAGAAAAAGGCAAACAAGAAGCCTCCTTATACCTGTCGGAGAGGCTCATGTCGTATGATGAGTTTGTGCCCGAACTGGACTCTTCGGGAATCGGGAAGACTAGCGGCTCCTCCCCCCCGGGAAAGAAGCACGAAAGGTCAGTGACGGCGTCGACCACTTCGTCCATGCTCGGGCGCTCGTTGGGCTTCGATGACCAGCACCTGAGGTTACGGTTGAGTGAGTCAGAACAGTGTTCTCAATCGTACGGGGTTCTCGGGTCATGCTGCAGCTTACGGGGCGAGCCAGAGGCTGTCGCATGCGACGAGAACTGGACAATTTGTGAGCAACGACGTATGCGCGGGCAAGAACACAGTGTGATGTAATAAGAATGGGTTTAACCGACTGTATGCATCATTTGTATGCAAAAAAAATTATTTTTTGGTTTCAGCACTATTCACAAACAGTAATTGCTGTTTCATGAATTTCTCGAAAAGATGTCAATTTCTAACGACGTGCAGTTGGTGACGTAGACAATCCGCACGGGAGTTTGTTTCTCAGCTCTTCTAAGTGACGAGCAAACGACCCGATACTTGTAGCCACCCCTTCATGGACCGTCAAATCATTGTAGTGGCTTTCAAGGCAATTTCGTTCATGACACGCCCGCCTTCCGCGCTACAGCGGAGGTTCCCAACCTTTCTGTCTTACCCTTTCAGCATTCCGACAGATGCACATGTACCTCTACAATTTCTTATGACAAAATGTTTTGCCGTGATGATCCATAGGTATAACAATAAGTATATAATGATTTTTGAAAATAACATTCACTAATATGTGTATAAATATTTGGCAATAATAATATGTAAATATATTTTTCTCTTCTATTGCTAGCCTTAAATGTACCCCTTCGGATAGACAAATGCACCGCTGGGGGTGCATGTACCCCAGGTTGGGAACCCCTGCGCTGGAGGGTCAATCAAGTCCCTCATAAGACACGGATATTCGTAGTTTCGTCGGAAAAAAACGGTAAATCGGTATTTGCAAATTTGTCGTAGGTCACAATAACGCAAGGGTCATCCTCGGAACGTCAGAATGCCCCAATATTTTCAAGTGCCAATTCATTCATTTTTTTAAAAATACGTACAGGAAAATCCGCATCTTAGGAAGTCTTCGTCGACTCTCTAGCGCTACCAGCCGGCGTGCTATGAACGAAATTACCGGAAGCCACTCCAGGTTCACACTTGGTGACCTCACCATAGACGTGGGCGTCGGAAGGGTGGCAGGGGGTTTTGTCCCCCTGGAATTCGAAATTTTACATTTTTCTATCAAAATTCCAGCGAAAAAAAGGGTTGTGTTTTCATGGTTTCGAGTGGGTAAAATAAAATTTCACCACTTTTGACCAACCCCGGAAAAAACGGTTTGGGTCATCCACGGAAAAATTCACCATTGCCCCCCTCCCTGCAAAAAATCTTTCCGGCATCCATGACAACACACCTAATCGGGTCTGCACTGAAGTTTAAGTAACTGCTGGATGACTCGAATCAGATGTGACACTCGGGTGGTGGTACTCGAACTAATTTGCGCAGATTGAGGCTAAGCAACCGGAATGGAACATGTAATGGGATGCATGCATCGATAAACAAACTGACTGCGGTGCATTACTTGGCGACATCGTGAGACTGCGATTGCTGTATGCAGGAACATCAGCTGGCTGAAATGAGTTAGTCACACAAAAAAGAAACGTCTGAAAATAGTGTCGCAAGTGGTCACATACAGTAGTTCTTGTCAATTCGGTGGACAGGAAAAAAAACAAGTTTCTCTTTCAAGCTGCGGCCAAACTTTTTTTACTTTTCCTCTAACTCACCTTGACATCAACTGCTCCAGCGGTTCCGGACAATTCTGGATGTGGTTGGGTCGCGCTCCGGTATGCACTGCCCACATGATGCGGAAGGCAGGGCCGCCCAGCTCGTCGAAGGGCTTCTTGCGGGTCAAAACCTGTTATTGGTTCAACGTTGGCCAGAAATTAACGGCGCTAAGTCACGAACAGAACAGGCTGGCGTTCACAGTTGAGCGCGCCTCCATTTTTTTACCAACTTGTACTTTTAAACTCCGGAGCGCTGCACCTTCAGAAAAGCGCTTGACCCACGAGAGCACGCACGAGAAAATTACGCTCATGTCATTCGACAGCTCGGCACGCGTGCGAGTGACCATACCACAAACGTAAGAAATATTTTCTGCACGTTTCGCTCGTATTTCCACGTTTCTTTTTCCTTTCAAAATTGGACCACGCCGAATAAGCAGCGCCAGCACAGCACACCGGCGATACGAACAAACTAATATATTAAGCTAACTGCTGACTAGTGTCAACACGGACCAAACGCAACTTTTTTGAGAAAGAACACACCCTCCATCAGAACTTGTAGTGCGCAACTTGTCTGCAGTGCGTTCGCTGCATTCATCGAATGTTCATGAATTGAACAACAAAGCCAGTCGTGCAAAGCAACGTGATGTTTACGTCAAAACCTTGGTAACCTGTTTGTTATAGTTTCTTGGTTACCTGTTTGTGACCGTTTCTGTAGTAACTTGTTTGTTACCGTTCCTTTCGCGACCTGTTTGTGACCGTTTCTGTAGTAACTTGTTTGTTACCGTTCCTTTCGCGACCTGTTTGTTACCTTTTCCTCAGTGCCCTGTTTGTTACCGTTTCTTTCGCAACCTGTTTGTTACCATTTCTTTCGCAATCTGTTTGTTACCGTTTATTCGGTAACCTGTTTGTTACCGTTTCTTCGGTAACCTTTTGTTACCGTTTCTTCAGTACCCTTTTGCTACAGTTTCTTTCGCAACCTGTTTGTTACCTTTTCCCCAGAGCCCAGTTTGTTGCCGTTTCTTTTGCAACCTGTTTGTTACCGTTTCTTTCGCAATCTGTTTGTTACCGTTTCTTCGGTAACCTGTTTGTTGCCGTTTCTTCGGTAACCTTTTTGTTACCGTTTCTTTAGTACCCTTTTTGCTACAGTTTCTTTCGCAACCTGTTTGTTACCGTCTCTTTCACAACNTGTTTGTTAGCGTTTCTTTCGCAACTTGTTTGTTACCGTTTCTTTCGCAACCTGTTTGTTACCGTTTCTTCTGTAACCTTTTTGTTACCGTGTCTTTTGCAAACCGTTTCTCTGTCGACCGCGTGTGACGCAGTCGAACCTGGTAATTCAAGCGCGTTGTGCTTCAGAGAACTAAAGACTCACCTCCCACAGTATTATACCCCAACTGAAAACATCGCACTTTTCGCTGTACTGGCATCCTTCGAAGACCTCGGGAGCCATCCACGCTGCTGAGCCCTTGAAAATATTGACAAGGTTTTGAAAGCATACAACTTAAAACTATTGCATACAATTTTTAGCGTACACAACTAAACTGTTGCATTGCGAAAATCACCGTACATGCAAACAAAATGTGAAATAATGTTGTAGAATCAACATTTAAAACTTTGAAAAACAACTAGGGACGGGCAATTCAGAATTAGCGAGCTCCGAAGATGCGGTTCCTGAACTATCCGGATCGAAAATTCCGCTCTGAACCGGATCGAAAATTCCGCTCTGAACCGGATGACAGCATGCGGTTCTTCTTTTTCACTGGAACATTAGTAATGAATGTGTGATTCGATCAAACAATTGTTACGCTTGCTTTGCTCATAGCTGATGCCTGATACCATGTGAGAGGGCGAGTGATTGCTTATACTTCGAAAATTAAAACAGAATTGCTGCCGAGAATATATTTTGTTCAACGAATTGACCGTGGTGCTCATATATCATTAAGATGGATGTTCTTACAATTCAACTACAAGATTCAGGACTCTTCCTCGATTGACGGCAGGGCACGTAGACTGTCAAGTTTAAATTCAAAATTTTTGATTTTTAATGTCATTTTCCTTCTTGTCTGTTTGCCTTTGTTTCGACATTTTGCATATATCTACATACTCGACATGATAAAAGCGATTTTGCCAATAGAAAATGACAATTAGGCTTGTAAATGCATTTTATGCAATTCAGTTTGAAAACATCTGGTTTACGTTTTATTGAAACGAATAAAGTTATTAGATATTAATACAGACCCACGTCATAACGCATCACAAAACAGCACAGAAGGTCTCTCGTTAAGATTGTTTGAAGTTGAAAACAGAAAAAAGCATAGCATTATCTATGCAGAAGAAAATTTAAGGTGCCAAGTGCAAGAATGAGTAAAACTGCATGATCCCGGGTTAAAATTCCAAGGGTGGCACCCTCCTAAGGTAATCTTTTGCGCAAAATAATACGAGAGAACGAAAACGATCATTGTCAGTCAACGAAGACCACAAAAGAGTATCTACCCCAGGAGCCTTTTGACCAACCTCACCTTGTTGTTGGTCATGTGCGTGTGCTGATCGCAGGCCGTGCCGAAGTCGCAAATCTTCAACACGATGCCGTTATTCGTCAGCAGCAGGCTGAAAAATGTCACATTTCAATGCTTGTCACAGTCGCTGTAAGTTTAAACAAATGGACATCTCTGACAACGTAGTAGCCTTACACGCGTAGTCCAGAACAAAAGATAACGCACACGGGTTCAAATTCTCGAGTTCGATTGTTACCGGCAGATGCTTAACAATTTATTATTCATTAAACAGATCACAAGAAGAACGACACAGAAGTGCGCATCAGTCCGCAAAACTACGGTTTCGTTCTCGTACAGCCTGCCTATGTGGCAGTTCCAGAACTGATCAACCTACCTATGTGGGTTGATATGTGGGTACCGATCAACCTACCCAACCTACCTATGTGGCAGTTCCAGAACTGATCTGGCTAAATGCAACATAAGGTTCGTTTGTTTTTTTATAATGGTATACTCGTAATTGATCGAATAAAATGGCAAATCAGGTTCCCCGAAAACAAAATCGACAACAATAAACCAATTCAGTTTCGGGAATGTTTTGAAACTTCATGAAAAACACCAGTGTTTGCAAGTGCTGGCCATCACATGGGGGGGGGGTTATAATTCTCCAACGTGCACTTGGAAAACTGTCGCATTATACTGTGAATTAAGAATCAATTAAGTCCACAACTTATTACAGAAAAGAAAAGAATTAAAGCTTAAAAGCTTTTCTGCAAAAATTTTAAATAATATCAAATCTTAACAAACTCATGAAGTCATGATATCAATTGTCAACAACAGCACCGCACTTTCTGCAGCGTCGAACGTACTTGGGCGGTTTCAGGTCCCTGTGGATAAGAGCTTTTGGCTTCATACCATGCAAGTACGCCACTCCTTTAGCACACTGAAGGCACCAACTGATGGCGTGCCCCGACGAGTAATGAGGCTGGCGACCAGGTCCATGCAGCACTGCAAAAGTATTCACGAACCATTTTGATGATGCCGCACAAAACGGTTTGCAGGAAACGCTGGCGCATTTTGGCAGCAAACAACGATAAGAAACTTTAAAAAATCACAAAAATAAAATCATAAATAAATTATTAATGCTTAAAGTTTACTCAAAATCTTCCAAGCATAGACGATTTCACGAAGAACCATATGCCATGGGGAAACAGTGATCTTACTTACAATTGTAAAGAGATCCACACTCTGCAAACTCCATAACCAGTGAAACAGGGTTCCGGCATGCTCCATACAACTGAATTATGTTGGGGTGGCAGACTCTTGACAGCTGACGCAACTCTGTCATGAAAGCAATGCGTTCTGATTCTGATTCAATCATCTTCACAGCAACTTGAATGCTTTTCCAGATGGCCATGTACACAACACCAAACGATCCCTTCCCAACAGGCTTTAAAAAACGTCATGATCAACATTATTATCTTGCCACCCAATTAAGCAATCAACACACATTGCCTTAACATTCAAAATCAAGCATTTCATCTTCGTTAACCACTCAGGCACATGACCAACTTTCTTCAAAAGATGGAAAATGTAAAAGATGNTTAATAGTTATTCAACATTAAATAAATAGGTTCAAAATAAAAAACAGACAGTATTAACAAGTTATTAATTATTAGAAAAGAACTTTGCATACAGNTAAAATGCAAGATTTCAAGCATTCAGTAACTGTGTTGTACTGTTGAACTGTGTAATATGTCACCAACCCTGATGCACTCAACCTCTTTTGCAGTGTGAAAGTTTTGATTTAATTTTGACTTCTAAAGTACACACTATACGCAGCTGTTTTTATCACTAAACACACTTTGAATTTGTCGTGTCAAAAAATATTTAGATCACATGATTGGCCCATGGTCAGCTGAACTGGCGACTCCCAGGTTTTTTCGTCGCAAATCAACATGAACTGTTGTGTGATAAGCACAAGACACTCAAAACCAATCCTCTAGCATACAATCTGTGGCCTAAATACTTGACATCAAAGCTGATGCAATAAAAACGATAAACATGAGAATCAAATTGAATGTGAGCTTTGAACGGACATTTCAAAGAGAGAAAATTTCTCTAACTATTGACTTGAAAATGTTCTAAAAGTGGAGGCAAAAGGAAAAATTTACAACTAACCAAAATTGGTGGTAAAATAAATTGGGGAAACCACAGCATGAACAGGAGATCTTGTATTTTGAATGAAAAAATTCACTGACTTAAAATACTTGCTCACGTTTGTTTCTAGTTCCATCATTTATTTAAACCTATATTTTGCAACTTAACTGAACAGTGCATGATCACTATATATGTTTTGGAAACACAAAAAAGAAGTGACATCTTACATGATAAACAATACCCACTTACATCTCGTATATCCATTTCCTCATAATCAATTTCTTCTATAAAACCTGGATGGGAATCCATCACTGGCGCAGTCATGGCAATTCAGAGAAAACCCTTCCTTGCTATGTCACACATTATGGGCTATAAGAAACATGAAAGTTGCACAAAAAGCAGCGTCTTATCTCACATTCCAGCAACCATTCAAATGTAATGATTTTCAATCACCATCCAATAGAACATTTCACAGAAAAATATCTCAATACCATCTAACAGAGCGAGTTGCCAGGTGATATGGCATTGCAGGTGAAGTTAAACTTGCCATGGCAGTGTCAAAATGTGAATACTGCGACAATTCAATCATCTTGGGTCTAAAGAAACAACATTGTATTTGAACTTAAACCGATCTGTGAGTTCATGTCATTGTCAAATTTAATCAAAAAATGCAAGTACCAGGCACTCCAAGAGTGCATTGAACTGCTCAAACAATGCAAATCACAACCATACAAACATACAATTTCAAAATATTTATGACTGGAGCTGAATTGAAAGCAGTAACAACACCATGCAATTTTTTAATTGTTAACAAATTTTATGGAAAAACAATTATATTTTCTTTTCAAATATTAAATTTTTACCCATCAAGAAGAAATATTTTTTACATCATTTGCAGTAACAAATGAGAAAGAATGTTGTATTTGAAGAATTAGCACTTTGTATTTTTACATGGCTGATATATTTTTCCCATCTCCATCATAGTAACCAAAATAGCAAACATTGTGTGAAATTAAAATTAGCTTTGCAGGTTTGGAATGTTTACCTTTTTTAACTACACAACTTCAAGCACTTCCAAACATGAAGTATTAAAAAATATGAAATTTTCCAGAAAGCTTTGTTTCAAGTTAACAAGCATTTTGTAAAGTAACGTTTATACATCAATTCAAAATGCAAACAGATCAAATGCACAACTGCATTCTTGCAAACCTCAACCAATTTATCTTCGAAGGCCTGTCTGTGAACAATAGCATACGTATTGCAAATATACAGTTTTAAACTTTATCCTGCATAGTTATATACTAACCATTACATGAAGATGGAAAAAAAATTCGAATTCTGGCCCAACTATGTAAGTAACTTTGGTATTAGACACCAACAGTAAATTTAGATGATAGTTGGAAGCAAGGTTGAATGCATGAGTACAAGAGAATCAAAAATGGTGTGCAACAATGTGCAAGAATTCAACATATACTGGTAATTTCACCAGTAAAAACAAAGATGATTCACTAAGCATTTTATGATAAATCTGATAAAATCCATGCAAAATATGATGAAAAGCCACTTCAGCAAAAATACGTCATCAACCACAATCGCTGCCATACAGCTGAGACATCAGTAGGAACAGGTTATCATCTAAAAACAACATCAGCAAACAATTTTTGTTTCACATCCAATGGACACTAATCAATAACTTCACTTGCCAATGCTATCCACTCGCATGATGTACCATCATAAAATGTTCTGCAGCATAAGTCCGTTGGGTAAATGCTCAGGCAAAGTGTGCCAAAATATGGATCTAAACCTAGTACAGTTTGTGGCTTGCTATATAAAGCAGTTGTTGGTAGCAACACAAAAAACATGAAACCCACTTGCAAGTCAGTTAATCATTGTCAAACTAACTATTCCAATCTTGAAAAATTATTTCTTCAAAACATCAAATACAGGAACTGTCATAATCAAATATAATAGAATATCAAATCTGCTATTTCATAAATCATCATATCTTCTTTCACGTTTTATGGATGCACAGATTACTATTTATGTACTATAATATTACGATACAAAATGTCATTGTGTTTGCAAAAGCTTTCATTAGTATGCATGAAATTATTTTAGCATGGGCTGTGGTTTGCATTTACTGCATCCCATGGTTTATAAAAGTCAATTACAAACAAACCAAAACACATACAGCTTATTTTAATATGTTTGCCACCAGTGTACAATATATTTGAAATCACGTGCGAACCACATTTCTTGCATCAATTTGCAATACCGTAACTCACCAGCCAAGTGAGCTAGAGAGTTGTACAAATCCTCAAAAGATGTGGCAAGTCTTCTAGTTTGGATTTTCTTGTAATTTGAAAGTTTTGGATTTGGGTTTTTTTGTCGGTAATGTCTTAAGTGGGGTAGGTTTAGACATTTTTGGTCGAGGTCATTGGGCCCTTGGTCCCAACTGCAAGAGCCAGTATTTTGACTAATTTTTAGTGGAAACTAAGGCTACAATACGAGTTTTTAGAGCTTTCTATTAACTGTCCAGCATTTCTGATTCAAAAGTTGTAGCCAAAAAAACAAAATTTGGATAAAAAAATCCTTGTACCCAAACTTTTTTATCTTCTTACACAAAGTAGGGTTTTTTTACCCAAATTTGTTTTTTTGGCCAACTTTTGAACCAGAAACACTGGAAAGCCCATCAAAGACTCTAAAGATTCATACTATAGCCTACTTTCCACTTGAGTCAAAAAGTTGAGTCAAAAAATTGGTCAAAATTGAGTCAAAAAATTGGTTCTTGCAGTTGGGGCCCAGGGCCTGATGGCCTCGGCCAAAAAGGCCTAAACCTATCCCACTTATGATGTCACCCACAAAGAAACTAAAATCCAAACCTTTCAAAAACTTTAAAATCAAAACTAGAAAACTCGCCACATCTTTTGAGGGTTCGAACAGCTCATAGCCCCATCAGCTAGTGAGTTATAGAGTTGCAAAGTGACACAAGAAACTTGGTTTATGCGGGATTTAAAGCCAAACCAACTGGCACCAAAAGTGTTAAAAGCATATATAGCTGTCTAATGTGCAAGAAACTTAGCAGAGTTTGATCACCAATCCATGGAAGAACATGAAAATGATGATTGAATTTAACATCAGACATCCATTAAACTATGCCCATTTGACATGGAATGGTCTTGCAAGTGCACAACATGTCTACACAATGTGGTCAAAAGTAGGTAAGGCACATAAGAATAAAATATTACCATACTTTTACATCCCAATGCTTTTTCAATAATTAAAACAAATAAATTTGGATGTAGACAAGCAATGAATTCCTAAAAATCCCAGTTTTAGCAACATCAACCAAGTGTGAAATGACCACAAGAAACCTCAACATCATTCCTGCTTGAACAGACATATGACTTCTTGTATCAGACAGTCTAAAAATCCATAGATGTATAACAGCACCATTTTCCTGATTGCAACGGCTAGCGCAACCTCAGAATCTTCCACCTTGGAGTGAGAGCTTCCAAATTTTAAATCTTGCTCATAGGCACATAATGCTTAACACAAAATGCCACTGAAGTCAATCAAAACTATGAGACATCCAAAAAGGAAGATTTGCATTCACCTTTTCTTTTTCTTTAGGTTCTTTCCTTAAAACCAAACCTATTGATGTGTCTTCTTTAAATGTCCTTTTCAACTTTTTTGGTTTTTCTTCACGGCCTAGTTCACCTCTTCCAGATGACACCTGCTTGTATCCAAGTATGTTCGAGTCATCAGGCACTTCTTCCTGAAATCGTCTACGCTTTGAAGGCTTTGAATCGACCTTTGCTGAAACAGGTACAGGAGGTGGTGGCATCAAGTTTTCACCAGAAGTTACAGGTGCGGAGACTGGACTTGGTTCAGAAGCTTTAACATCTGTTGTTATGACAGATGAGAATGTAGAAGCAGGAACAGGGGAAATTTGAGCACGCGGTGCTTGTGGCAGAACTTGAGCGTAAGACATGGGAGGTACAGTTGGTGGTCTGAGCATCATAGTCGGTACTGGTGTGCTGTAATGAGGTGGTGGATTTCCAGGACTTGGAAAGAAGGGATAATTAGAAATGGTGTTAAAAGAGTTTGGAGGAACTAGGCTAGGGGTTGAAGGGTAAGTAGGCATATAGTTTTGAGATACATAGTTACCTCCTGTTGATTGAGCAAACACTCCACCAACCTTTTGTGATACAAAGGTTGCAAGGTCAGTTCGTACAGTATCAATTAAATTTTGAACAAGTTTTCTGGCATTATCTACACCGACTTGCGTAGGGTGGCTGATGAAAACATACATTGCTTCAAAGGCCTCCTTCCCTGATGTTGGTTCAATAAACCCTGACCCACGTCCACGAAGAATTACTTTGGCGCCAGTAGAATTAGCTATAAAATTAAAGTTAGTGTAGTTATTTCCAATAAGTTTGGTCCTTACATCAAAGTCTTCTGGGGCATTGTCCATAGCAACAAAGACCTTTTCTTGAACATAATTGCCTGTTGGCAAGGTAGGTTGACCAACCATAGGTAATGATGACAACTGGGGGCTTGCATTTGATGATGCATTGGCAACTGGCAAATTGGAAAATGCAGCAGACGAAGGGACAGGATGCCTAGCAATCATATCCCGAAGCTTTGAAAGTGCCATGTCAACTTGTAACTTTACTGGAGAGTGAATACAAAGATGAAGCTGCTTCTCAATCCCTGTTAGCCGTGCTTTCTCATCAGGCAAAAGATACTGCCCCTTAGTTGAGACAGCAGCTCCAGTCTGTTGGCTTATACTTTCCAGAACTTGAAGCTGAGTGAAATATGATCTCACACCTAAAGGTAAGCCATTGACATCAATTTTTGCCACAAAAACATCATCCACTGTGGTTGTTGGAGAAATTTGTATCATATTTAGAATAGAATTAGCAGCAGAAGCAGCAACAGGTATGGCTGGTTTAAGCAGAGTCTCATCTGAAAGCTTTCCTTTTGCTCTAAGTGTTGCATTGATTTTAGCAGCTGCTGCTGCAGCAGCTTGCACAGGGTCTACTTTGGGTGCAACCGCTGCATCAGGTGGTTTGTCAGAAAACTTTGATGGGCGATTTCCATTCACAGAAGGAACTGGGCTATCAGTGAATTTGGACACTCTTCTCTTTTGTTCACTATCTTGGCATGATTTTCGTAAAGGCAGACGANAANTATTCACAGTNTTATCTATGTCATTCCTACATTTTTCTGAATATGAATCAACTGTTTGACTCATCTTCAAAAACAAAGTATTCATATATATGGCACCTGCAAGCAACAGATACTAAAACCAAAAATATAGAGGGTTATTTTAACATACTTATATAGTATATAATTTTGTAATGTTTCCATAGCAAGCAAAGTCATTTTTGATAGTAATTACAATAATCACTGAAACTTTGTATAGAACCAATATAAACTCTGGTGTTTCTGCCATCACATCTAAAGTGTGCACATATATCACTAAAAATATCAAAATCACCAAACAGGAACAAAATCATGTTAAGTTGTTGTTTGGCAAAGTATATAACCAAAGAGAAAACAAATACCAACATGGGATCAACATCAAGGAACATTTGAGCTATGGAATGCAAACTTTAGAAACCCTTTTTAAGTTTTTAATAAAAAAAAACAAAAATACTTGCATTGAATATATTCAATATTTTCTATCTGTGCAAGATGCACATACTGTTTCAATACACCGTAGTCGCATGTGTGTATAAGTCGCACTTCCATATTCGGCCTGGTCAAACGGTACAAAATTCTTTAAACAACATTAATTCAACAAAATCACACAACAAAAACCTAACCCTATAAGTCCCGCGATCGCCAAAATTTTGGCGCGGATATTAAACGCTTTAAAATCTAAAACTTGCCAGCTGCTATAGCTACAGAGCTGTTCAAACAATCCACGGATTCAGCAAGTCTTCTAGTTTCGATTTTGAAAAAGTTGTTTGATTTGGGTGGGGGTTTTCTCTTGGTGACGTCACAAAGAAGGCAGGTTTTTGAACTTTTGACCAATTTTAACTGGCCCTGGGCGCTAATCCAATGAGCCATTTTTATGGCTAAAATTTTTTTTGGAAACTAGATGATCATCCGCGTCTATAGAGCCATTGATTGACCTTCTAGTATGTGTAGAACAAAAGTTATGGCCCAAAAACCCAGTTGTACTCAAAATTTCAAAAACTGCAGAAAAAGCATGAGTCTCCCACTGACAGCATTTTTTGCCAGAGAAAACTGCCGCGAGCTATCGATCGAGAGCTATTCGCGACCCTCGAGAAAGCCTTGTAGTGGGCACTAAAAAAAAACTTTTGCGATTTGGATTCAGGGTTTTCGGTGGGTGTCATTAGAAAAAGGGTAGGTTTTGCTATTTTTTGGTTATTCTTTTATGACGTCATCATCTGGACAATGAGCCGAAATAGTGGCTCAAAGTTTGGTTGGATTCTAGGCTGGAATATGAAGCTTTAGAGGCNTAGATCGACTTCCTGGAGTTTCTGGTCCCCAAGTTATGGCCGAAAAAAACCCTAATCTTGTAAGGATTGCATAGGGAATTAGTGGGTATTCCCTTAATTATTTTTTGCTTGTTTTGCCATAACTTTTGAACCAGAAATGCTAGAAAGTCCACCAAACCCTCTGAAGACTCGTATTGTAGCCTAGCATCCAAAAAAACTTTCAGCCACAAAATCTGATGGATTGTTCAAATCCCAGGATATGACGTCATCATCCAAATGTAAACAAAATAAGCATAAACATCCTCTCATTATGTAAACATCAACAAAAAACCCGAGATC
>JGI24158J21664_10004314_pt1 | contig 18270 bp, 14 predicted proteins | sample Ectturendosymbi3_FD_21664 | JGI IMG/M metagenome (IMG submission 21664)
AGTCCTTATTCAAATAGAATAAATAGAATATTTGAATAAGGACTGAAGATGTGTCGAACACGAAACTAGTTTCCTTATGCAAATAAATTATTGCGACTGATTCGCTTGATGTATGGTCACTGCGGTGGCTTTGCTATTATTGCTAAAACTGATCAAGAATTACTTAAGATCTAGTATAAGCACCTTGCCGTTGAGAAATCTTACCACACTGTCTAGAGAGCAACAAGTAACAGATCATATTAATTTTGACATTGCCATTGAAGAATTCGCCTACAAAAAGGCAAGAAAAGTTACTATGTAGAAAATTGTAGTTTTCATTTCAAAAATAAAGGTGGTCGTAATTTTTTACACTGTTTTTACTATTTTTCCCTGTACGAAATTTTTGCTTTTTGTTTTACTGTTACTTACAATGTTTGAGTTTTTTGGCGTGTATTTAAAGCATAGCATATTGGAGCATGTGAGATTACTGTAATAATATAATGGTGCACAGACTAGTTAATATACGCAAACGCCTGCTTTCGTTAAGCAATTATAAACTAAGACGGCAAACACAAACTGCAGTTTAGATAACAACTTTACGCTTATGCTGCTGAACACACTACCTCAAAAATATAAAAGTCATGCGGATCAGCAAATTACTGACTTTTTCACGCTGGTTAGGTGCATTTTAATTGCTGTACGAACAATAGCATCAATTGCATAAAGTTGATAAAGTTATTATTGTGCGAGGGTATTACATAAAACTTGTTTGCTCCTGGTTCTTGCGGACTCGTCCAGAGCCTTCCGCGGACTCATATGAGTCCGCGGATTCGGGTTGAGAAACACTGATTCAGATAATTCAATAAAATATCTTTGTTAAAAAAGCAAAATACCACTATGAGATCACTGCGGACAACATACGCAGTGAGCTGTGTCATCCTGTTGTTCTACCCTTTTGGAGAAAAGCAAAAAATAAGGAGACTGAATCTCGCCTGCGACTGTATGAAAAAATAAAACATCTGTTAATTTTTCTTATAAAAACGGCATTTGTACTTGTGCTAACAATTTCACAGTACGTGCCAAATGAATTTCAATATTACTACCGTGTTTTTTAGAAAAAGTTCTTCACACCATTACTAAGGAAAACGTCCTGCACGTCAGTGATGTCACACCACCAACATAATGGTATTGATATCTAATTGTTGATGCGAGTTGTTTCAGTAAAAATCTTTATTTGACACAACAGCAAGCTTCCTCATTGCGGTATCTCTAAACACGTCATAAGACGTTTCATATTTTCGCGGACTGATTTTGCATACTTTCCTGTTGATCTTCATGCACACGAGTAACTTCTTTGCTCAGGCAATGAAGCGTAAATGCACCTTGAAAAGATTCATTTCAAGCATTATTTTCTTTTGCTTCACCTGCGCAATTTCAAGTCTGCGCTGCCAAGATTTCCAAACTGTTTTTCTTCAAATATTTGCTCAGTACTGGTGCCTGGTTGCGAGTGCCTCACCACATCAAATCACCAGGCAAATAACGTTACTCGTTTAAGTGACAGACTGTTAAATCTGATAGATAAGTGCTATAGTTAAAAATGCGTCAAAACATTAAAAATGGCCCACAATACACTATCGAGGTTGTAAAAATTATATTCACGAAAAGTGTTATTACTGGTGTTCTCTGAAAATATTCAACCATTGTTTCACATGCATGTGTACTGCACTGCGCACATTGTGGCTTGACGAAACTTTATTGAGCAACAACATGCTCTTTTCCGGGGTATTTTCGATTACATTTGTAGGCAACGACCCATCATGCACTGGTAGAGGTGGCGGAGCGGAGCTGCGGAACGCTCATACCACTGGACACACCTGTGGGCGTGTGGACATAGAGTAAAGAACAAAGGTGATAAAACAGTGGGCGTACGGCATTTCCTTTACTGTTAAAACGTAGACAAAACGAGAAAGAACTTGACGCCGGATGTTATGGTTACTTATAAACGACCTACAACAACTGGTACACTCATTACAAAATCTTAGGGCACAGAAATTTTGCTGCAAAGTAGACTGTTTCATCTCAAGCACGTGATCGTTGTGCCCTGTTTGACAAGTTGTCACCATCGGACATCTGTGGTGAATTACAGTGAAGTTTTGGAAACACTTCACGAATGGTTTGAAACTAAATTACTCCAACTATGATATATGCGTGGCAACTGGCAACCTCTATGGTCTGTAGTGAGCAATATGTGGGTCAGGTCTTAAATAAATTTTCCATCCGCTAGAATGCAAACCGCAGAGTGTAGAATTCGTTACGTAACTTGACATGTGTCGATATTTGACGGAAAAAAACACCTTTTTTCAGTGGTTTCAAAGTTACATTTGCGGAACAACCCAAAGCTCCGTGTCGCGACGAATGTGAAGATACATGTTTTCATAAAATTAACGCCAAAAATGAACATACGAAAGATGATTTTGCCCCGCGACAAGTAGTTGATCCTTGCCCTATTCCGCTATTCTTGGATGCGTGCCCTTATCACGGCTTGATTCTGACGTTTTCTTATCTATTATCTGCAGGGCTGTAGCTTATTTTCGATTGATTTGGCGTCGAAACCGTGTTTCATTTCATCATTGGCTATAGTGTGGTTTTGTTGTGCAGATAGTAAGGCCTGGATTCGGAGAGTTTTATAGACTTATGCTCAAAGTTTGTTATTGATTTATCGGTTGTACTCTTTGCATCGCAGATCTTATTTCAAAAACTAACGATGCTCTTCTGATCGAAATTAAGCTTCCGTTGCAAGTAAACTGTGATCCAGTTTTTGCTGAGGCCTCCTGTATTTTGAGACTTGGTGTGCAATTATTGATATGAGCGATCATCATCACAACGCCTACTCTCGAGCCCCATCAGTGGTCACGTTGATTTGAATACAACTCAGCACAAAACTGGAGTAAAAAAATAACTGTGATCAAAGGAAGGGCAGAACTTGCTTCAGTAAGATCAAGATGTTTCATACTTTTATTCAGCTTTGTGTTAAACTGAAGTATGTGCAATGCGTGTACATCAATTCGTAAGTTCACCAAGCAGCTAAATTGCACACCGTCATGGCCAGCGTATACGTAATGACGTAAAAAAAAAAGTTCCTTCACCTTTCGATGTGGCATCAAAATTTGTTGCCATTTGAAAAAGCAATTAACAGAAAAAGATTTCAAATAAAGTTCAATGCCGATGTGGTCCAGGATTTCATATTTCACCAAATATTTCGCTGCCTTTATATCAATGCATATAGCATGTAAAGTCAATTTCGCTGTATTTAGTTGATGACAAGTGTAAAGTTTGTGACATTCACACCAAATATAACTTTGGACAAGCCTCTGGGAATTGACACTTACTACACACTCTTTAAGCTTACTGCAATATAAAAGCTTGCATGGCACCAAAAACTGATGCAACCGAGTACAAAACGCAATTAGAGGTTGCACTTGCAATGAGTCCGCAACGAAAGTTAAACCACACATTCATCCCAAGAATGGGGTAATGTATTTGAAACCTGAATTCAGATTTACGTGGTGTGCAAGCAGCTTTCTGTTAAAAATTAGTGAACGTTTACAGGTATTAGTGATCCGACAAGCATCCGCAGTCAGCAGGTGAAGCTCATAACTCCGAGGCTTCACTCCTCTCAGTTCTGCGTGTTGCGAAGCGCTAACGAGAACCTTGAGTCATACCTATCATCGTGTTTTTGAGGTAATCAAGCGCATATTGTCGCGCCTCTTTTATCCTGTAACGTCCGACAAGTCTGTAATGATAAGGCAATGGAGGCCCGAACATGAAGTTAAAAGCGAGTCTGGGATCCGTGAACAACAGTCGAAGAAACGACGGCACTAATCCCAGATGATGAGCCAAGTTCTCTCTGTAGGAGAAGATCGTCGACTGAAAAGAACAGAAGCCTTGTTGACAATAACGTATTGAAACATATTGAATTAAAACCGCGATATTTTTATTTGCAAAACACCAGTGTATCCAGGAAAGAACCGAACCTTTTATCTTGGCGCTTTATAGCCGTTTCTCACAGCTACTGCAAACGCACATTCGTTGATCTAACTAAAGTGTTGAAAATCTGATATGATTACAGTACGTTGGCTGCGCCTGCAAGCTTCCCACTTATATATTCCCTCCTATGAAGAATCGCGACGATTGCAGCGACTTCACTTAACCGGTGAATGTCTGTTAGAATCACGTTTTGATGGGAAAGATGTTTTGAATAATAAAAATATTTTCCGGGACACACGTATTTTACAGTACTTGTATTTTATCAAAAAAAACAAGGTCATTTAACTCTTATTTGTTACTGTTTCTACGTTTCTGAAACGCTTAATTAAATACAGCGATGGCAGTTCTCGCACAAACTCATGAGATCCGTTTGCTGACAGTTCTTCATTCAAATTTTTGCGCCATTATCGTTTGACTGCGCAAAAGTCAATTGGGTGTTAATGCGATGAATGTTAGAAGCCTGTCGTTTTGCCATGTGCAAAACGCAAACATTTTACTAACTTTCTTCCCTAAATCTAAATTTTCAAAAACTGTCTTACTTTATGGTACATGTTGATGATAAGCTTCAACGTTGGTTGGTCACAAAACGAGAGCTTGCGAAATTGCAAAGCTCTACAATTTTCAAATACTGTAGTTTTTTTTCTTAATCTATGAATCTTGGGAAATGACTGAAAGAATGGTATCAGAACTGCAGGCACACGAGATGGGATTTTTGCGAAGAGTTTAAACCCTTGTGTCATGCAACAAAGTGTTTGCGCAGATGTGAAATTTATAACTCCTGAATGTCCAGCCCTTCACACAGAAATACCCTGACTGCGTTGGTTCAGCCATGTGGCTGCACGTTTCCAGGAAAAGGTGGCATGTACTGCTGGCCACATTCACGGAAAAACGCCCTTGAAGCCGGTTGAAGACCAAGTGGCGTGATTAGAACTCCGACCTGACTTGGTAAAGGTAAAAATTAATGAAAGGAACGGAGGATTTGGGATGACAACATCAACGGCATTACTCTTATGTTACGGCGGAGAAATTGAGACTTACAAAGCATATCTGCATCGTGAAGAATGTACGTGGAGCATGCCCTCTTTTCGATGCACTTGAAGAAAGATTTAGAAAAAGACATTGACAAAGCTGTTCGCAGTTCCTGTGCGTTTTTTGCAGCTACACGCTATCAAAGCATCGAAGGCGCCGCTGCTGCCATCTTGTGATGAAACGATTTTCAAAAATGCATCTGTTGAAAAGCAACGCAGACAGCAACCCAAAAATATTGAAATCTTCTTAGACGTTTTGAACAAGTATACAAGAAAAGTGACTGTGGTTGCTGCAGGTATACAAGCAAAGAGGCCTGGAACGCGTCTCATCTTGCCTATTGGTTACACAGCATTGCTACAACTCAAAATCGCACGAAATTGCTGAAACTTCGATTTCTGCCAGCCACGAACTTCACACCTGTCGAAATGTTTGCGGGCTGTTAGGCCGCGTCGCGAAAAGCCGTTTTAAAGAAAATAGCAAACCACTTCAGTTGAAAAAGATCGCAATTTCTTCGCGTGATTATTTTTTGCAAAAAGATCTCTCTGCTAATTTATGAACTCTTGTAGCATTGCAAGTTGTGCAAATCTCTAGACAACCAGTACTTCGTAATCATCGCGAAGAGCAAGCTGGTGATGGGTAGAAGTTATATTATCGGACAGGATGAGGCCAATGTGTAGGCATGTTGAAACAGTCGCACTGCTTCAAGATCGATGCTCATTTTTTCTAAGAAACCTTTTGCGGTAGAAGAAACATAGATTGGAATGTTAATTTTTCATACTAAGTACTGTTGCAACATCTCCGGTGGTGTTGCGTTGAATGTGTGATTCACCACGAACGGGATGTGCGCGAAGAACAGCAATATATATGCGTGGCGCGAACAAGCAATAATAGAGTGATCGCGGCGCGTGATCTCTATTGTTGCTTGCTGCCACGGTGCGAAGCTTTGCGCACATGCCGCTCGGGCTTTTCCGATCGCAACAGTACAAGACAAGCAAGTCCTCGGAAAAAGTAAATCGCAAGAAGTCAGCTACTACACTTATAAGTCGTCAAAAATTCAAAAAACTTTGTGGTTAGGCAAAAAACTAATGAAATCATTTTGCAGACAACATTGCAAAACTTTTAAGCTCAATATGCAAAACGACACAATCAAAGGAAATGACGTGATCAGTGGTTCCACAGAAGTGATTCAGACAAAAGAGTGTTTCAAGAGTTCATGCGTTACATCGCTTATTTGTTTGTGACATAACATACTTCATCGAAACGCAGTCAATATTTTCCGTTGTGCCCATAATAACACGAAATTCGTAATAACTTTATAGATCATATACTACAGTTAGAAGTGCGCTCCAGTCAACATTGTTTTGTTAAAAAGAAAGAGTTGATAAACAACATTAAGCACATAAAATATGTCCCACGTACAATCACTATATATTTGTCCTAGTTAGCAATATATCTGCATTGATTGTCACAAGTTTCAATTTGTAATCGAGTTACACCGAACGTCCATATTAGGAGGTAATTACAATGACAAACATTTATCCAGCCAATTGATAAAGTCAGCAGTAATAAAATTAAATGATGCTGTGCACAAAGTTAAAGTGTTGAGGGATTCAGTCTCGGAAACGCACCTTGAACAAAAACTTTCCGCCATTTTCTTTCAAGTTCTCGTTCTTTTCCCGCTCCCACTGTTTTTCCATGTTCTCTTTCGAAGGAAGTTTGCGTTGACCGGAAAACACTTCCGCGACAAACAGAGCCTGCGGTAGATCAAAGGAAACGATTCCGTGACAATTGTCAGAATTCAACAGCCACAATGACATCTGTCATCGTAACAATGGCATCTATCATCGTAAGCAATTTGCCATCACGACACCTACATAGGGCTCGTCCAAAAATGACTTCACGCACATACATGGGTGAGGCGGTTGGTTTTTCGCGGTGCTTAGCGGTGCTTTGTGACGAGCAGGGATGAGGGCAAAGTGGGTCAAAGTCTTCAACAAGAAACGTTTACATGTTTGGCTGCGTGACAAATACCTTTGCAGAAACTTACCTATAGCCTTTTTGTTTATTATTTATTGAGTTCCTAGCGCTGCCCCGAAATCAAACTATTAAACTGAATGTAAAAATAACTGGCAATAGCAGATTTGGAAAATATGATTTCAACGGAAGATTAGAGACAGATCTTATTATTACTAAAGTGCAGTAGTAGCACAATTGTCTGATAGTTAAGTTTGAACCAGAACGACTTACTGCTTTACTCAGCCAGCGGATCAAGTTGGTGGCAGAAGGGGCCACCATACTCCATTTATATAAGCAGGTGTTGCCAGGGGCATACCGAGGTTGGATGGCACTTGGTGCAAGAAACAAGTTTGGCGTCGCCATGTTCGAACCTAAGGTCTTTTGGTAGTAAATGCACTGTAGTGAAGAAAGTACTTGCGATATTGTTAGGACTTCTCGGCGCCGGGGCGTTGTGCCTCCCTTGCGTCCCCATTGTGGATGGCGCCAGGGGCAAGCAAGCAGTTTGGCCACCCCATGTTCGAATATAAGGTTTTTGCATTGAAGAAAGTACTTGCGATATTGTTGGGACTTTTCGGCGTCCCCCAGTTATCTGGCGCCAGGGGCATTGCGCCCCCCTTGCCCCACCGTCGTTACGGCCCTGGGTATTGCAGCCAGAATGCTGCATCGTCCTGATCCAACCATAGTGAGAGTCGAACCTACGACCCTCGGCATAACACAACAGCAACTAAGTTCCCCACTCGACTAGGTTCACTCTATTATTGGTGCAACGAATTCAACGGTATATGTGGCGAATCACCACACCACACAGGGTCAATGAGGCGGGTGTGAACACTGCGGCACCAGGCTCGAGCGCAGCACTCAGCTGTTGAATGGACCACGGTTGAGGTGGCCAGTCAGCCAGTGGCGTAACTGACGGGGTCAGAGGGGCGAATCGTCGCCCTTGACAAGGTAAATGTAAAAACTGGTCCCCGCTTAGCTTATATTTCAGTTTTAGTATTCTTTTGGTTTCCAGCGGGTTGCTTTTGTGCATTTTTCCGAATATTTTCCGGTGTATTGGGGTTTTAGCATAGCCATCCTGATCGGAATTCAATAACATTTTTCCAAGTTTTTTAAGTGTTGGCTATTGGGCCCCTTACTGTGGGCAGTGGCCCCTGTCACATAAGTTTCGCCCGTGGCTCAAATCTCTTGTTAAGCCACTGAAGGTGTTTTGTTCGTAGCGTTGTTGCCCCAGCACCCCAGCCCGAACCAGCCTGCGACTCATGATGTCAGCTTTTTGTGAAGTGACTCGAGGTTTCGGTGACACGTGAGCGTTCCATCCAACGTTACTCGTTACTCCGAGGTGTTTGGGCTCGGAGAAAACCGACAAGATTTTCGCAATTGTAGTTGACTTTCAGCCAAAGTTTAGCTTCCTTGTTGTTGAGATGGAAGATTGCAGACACTATTTTTGTACTGCTGAGCTTTAACGTCCAGGAGTGAAGGTTTTCACCTAGGGTTGCCATGTAATAACAGCCTGAACGCAAACAAGACATATTTACTTAGGCTTTGTTTTGATAATATTACGACATGCACCAAAACAGAGAAGTACAATGTAGAAGCGCCTTGTTCTCAGCCTACTTAAATTTTGTGACACATTTTGCAGTGCTGCAGTAGCCCATAACTGTTGTAACGCATTTCTCTATCTTTTACAAACATAAAAAATATATGTGAACATTTAAAATATATGTGGAAACTGCTGAACGTTTTTCGCAAAGTCAAACCAATTTCTTCTGGCTGCTTAAAATTATCTGCATTACATTTTGTTTCCATTAATCATACAAACACATTGCGCGTATAAAACTTTATACACAGAGCATGAAGCATTGCTTCAGTAGGCCTCGCACTGGGAAGTTTAGAACCAGTGGCGATTCTAGAGTCTAAAAAGTGGGGGGTGCACTGCGGGGTCAAGGAGAAAGTAGGGGGGCCAACATAAATATCTATCCTCCACGGTGATTTTCCGTTGTTTTGAAGATTAATTTGTTATGATTTACGCTATCATACCCAACATAGGTTGTCAAAGTGTTAAATATGACCTAGCGTTATTATTCAGCACAGACACTTAAGTCGCAATCGCACAGTTGCCCTGCTATGTCGAATATTCTGTGCTAAACATGCAACTTCCACAGCACTATCACATGTAAAACAAAACACCACTTCCCGTGCACAATTGCGACGGCCCCACATGAACGAAAACAGCGTCACGAAAGTAAAAGCATTTCACATGAAAGCGAAACAATTCACATGAAAGCGAAACAATTCACATGAAAGCGAAACAATTCACATGAAAGCGAAATGGTTCCAACCACGAATTCCATCCTGGCACAGAGACAATTAAGCTGTTGTTAGCCAACTAATTTCGTCAAAACATTCTTGATACAAATCATATGTGTTTAGAAATAAACCATCTGCCAACAGATTGGAGGTGACTACTGACTCATCCATTTTTGTGGTTGCTTACGCACACTTCTGGGTTGTGGTGTAACCATAACTATGTTATGCAACTACTATCACGAGTTTAATATGCATCTGCACCGTGGATAGAGTGAGGAAAATTCAATACACTATGCATTCATCAACAACGAGGTTTCAGCACCAGTGTCACCTAAAGTGGCATACCACGACGTAGCTAGGCATGTGTGCATCTTTGTTTAGGGCGTGTACCTTATAGCAACATGTAATAGCAGGCGTAAAACTTGCATTGCAGAATATTCATAACAAGGTCGTTTATTTTAAAAATCACGCTAAATTTTCCGCTGACTGATCCTCAAAAGCTGACTTTAAATCTTATAATAAATACTACGGCCAAAGCAAACGATACAACTGACATCTTGCAAACGTTTCGATAACAACTGTTATCATCTTCTGTGCATAGCAAAGTCTTGTGTTAATTTATGACGTTTAAATCTGACTTTAAATCTTGTGTTAATTTATGACGGTCTTGTCAAGGTAAACACGCACTACCTCAAATAAACCAAAAAAATGATTCAGACAAATAGACAAGGGCAATATGATTCTCGCACGAATCCCTGCACACTCTACGTCAGATTTCATTTCTACATCAACTCAGTGTAACTTAATCCTTCGATGATCATGTCGACTGGCAAATCATCAACGATATATTCTAAATCTATTTTTTTCAGCTCGTACCCTTTCAACTGAAAGTAGATCAGTATTACTCAATCTTTCACTGGTCATGGAATTTCTGATAAATATTTTCACTAATCTCATTTTAGAAAAACTTCGTTCACATGAAGCGCTTGTGACGGGAAGAATTACAGTATTAGCAAAAATTTGTATGAACAATCAAACACAGCTTTGTAAAGAGTTATAAATGAAAGAAATTGTTCGAGCGATGTAGGCACCTGCGACGCCTTCCGAAGCAAACTTCTTTACCAGAGGTATTTCATGTTTTAAATCAGGGTCTCCAAACTACGGCCCTGCGGGCCAAATCCGGCCCGCGAAGCTATTTCATCCGGTCCGTGAAGACGTTATGTCAATAATGAAAAATGATATTTGCGAAAAATTTGTTGATTTGGTAGGATATTACATATCCCAAAGCAATCACATCACCTATAAGATGTATGGCCCTCGAAATGTTGCGTAACCGCTTACGTGGCCCTCGGACAAAAAAGTTTGGATACCCCTATTTTAAAATCATTTTCACTAATTGAATATGCATTTGCGTATCCTTTGAAGTGTTCTGATAGAAATATTTGACATCCAGGCCAAAGAGCTGAAATACCGGAAAGAACTGCTCCTTACAGGTCATGTGTGGGTAGACCTATAACTGAAGTCATGAACCAGTTACAGTGGGTAAGATGCTTTGAAGTCATGCGAGACACAAGGCAGCAGAACACATGACTGCAGTCAGGATAAATTCGGATAAATTAACTGACACCAATTCTTAATGCTTTCACAATCATAAACATTTTGCTACTAGGACAAGCAACAATTTGCTCACAGTAATATAATCCACTTCCACCTCACACTGAAATGCAGCGACTGTTTCTTAGTTTCGAACTTAATCTTTCACCACCACAACCGCGGTCTTACTAAATTTCACGCAGGATCCGAGCAACCACTGGTGTGTGTCGTCATAAACATCTCCCATTACCCGGTCATCAAAACCAACAACCCAGCTTATCATGCATTTGGGAAATATTGAATGCAGGCTAGGAGGGCTTCTAAAACATCGTGTAATATATTTCTGGTTGAAAGTTATCTGCTGTATATGTCAAACAAAAGAACTTAACGTAAAATTAAGCACACACCTGGGGGGCCATGGCTCACCCAGGCCGCGCCTTAGAATCGCCCCACTGGTTAGAACTTCGAAAGAGGAAAATTAGATCTTTCACCACGCTATCCCATTCGGCCAAAGGGGCGCCTCGCTGACTTCTAAGCCACTGGTTGTTTTATAGTTAGTGACTGAGGAGCCTTTTCTTCTTTCTTGGTCGGCTTATACAGCTGACACGTTTGCGTGACTGCTACAAACAGCAAACTTTTACGTACTTTTACCAATCCTGAACTCTCCCCTCTACACTATCAGTTTTGGCCTGTGCTGGTCTGCAGCCCACATGACCCCTCATCTTTCGCAGCCTCCCACTCCATCACGCATTTTATAAACCGGTCTACTTGGAACATATCACAGCACCATGCAGCGGTGCTAAACATCATAGCAACCGTGTTGGCGCCATCTATGCGTGTGATTCTTTATTACCACCACATATCTGTGCTTGTGTTCTTTCATGTATCTGTGTGTTCCTTGTTACTGCCACGTGTGTTTAAGTTCTACTCAGTTATGTGTAGGTGTGAAAACCCCAAACCAGCGTTTCCCAAAGTGGGTTCCACGGAACCGTAGGGTTCCACAGACAAATCAATAGGGTTCCACGAACTATACTTTCCAGTTTTAAGCAAAAACTGCTGATATGTCCTTTTAAGTCTTTGGGTGCGTGGAAGCTGCTATATCGTTTGATCTAGCTTTTCTTTTTGCACGTTTTGCTCATTGGTGATGCGCAGTGTCGTCACAATACTTATGTTAATCAGGTTTTTCCCTATATGCACGAACGAAGACCAAGAATCGCGCGAGATTGGACGCTACATCAGATATAAGAATTTAACTATAAGCTATTAAGCTGAACTTTTCAGAATTGTTGTAGTCTATGAAACAAATAGGGGAAGGTGGGTACAGTCGACCCTTTTTTGCATTTTCTCCCACTGCTACTTTATTTCAAGTCCAAACAAGCTCAAAATTTGTCACACAATAAAGCAACTCTATATACACAATATCATACCAAAACATGAAAACAACGCTCTTCGGAAAAAATTTTACAATCAATTTAAAAAGGGTACTTTTTCTGTCGAGTGTGCCCCAGACATGGGGCACACTTGACATGAGCATGGGGTACACCTGACCAGCCAATAAAATGTTGTGTTGCCTGCATTGCATAATGTTCACGTGATACCCCATGTAAAATATGTACTTGCTGACTGCCTCTCCACTTTTTTCACATTCTAATTGCCCACTATCACTGCATGGCAAAACAAATTTGTATTATTACCAACATTAAATGAAGCCAATGCAGTATGCTGAAATTCATGCTTTACCATTCAAATATAATGTGCCTCTAAGCACATAATAAACCTAGAAATGCTCATAGATTAGAATTATTCTGTACTGTATTCCAATATAACTCCTAAACCTTTACCTTATTTAGACTGACCTAGTGGCAATGTGTTGGGTGTGCCCCATTTTTTTCTGTCAGATGTGCCCCATGCATATCTAAAAAATAAAATGAAGTACCAACTCAATGGAAAAAGAATTTAAAATCGGGCATTATCAAGTAATGTTGCACCGCCCTGACTGCAACGTCACAAAAACTCAGAACAGAAGATGTTGATTAACTTGGGCAAAACCCAAATCAAAATGCGATTTTATAAATTACTTTTGGGTAGCAAAAACGCAACTTGCTATGTAACTCGTAACAACGGCTGCCTATCAAGGAAAAACTCACTTTAGTACTACGGCTGGTATGAGAATAAATCACCATGGAAATTTTAAAGTTAAAAGGTTTCAACTTTTTGTATAATTCAAAAAAGACGACTGTGCCCCTAGTCCTACTGTGCCCCACCTTCCCCTACATTGCTATCATTAACTCGTGCTTGTTGTTGAATTGTTTATGCTTTATGATTACTTTTATTGTGCATAGATTTGTTTACAGTCCGAAACCTTCATAACAGCAATTTGGGTGAAAAAAGCGGTTATGCTTACTTGCAAGTTCTAGCAGGGGTTATTTGTCCACTTAAAATAACCTTGCAGTGTTCCGCGGACAAAAAGTTTGGGAAGCACTGTCCTAAACAATATTCAGAACCTTCAGTTAAACCGGTTTCTTCATTGTTTCCATGTTCCACACAAACACATTAGACCTCCCATGTGGCTGGCCTTTACGAAAGTTGGAAAATTGGCTTTTTCTTGGCACCAAAATACGAACTTCTGTAGAGCAAACAATTGCCTTCTTGAAAGCGAAATGGTTGTGGAAACCAGAGATTCATAGATTCATTTCAGCGGGGTTTGTACTTTCTCTGTCTTGCTCAGTTCCTTGCGGAACTGAGCAAACCACGCAAGATACTGGTTGCGGCTCAAGAATCCCGCGCAACTGTGTTGATCATCCAACAGACTGCAACCTTTTTCAAAAATGTAACCCTATTAAATTCCCAATAATTCGGCCATCAACTTTAAACAAAGATAAAAACTTGTGAAACCTGCGAGGGGTGCCCGACGAGACAACCTGTTTAACAGGTTCTTTTTGGTGTCCCAGCTCTTCAACTTTAATTTGCATGCAATTTTCTAATGTTTGCGCCAATTCAACTCAACTCCACACACAAATTCGCAACCGTTACCAGAAACATATTTCACCGCAACACCACCTCTCACAGCTAACTGTTTACCACCATGACACCTGACACCACTGACCGGTCATCACGAGCAATTTTTAGACCTAGTGACAATTTGCCCTTAGCGGTAAGCGCCTTAATATCCAATGAACTACGCCCTTATTTTTCATCAGAAGAAGTTCATACCACAAATAGCTGTTACTATTATTACCAATTGAAATCGTTCTACGAGGTTAAATTAAGAACTCTAGAGGTTTTTGTGTAGTGTCATGCACGGTACCTTTCATAAATATATGGTTTTGACTGTGGTTGAACCGGTCTTGCCTTATGTCAGTGTTCTGAACATAATTTGAGAAATCACAGCCTTAAAGTTTTGAAACGTTTCATATGTGAGTCAATGTAAATTACATGACGTTTGCGATATACAAACAAAATTTAAACGCAGAAACACTTTGCTTTTTTGTCATAAGATTCGAAAGAGAAATAATTTTCCAGATCACAAGCACTTCAAATCTGGGCAATACTTCCACAAGAAAAGTTCAATATACCTGAAGTTCAGCAGTGCTAAAAAGTGGACCATTTCCGATAGGAATCAGGCCAACAACACCCATCGATGAAGGATGTTTGATGTGAAAAGGAAACACCCACCAATGCAGTTTTAGTTTTGACAGTTCACCTACAAAAAAAGAAAGCACCGAATAGTGCATTTGTAAGATAGAAGTCAATCTAGCATGACCATTTCACGTTTTGATCAAAATTGTTGATTTTTGGGCAAAGATTCTGCAATCCAGACAAAAACGAATTTGGTTACGCAAAACATTACCCTAACCATAGACTTTGCTTCGTCTGCGATGAAAATGCATGAATCAGGCCTGAAAATACGTGTCGAAAAGAGATGTTACTGCGAAATTGGCGTTAGGCACGCAACAAAAGGAGCCATTTCTGAGTGCATAATTTCACTGGAAAATATTAGGCGGATGACACCCAGTAAGTTAATAACAGGTCTAAAATATCAATGCTCACCCTTGAGCCCTGTGAAATACACAAGTGCTAAATGTAGCGTGTTAACTTTATGTTTCTCATATCGATGGTCTTCAACTTGTTTTGTTATGAGAAATTAATAAATTTATTTATCTTTATCTTCGGATTGTTGCGTAAATTTCATAGAGTTGCTTGAATTACAAACAAAATCTGTGAGTCTGAAAGTAGACCAAAGAATGTTTCTCTCCCTATACGAGCTCTGCCAAACACGCAAGTATTCAAAGAAGAAAATTTGACATTTGTGGTGGAACCGTATAGAATAGGTCTGTGTTGGGTTGCAAAGGTTTTTCAACAATGATTAAACTGCTTCCATCTTTATGTTCAACTTCTGTTGCGCAAATTAAAAAAAAGAACAAAAAATCAAAATGTTTTTGTCAGTATGTGGTGCACGCATCATAACAAATGATAATTCGTGCTACTCTATTGTATTGTTTGTTTGTTCCGGCGAAGTAGCAGCCTAGGCTACTTTTATGTTGGAGGTATGCTGCTTTGTACTTGGTGGCATGTGTTTGTGGGCTGATAGCCTCGCGGGCACCCGCAGACGGGGGCAAAACGGGAATTTGCCTTCCTCCTGGAAATGAAGACTAAGAACCAAACATTTCTAGAAAACCTGAAATTGGCAGCTAAATTCCGATTAATTCACAATTGTTGCAATGACAGTTTATTTGCCGGTATGACACTGACACTGCACAAGAGCCAGGTTCACTGTTCTGGTGTCATGCAATGATGAGATTGCAGTTCACTCAGGGTAGCTCCTTTGCCTGCAAACGCAGATGGCGAAATTTGCTAGCGGCTTGTTCTACTGTTGATATTTATTGCATAACAATAACGCAGTAATAAATCTTCAAACTTTCACTTCAATTTACGGTAGTAAGGATTTTTCCTCATGTGATCAGGGCTCCCATTGCGGGATTTTACCATCCAGATCTGCTTTGTTTAGTCGACCGGGATGCCTGGGTTTAATTATGAAAAATCGCGGTAAATCTACGTTTTGTGAAGTGATAAATTCATCAGCAACTTCAATGTGTTTAGTGTGAGTTGCGAGGGTGGAGGTTTGTAGACGTTGATGATCTTTTATCCTGCGACGTCAACGCACAAGAACTCAGTCACTGATTGGAGACTGGTCGACCAGTGACCATTCCAACCGCTCGTGAACAAACGTGGCAGGGCCGTGCTTCCTGCTCAGGATTGACCCAGCTAGTGAGAAGTTGGGAATCACTAGCTTGTCTGCAGTTGTGCAGTGGGTCTCCTGTAGGACGATGATGAATGCCTTGTTCTTATAGGCTTGCTGCTCGATAATGCTGATCTTGTTTGCGGTGAGCCCCTAGGCGTTCAGCTGCAGAATGCTGGGTCTTTGGTCATCCTCGGCAGTAGGGCCACTACTGCGCCTAGCGAAAGGCGTTCCCAGTCCACGCCAAACGCATCCAGCACGGGTAGCAGTTGCTGCTGTCGTGGCGACAGGTTTGGTAAGCATTGAAGGTAGAGCAAGGAATAATGAAAGGTAACTGAAGTAATGCCTGACACAAACGTGCATTGTTTCTCGTTCAGAAAATTTCTGGATTGCACAAGAAGTTACTCATGACATTGTACATTATTATGTCAATAAACGTTCTTCATACCTTCCAAAAATGAGCTCTTTGGGTCAAAATTTTACATAGGTTTACGATTCTTTATCCTACTGTATTAATTGCCGCAACTATACCGATATTACCAATATGTGATTATGAGCGAAAAAAGCTGCAGCAAATTAACAGGGAAAAACAATTTGCGAACTTCACTATTGGTTTTATCTGTTTACAGACTTGCAAGACACTGTTTCGCCTTTTACACGAAGTGCCTTGTGGCCATCTATCGCGTCATTATTCTTCAGTGTTCCCACGAAGAGCAGAAGCACTCGATTCAACGTCAACTACGAGTATTAAAATTGAAGAAACTAAGAGTCACATTAACTCGCGATATTTAACTCTAACTCGCATTTCCTGCCAAAAATTTTACTCAATTCATTATCACGCAATTCAGTCTCATACATCATCTGTACATAACCCATCACCAACAAGTCAAATTCTAAGAACTCGTCTTACACACAGTCAAAACGTTTTAGAGCTTTTCGTGCGATACTAAAAAGCACGACGGTAAATTACGCGCAGTGCATTTGTGGTAGCGGGAGTTATTTTCAGGTTGCTTCACACAGAAGCGGGTTGTGAAAAACTCAGACAACGCTACTTCAAGCAGCAGTTTATCGGATTGTGGCGGTGCTCGCCCCCTGAATGTTCTAGACGGGCTTCTGGGGGTGCCAACGTTATGCCATTAAATAAAATGCTTGTTATATTTAATTCAGCCTGTTTGGTCACGGTGCGAAATGAATTTTTCTTGAGGGGTTGCAGTCTGACTAAAAAGGCTAATTGAGAACCACCAGACCGTAGAATCCCAAGCCAGGGTCGCAGTGGCTTTCGCTTAGGGACGCAAGATCTTTCAAGGGTCGCGAAGTGTTCGTCTTTGCCATCAGCGTAACTTTCTTCTTTCATTAAATTTTCTAAAGCGGTCCGAACCGCAGTCTTCTTCCTGTAATCTAGACAGATTATGTCGTCATAATCTGCTTCACGAAAGTACATTGCTCCTGCTGTAGAGCCTGGTTGTAGTGGTTGAGGACAGGGGTGCCAATTTGGCTTATTTGAAGCCAGATTTTGAATTTCTGGCTTTTTTTGAACACCTTTGGCTTTTTTTGAGAATCAAAAAAAGCCAGACAAAATCTGGCTTTTTTCAGTCGGAAAGACTTGGCTCCGGAAAAACATTGTCTCAGCTGCACATTCATCACAAATATTTTCTGAAAAGAGTCTATAACCATGCAGGGTGCTCAGAATAATGAAAAAAGTTTACTGTTGCCCCAAAAATGACCAATTTTATTGATAAGAAACAAATGTACGACAGCGTAATTACAGGGAAAGAAAATGCTTCCCAAGAGTGGAATTACATTCTATTGATATTTCTGACGAGTTTTATTGTCTATTTTGTGTTTGGTTATGCATGTTTTATGTGTATATGCCTTAAAACTACCATCTGGCTTTTTTCTGGCTCTTTTTAGGACAAGGTCTGGCGTTTTTTGATGAAAACAGGTTGGCAACCCTAGTTGGGGATAGGGATCCTCTGTCGCCTTACGTGGCTCACTTGTTAGCGTAGTTCAGTGCAGCAGCAGAGTGCAAGGGCGTACGCAAGGGGGGGGGGGGGGGTGGG
>JGI24158J21664_10004315_pt1 | contig 18269 bp, 14 predicted proteins | sample Ectturendosymbi3_FD_21664 | JGI IMG/M metagenome (IMG submission 21664)
ATATTTGTGCCCAAATGAAGACAGAGTAGCGTTTTCTATTGTACTGTGATGGTGGGCCACAACGTTCTGCTGAAAGCGACAAGTGGGCCCCGATAAACAAGGTTGGGAACCACTGGCCGAAACCTCAAACCCTAACCTACACCTAACACCTAATCCTTAAACTGCATTAGGTGTTAGGTTTAGGCTAGGGTTTAAGGTTTAGGTTCAGTATGTTAACCCCCAGTTCCCAAACTGGGGTACATGTACCCCTAGGCTAGTAGGGGTGGATTTGCCTATCTGAAGGGGTACATTTCAGGCTAAAAATAGAAGGGAAAAATATGTTTACATATTATTCATTCCGAAATATTTATACATACATCAGTGAATATTATTTTCAAAATCATTAGGCTATATATTTCTTGGTGAATACATTCATGGTATTTTCCACAGCCTTTTTGTCATAAGAAATTTTAAGGGTACATGCTCATCTATCGGAATGCTGAAGGGGTACATGGCCAGAGAAAGCTTGATAACACCTGTCCTAAACCTACACTCAGTCCCGTCGCCACCGGGAAGCTTTGGTGGGATTAGTCCCCCAAACAAAGCTCCAAGCTCCTCCCAAATTGTAACATAAAGCACCAGGAATCAGTGGAGTTTTTGTCTATTTTTGGAATGTCAAGCCACCACGCACAAACGCAAAACCCCTGCAGAAATGCAAATCCCCCTATTGAAAACTTTCTGGCGACGGTTCTGCCTACACCTCGGCGACAGCGACAGACTATAAATGAAAGTGTTTGTTGCTTTGATTAATTCATATCATGGTTCACTGGTTTGCGTGGAAACAAGTGAAACAGAACATCAGCAGTGCGGTAGAATGGAGAAAAGAGCAAAACATTTCCTTGTTAGATTTTGAAACTTTGCAAGCACAAAAATTTTCACCTGATTCCAGATCCTGGAAATTTTGAGTTGGTGCATGCAGGATTAGAGAAAATCGCATAACGAAGATTTGATCAGGCGTGGTGTATAAACTTCAAGAAAGTAGAATCGAAACCCAGCGATTTTCATGACTCCAGATGTTTGAGGGTGGTAGCAAGATCCTCAGTCTTGAAGGGGTCACATATATATCTCTCTCAGATGTTCGGACCTTCCAAAAAGTCGGACACCTCCTTGTTGATGAGCCTGATGGACTCGAGGTCCACCGTTTTTGTGCCTCGTTCTTCACGAGTTGTGAGACGACGGAGTTTGCTGATACGGGGCACAGGCGAGAGGAGTGCCAAGACAAACCAGTAAATTTATCCATGGTGCTCCACGCCATGCGGCTGAAGTTCGAGATGTCGATGGAATTGACAGATTGTCCCATCGCTCCTGCCTCCTCTGGTCGAACCGCGGAAGTAGGGATGAAGCGGCTCTGTCAGAGTCAATCCCCACTGGGGCTCGGAGGAAGGAGCGATGAAGATCTCGCCCCCATTGTCTCAACGTGGCACATAGTTCTTGTGACGGCCATGCGGGATGCATTATTTAGCCACAAATAGAAGACTCTGGCATAGTTGCTGGTATGACATCTCCAGGTTTGTTGTGTTCGTAACTGGCAATCTCTCAATGGATTCTCCTGTAAGTAAGCAAAAGCTCTTCCAATGAACCTTGCGAAATTTCCAACCCTTCACTGGTTCGCTGTAGGCAGAACTTTGAGACTCGGTGGCATTATGATAGAGGTAGGTGTTGTTACCGCGGGAACTTTCCTAGAACACGTCTGTCAAGCAGTGAGTTGTTCTAGACGACACTCACGAGGGCCAGGTCCGGCTTGGTGCCAATATTCCATCGGTGAGAGAAGAAACTGGCTACTCCCTTAGGGTTGAGCATCAGGTCGCAAGGTTATTGGCTGCTGCTCAGGAGTCCAGGCTCTCACCGTCATGAGATGTTGTGCTGCAACCCCAGTTGAAATACTGGCAGTGAAGTCGCCAACATACCGATTGGCGTGTTGGAACGTCGTGATGGCTGTAAGTGTGAGTCTCGAGGGTGGAGGTTTGCAGACGTTAATGATTTTATATCCTGTGACGTCTGCTTACAACTACTCAGACTCCGATTGCTCTGGTGACTCATCGACAAGTCTCCATTCCAACCGCTCGTAAACAAACGTGGTAAGGCCATGCTTCATGCTCAGGACTGGTTCAGTTGTGAGATGTTGGGAATCAGTAGCTTCTCTGTATTTGTGCAGTGAGTCTCCTGCAGGACGACGACGAGTGCCTTGTTCTTTTAGGCTAGCTTCTCGATGTCGCTAATCTTGCTTACGGTGAGTCCCTCTGTGTTCAGCTGTAGGATGCTGGGTCTTGGGTCATTCTCAGCAGCAGGAACGCTGACGTGTTTTGAAAAGTGCGTTTTCATTGCCAGCCCGTGCCGAACAAATCCAGTACGGATAGAAGAGACTGGTCTCATAGCGACAAGTTTGGTAAGCATTTCAAAAATTTCGTTAGCGGGAAGGGCCACGTGAAGGCATCTGTCACCCTCCCCATTTGAAGAATTGCTAGGAAGCTGCCCGTTTCTAGGGAGGGGTAAGGATGGGTATTGGTCGACTGTCATTCTCCCCATCTCAAAAAGCATTTCAAAAATGCCTGTGATCCTTTGCTTACCTCTTAACACAGGTAAACAATTGGGGAGTATGACAGTTGAAATGGGGAGGATGACTTTTTAAAACGGGGAGGATCTTATTCTGCTGTACGGGCATCATCTTGTTTTCTTATGCGTGCGATTAGTATGTCTATGCGTATTGGTGCAGTTGTGAAATTCATCCACTTGAATACAGATTTTGTTGGCAATAATAAGAGTTTTCCTTTTCAAAACCCATTAAGTCCCGCGCCTGCCAAAATTTTGGCGCGAGTTTGCAACGCTGTAACTCGCCACCCGATTGAGCTAGAGAGCTATCTCAACCATCCTCGGGTTCAGCAAGTCTTCTGCTTGAAATCGAAAAAAACGGTTTTCGTTTTCGGTTTGGGGTTCGCTGAGGGGACCGGTGCAAGTGGGGGTGTTTTTGCTTTTTTTGGCCACCTTTACCTGGCCCTGGACCCCAACCCATTCGGCCATTATTTTGGCTGAAGATTTATTTTGGAAACTAGGCCAAAAGCCGCATCCTTAGAGCCTTTGAATGACTTTCTAGCATATCGGGAGCGAAAATTATGGCTCATAAACCAAAAATTGACCAAAATTTTGCTCCCTCAAAAGCCACTCTGGGGGGAATTTCACCACAGGCAATAACTCACCGTCAGATTGAGCTAGAGAGCTGTTCAAACCCTCTAAAGACTCGTGAAGGTATGTAGTTTGCAAAAAAATCGTTTCAGTTTAGGTTGTCTGGTTTCTTTAATGCTTATTTGATGATAGGATGTTCATGTTATTTTTTGCTGACGTCAGCATTTTTACCCGACCTGCCTTTAAGACCCGCAGGAGCGATTTAAATGACATACATTTTTTTGAGTTTAGTTGTTTTTTGGTTACATTTCGCGACTTTGAAGGGTCCGAATGGGTTTTTAGCGTTCCTTAATTTGTCTGTTGTTACCAATCTGCATTGTGCAGACTGTGTGTGTTTGTACTCTACGGATTTAGCGGGGTTTTTGCTAAAGGAAATGTTCGGTACCCGGTATGGACCTGTAGGGTCCCGATTTCTCTGATTCTAGGTACCCTATTTTCAATTCTAGGGACCGAAATCGGGTCCCTAAAACCCCTTAACAAAACCCTGGACTTAGTGCTTGTTACAAAACCTTAAAGTTAAACAAATACACCAAGAGATACATTTGTTTTACAACTTATTTGAAATGCTTAGGGCGTGAGCCAAATAAAAATTACTTCAGGGGGAGCGTGATGGAGAAAAGGTTAAGAACCACTGCCTTAGAGTAACAATGTTAAGACGCAAAGACTTTCCTTGAACTACATACTCGAAACCTTTATTCGATAATAGTGAACCTTAGGCCATGTCCGTTTTCACAAATCACCAAACCGACGTCAGCGCATAGAATTCCAAAGACAGTGGAAGTTAATTTGACTTTCTGATAAAATGTTCTCCACACCGGTTCTCAGCAAACAAAAATTGTCGCATGATGTAGTGCGACGCATGCAACAAAAATGCGGTGCAACTCTCAAATGTCAAAATGCTCACTGTATTGCAAAATTCCAATAGCAGCTGTGCTCAGAGCCATTATTAATCCAGAAATGATGTAAGTTTCTTTTCTTCCTCGCTTTTGGACGCCACAATAGTAAACCAAAGCTGAGAAAATGTCGGTCAGGCTGGACAAAAAGATGTTAAGAAATCGGTTTCCTGCCAAGGTGTTGCTGCCGAGGGATGTCATGTAGTACGAAAATGTTACTCCAATCCTGTTCAAAAATTCGAAGTTATATTAGGCAAGAAATGAAATCCCAAAGAAGTGCAACAAAACCGAGAAAAAAATGCTCAGTATGCAAGTTACCAGGCTGAAGAGAGTGCAATAACCCTGACAACAAGAACAGGTTTCTGCGCAAGCTTCTTAACAGTTTCCAACACTCCAAGTATCTCTAAGGTTTCACTTGTCAAGGTTTCTTTTGTTTCAAATGAATTGTGAGGGTTTTGGTTGAGACTGGCAATTTTGTTTTCAATCCTTGCGGCTTCTTTAGACTTTCCGGAGGCTCGAAGCCATTTCGGCGATTCGTCAATCAGCCTGCAAATATTTCACTTTTGATTAAAAATGCTCTTGTTGAATTACTACAAGAAAGAGTTTGCTCTATTATCCATAGCATTGCCCATTTGAAAATTAGGTAGGAATGTTCATTAAGTAAAGAAAAGAATTATTTGCTGATTTTCAACAAAACCTTCGATTTTTCGTTGTTGGTCGTGGCTTCAGCAGTTTTAATAGACATAAGATGATATGCTGTGTTGCGTGATCCCCCAGGAAAATGTTATTAAAAGGCATCATCTAATTTTATCAGTTTTATGGCATGTTCATAAAAGCTAATAAAGGTTTCTAGAACAAGAATAATTTTCCAGTTTCGCATTCGTAATTTCACGATATGTGTTTCTGCTATATATTTTGACACATATTGTAATAGAAAAGTCCGAACTCACCAAATATAAGGTATATAGAAAATTCCAATCACGTTTATAGCTCTTTCAAACCAACGCCAGTCACGGAAGAAAAATGCTATAGGAGCCAGTAAAGAATATCCAATGGAGTAACCCATTGTTAAAGCAAAGTATGCAAAGGGTCGGTACTTTGGTCGAATCATTTCAGAACCTGAACGAAAAACATTTGTGTTGTTATTAAATCAATGACCACCGCTTGGTTTTTACTTTTGTCATGCAACTGGCAAATGACGTCTACACGAAAGTTGAGTCTTTTTGTATTATTCACTTCTGCTCAAAATCATACCATTTTGCTATATGGCATGAGCATGTTGCATACAACAAAATAGTGTGTCATTTTCGCCATTATCGTTTTTCCAGGCTGGCGCTTTGTGGACTGCTTTGTGTAGCTTCACGAGTGTTCGAACCTTGAAAAAGCTCATGCAACCGTTTGCTGAACGCACTGGATATGTTAAATCGTTGCTTTTAAAATAATTCAGCTTGCTGCTTTGTTTTGAGACGTTTACGTGAAAGTGCTGTTGGTGATTGTGGTGAAGGTTTGAACCTCCCAGAACCTGGGTTATGATAATATTTTTGGAGAGGAATATTTCTTTTTTTGTTTGAGATTATCCAACTATCGCGATAAGCAGCCCTGAAAGACATGTTTGGTGCGTTTGGCGATAATCCACTCAAACCTGAGATACCATTTGCAGTGTACGAAACGTCAATCAACCGCTCACCAATTACAGATGCCACCATGAAGTTGATGAGTGAACCTGAGCCGTTCAAGAAATATAAAGCTGCATAAACTGTGAAGCTCTGGGCAAAGCTTATACAGAAACCAACGATGAACTGCCAGTAGGTGAAGAATAGAAAAGTAGGTTTTCTTCCAAATCTGAACACAAAGTTTAGACGTTATAGATACTGTACAGTAACTAATTCACCACAAAACTGTTTTCGTCAAAACGAACAAAGCAGTGGTGTAATTGCATTGGATTACTGCATTTTTCATTTCACAAAACCAGTTAGTTTTGTATGCTTTTTAGTGGCCAGTTAAATATAGTTGAAAATATTTAATTAAAGTTTTGTTCAGATCTTCAATAAGTTCTAAACTTTCTGATTTTTATTATTTTGATATGTTTTAAAATCTGCTTACACCCATCGCATTGCGCATGCTTATCAAAGGCCTCTTCTTGTGCGTGATTTAAGGTGTGTTCGCATTATTGAACTGCTTGCACAATGCAAAGAAACTTTTCAAGTTTAACCTGGTTTGTCAAACCGGTAGGAAAATTAATTTGTCTTTCCTTGTTAACACTGTTTTGCACATACCTGTCGGTAATGTAGCCAGCCAGAGCGCAACCGATCATCATACCGTAGAAGTGGAGAGAAATCGCGAATGGTTTTTTCCATGACTGATCACACACAATGTTGAACTGAAAAAACAAAAATATACTCATTTACTCTACTGGACTTTGATATTTTCATTTGTACGTTTTGATGTGATTCTAAGTATGAAGCCAAGGGTTTCACTGGATATTTTCTTTGATGCACTGAAGCTTATCAACGACTGTAATTTATATTTGGATTTTTAACAATGAACATGACAACATTGATATCAATTTTTGAAAATGTTTTTGTAAAAGAAAAACGGAGTTGTGTCTTGAAAATAAGGTCTTAGCAGCGCCAAAGTGCTGTTTACTTTCCATGAAATCCATCAATTTTGATTCTTTGCATTAAATTACTTTGCAACGCACTTTACCGCAATGGAAATTCTTCACTTTTGACTCAGTTTTGACAAAAGAAACGATTTTATTTTCAACCCAAAAGGCTTCAGTTTTGAGCAGAACCTGATGAATAATATTTTACATTTCTGAAAGATGGACCTTCCCCTGCAAGATTAGAACGACCTGTTGCAAGTTAAGCGAAACGACGCATTGCCTATTTGAAGAAAACCAAAGACCGCTCTACGTTTGTAATTTTAGGTCTTTTTCAAGTTCCATAAAAATATCCATCAGACGTTGTTTTAAATATGCAGCTCCAGCAAGTATTGAGTTTGACATCACCAATTCTGTGCTTATCGTTGAAGGTAAGGTTGACTCAAATCTCACTTCAGTTACAGCTGAACGTTCAACACCGTTGTAAATCCAGGAATTGCACTGTATCATTGTTGACTTGTTGTATGTTGAATCATTGAAAACCACTTCACCTAAAAAGCACAATTTTTGCGGATCAAAGGAAACCATCAACATATAGGTTTGAAAGTAGTTACGACGTTAACAACAGCGAGGCAAGCGCAAGCAGTACTGTAAATCATAATCATCAAGGTTTTCAATAATTGATTCTACATGGGGGAAAGACCTGGTACAGTCCCGTTTATTTCGAAGGATGATCATCAAAAACGTAGGATCGTTTCCGACAGATGTTTGCAAATGATGAACGAAGAGGTATCCCTTGTTCCTTAATATTGTTAAATCTTAGTTTGTAAGAAAGTTTGGACTGCATCTTTATCTTGAGGATGATGTATGGCCACTGCGAACAACCCGAAATTCCACCTAATGCTACAATGATGTCGATCTCCACGCTGCAGACCAGGCATGTGTAAACTACACCCGTGAATTAAGCTCTTAATCCGGTCCGTTGAACTTGTTTTATTTACAACGATCAAACCGTTTGATTTTTCGTATTCCTTGCTGTGTCCGTATTTCCCCAGCACAAACTCAATCCAGACCAATTGACGTTTGTTGATCTGCGCTGCATTGCTCTTCTCTAACTTTGATCCACCTCGTATGTACTAAGTTGGTGTTACAGTTCTTACAAGGTCACTGATTGCTTTACTTACTTGTACTGAGTTGAGATAGATTAAATGAAACATTTCGATTGTATCGTCGGCATTGACTTCTTGACATTTTTCCTTCTGAATCCATTTCATAAGGAATGAAGATGTCATTTAAGTGGTTAGTTGCATTCTCTGTGAGATTACTTGCTCCGAACTGACGAATAAACAACGTGGTTTTTAGTATTATCGTTTGTAACCTGCATACGGTTTATTTTGTAAATATATCGAATGAAACAACCCTCAACGATATACGGGTACAAAGTGTGAGTTCAAACGTCTCCTGAAGACGCAATTTCAGACGCCGAAGCTCTGTTGCTCCTATGTTACAAATCTGATTGAATGTGAGCTATGAATGCGATTTTCCACCAAGCTTTATTTTTTCTCAGTTCAATGAGATCTTGGGAGAATTTTGTAAAATTCTGTGCAGTTTCATTCGGTGTTTACTAAACAGAAAGGACGGAGTGGAAATTACTTTCTGTTGCAACCATTATACAAAACTTAATGCAGATTTTTTTGCATCATTACAGTATTTTAATAGTTTTGCCTGACCCAAAATTCCTTTTGCATTTCTACTAACGTCTATGAACGCTGCTTAGTGCTTGAATTATTCTCGCATTTCTTGCCTAAGTGATTCCAGAATATGTGCAAAAATGCATGTACTTCAAGAACATACAGATTAGAACGTGAAAATTAAATTCTGGTTTGGGATTCATTTGTTAAAAAGAATAAACTACAACATGAGCTAGGGTTTAGGTTTCTGCAAAGATTTCATGTAATTTATAAAATTTTTTCTTTGCTCTATTTGCAGCCCTGAAAATGATATATAACTTCGTTTCATCAACATGTGAAATATCAAGATAGAAAGCGTATGACAAATACTATAACGATAAACATTAAAAAAGCAGAATAGACTGTCGTGAAAATAGACCGGTTACGAAAATGACCGCTGGCAACCGCGATCTATATGAAAATCTTGATTTTATAAATTTATCTGGGCTTTCTACGCGGTAGCTCTCAACCTTTTCGGTCAGGTGACAAACGTCTAAGAAACATCTTTCCGAAAAATATTTTACAAAATTAGCTTGATGGTATGAGAAATTCCAGGGTCGACGTCACGCGATTTGCAGTAACGTGTTAGGTGTCAAATTATGCTCTATTTTTGTGTCAGTTGTGGTGTCTGTGTACTCACCAACACTTCTCAGACCCAAATAAGTACACGGGCTTGAGGTTGTGAATGACTGATCTACAGTTTTGAAACAGCAAGAGAATGCCGAGCAGATAAAGAAACAAATAACGCAATTTGACAATGATAAGCCTACCTGGAGGGTCGTCAGTAGGTGAAACNTCTTTCATTCACTTATGTTATTCTGTCAGTGGAAATGACTGACATAATCAGGTTTGTCCAAATCAAACAGTGGAAATATGAGCAACATTAATTATGACCCCAAAGGTGAATCTTCGAGTCAATGTAAGTGTTGCCTGATCAGTGAGCATGTCAAGCTGTGTAATTGGTAAATTTGGTTTTTGTTATGTTTTATTGATTTTTTAAGTTCTTCTTCATTCGTTGCAGTGCTTATATTGCTTGTTTATCTCGTTATAAAGGTCCTTATGAGACGAGTCAACTGTACATAAAACGCAGAAAATACTCTCAGAGACAAAGGTCTCCCGGCTACTTGAAGTACGAGCAACTCACTGTATACTGAGTAGTACTGAGTGATGAGCAGTACATTTCAAAAAGTTCTATTGATGAGTTTCCGCAGTGCGACTTCCCTGCAAAATTCGTTCATTTTGCGTTACTGGTCTGCACTGCTATCATGGCACTTAAGACGCTAAAATGTGTGCTGTCGTCTGGAATGATCAAAACCGTCGAGTTGCCAGTGTCGATTGTTTGCTTTTAATTTTTTGTAGATCGCAAGTAAACGCAAAAAGCAAAACAAACCAAACTTTTTTTCGTTAAGCGAAGCTATGATTTCAACATAACTGCTTATGGCTTTCAATGTGATATTCCTAGTGCGCTCGACTGGGATCAGTCAGTGGAATTTACAGTTATCTGTTTTAACTACCAGCAATTTTAGGAGATGAAATTTTCAAAAATTTCAGTTGGATCATGAGTTTCTCAGTCGTTGCACATCACAAGTTGTCATACCTTTGTTTTGAACTCATCCATAACATCTGTCAAGGCACAGTGATGTTGAGGGGTATATTGCGTCACCAAAGTTTGCATCGTAGTAAATGAGTTTGGCAACGAAGAAAGGAAAAGAAGAATGCACAAGCGCTTCTCGTAGTAACTGAAGCCATCTTGCTTTTGTCCATGCTCCATTTAATTAAACTCCTTATAAGGCAGCAACATCCACTTCTCTAGGCTATGTCAGTGTTTTGCTTTCAGCTAATCAACAGAAGAGCATGAATTGCTGTGGATGTCAAGGTATACGAATGTGCTAATAAAAAAAGCATAACGTTTTCTCGCAGGTANTTCAGATTGCATAATTTATTTTAAAGAAAGGGCGTCGTTTCAATCAAACTTCTCTGGATTTTTAGCTTTGAGTAGAAATATAGCAGTTTTTACGCTAAGATCACTTTCACCAACACTAGCTTTGCGCATACAAGTGCTGGAAAAACAAATTTTTCCAATTGCATTGCTTAGCAAACCAATCGTTGTTTAAGTGTTGAAGACCCTTGTGGTTGGTGCCTGAACATTTGGACAAAATGGTATTGAATAAAAATTATAATGTTGGATGAGCAACTCCATAGATTTTGTTGTTCAAGTCCGAGGACCTGGTGTGTATTTACAGATATTGCCAGACGTACCCAAACAACTGAAAAAATGCTTTGATTGCACTTTACTATTCTTGAGCATGCATCAGAAAATTTTTTCTTTGCTGCAGTAAATTAAGCTAAAGAACATCATAGGGCCACCAGTGCAGGGTCAAATGGCCTTGCAAATTTTTATCGCTTATCACAACATTTTGATTTGATCAAACCATAGAATAAGACCAATCAGGTTGCAAACGATTCCACAAACCACGATTCGAATGTGCACCAAACGAAAATTATTTTGCAAAGATGACGTAATGTCTGCAATCCGATGGCTTTTTCTCTTCTTTGCGTACCGGGGGCACCTAGGTTCGCGGCCAACTTTACCAATACAGAACATTAATCAAGCGCACAGTCTACTGTCATAAAGATTCCATTGCCCTTAGCAAAGTCAAGGCCCTTCGAAAAACATATTTATGTGAAAGCGCTGTTACGATTTGCATTACTCGACAAGCAGATGACTGACAAGCACCAGTATATACATTATATAATATGATCATTCGTTATAATTGTAGGAAAGAAATGATCGCATGCACAATAAATGCCACAAGCATTGAAAACGAATAAAGAACTAAAAAAGCAATAAGAAACAAAAAATATTTGTACAAAACAGTGGCCATAGGCATGATCCTGCATTTATTGCTTTCCAGCCATTTACGGGTGGAACATTATTCAAAGTATACTGGCTGGTTTTGGAAAGTTGTCGGTTTTTGTACTTCGTCAGAAAAAAGTGTTGACCTGAAGACGTAAGGGCGAGTAACATCTTCCACATGTCTAGTTTTCGAAGAGTTGATGACTAAAAATCAATATTGTAGGCGTACTAAAGTTTGTTCGTGATGCGAAATCTCAATTTCAAATCTTCTAACTTGAACGGAAGGCGTGCGGTGTCTCTGTCCAGTAATTGTCATAAAAATCGGTATTAGCACCTATTATCTCGTAGTTTAGCTGTATTCCAAAACTACTGATTAATTTCAGAATTTCTCTGCACAAATCTATTTGTTGTGCAATGCATTAACTGTGGTGTACTAGTGTTCCACTGCGCATCAGCTCTATTCCCAAACAATTGCTGGGTGCTGTAGGTAGTTGCAGGTCGTTTTCAAAGGTGTGAAAACTGCTATCTACCAGATTTTCCAAAATACATGACAAGGCGGACCGGATAAGCAAGTATCTTCTGTATAGTGCATTCTGTGTAAATATATACCGTTCTGTGTAGTTGATTCCAACGTTTTTTTGTTACGACCGTTATGGGGAAAATGCATTTTGGAATAAATCATGTCTTTTTCTGTTTGAACGAATTCAGCGTGGTGTACTTTCTGCCCAATCTTTGGTCAAATCTGTTGTGGGTGTTTTTGCATCTAGACCGTCAGTTGTTCGTACTTCTAGGTCGAGGTGATGTGCTTTTTGCTCATGACATCTCGAGAGTGCACAACCCTTAGTGCAAGAGAATAACTTATGCAAGAGAATAACCCAGTGGCTTATCATCCGCTAAATACCTCTTTTAATTTATGCTGTCATCATGGGATAATCAGTTGCTGCTGCTGATGTTGTTACTGCTGATGTTGCTGCTGCTTTTCTGTGTTTTTGTTTAGGTGCTACGTTGTTTATTTGTTTCCTTGTGGGGCTTGATTCACTGACCTTGTGGTCCCTCTCGCCCAAAAACAATAAAACTAACTTGACTGATGAAGATGCTAGAGGTTGTTCGCAGAATTATTCTGACAATAATCGTTGAAAATTACAGTCAGTCGGTTGATTTGATCACCGCAGTGCCAAAAGATCTTTTTCTATGACTACTGCGTGCACTCCACATATTTTCACAGCAACTGCAAATCGTTTCTTAGTTTTCTTCGTTTTTTTCACGTAATAGAAATTTCAACTAATCTTCTTTCCTTTCTGTAAGCTGCTTGTGAAAAGTAACCGGAATACCTGAAGGTCTAATTGCACATCAAGGGAAAGCGTTCGTCCTTTTCCTAAGTTTTTTTGTTCACTGTTCGCAAGTTGAACCTGTTCGGTTTACATGTCCAAGCTGATGTAGTGATTTGACGAACGTTTCTTCTTGCACGAATCTACATCCGGTGGACTGTCATCGTTTTCGAGTAAAGGCGATTTATTCACTGAAGGCAAAACAGGAAAATTTACAGGGAAAGGAATTCGTGACCAGCAGAAGGTTTTTGTCAACTTTCCTAAACACTCAAAAAGGAAAGTTGTGCCACTGATACTTTCAGGAAAATCTTTCAGGTACAATTAGTCTTCTGTTGAAATGGTCTGTGGTGGGAAATCCCCTTATGTTGTGACTTGCGACATACCTGCTTATGCTAGATTCCAACGCCCAAGTTCATCCCACGCAACTGACTGGTCCTCGCCAGTGCACAGATGTACGGGTGCAGTGAGTCCAGAAAAACTATCGCTGACAGAACTAATCATCTGTGTGCCAGGGGTGCACAATCTTGTCGCTATTGCAGGCCGTATTACGTTTGTTTTTATGAATTACGGCCGGCAGTGTTTTAAAGATAGCTTTATTTCTTTGCATTGCTTCTGTTCTGCTCCCACACGCTGAGCCTAGTCTGCTTCCATACGTCTGTTTGGCCGTCTTTATGCTAAATATCTTCATACAGTAGACAAAGAGTTTTTTTATTGCACGGCCGCAATAATTTATATCAACATTACATGCGCGCGACTGCGTATATTTTCACTAACGGCCGGAGGTTGCGCACCCCTCCCTGCTTACGCAAAATCACTTGTTCGTTTTACGAAGCATTCTGCATCGCCTTTGACAGCTGCTGATGGGTTTGCGTTGTGATGTTTGCGGTTCATAAAGAGCGAACTTTTTTTGCCAAGAGCTGAGCTTCCGCCAGTTCCTCACTTTTGCTTCATGCCATAGTGTCACGTAAATCACGAAAAAATTTGCTTCAGAAATAGACGTTTATTAATACTACATTGGTAAGCAGGGCACGGAATTGCTGCAGATTCATACTGCGAACAATGTAACCACAAATATTGAAAACATTACCCCATCCAACGTTTCAGCTTAGTTTTAGGCCATCAGTAGAAAAACATTATCTAGTACAATATTAATATTAATAGAAGTTCTGCAATCTCTATCTCTTTTCAACTCTTTTCACTTAAGCTTACGTATCTTTACGGTTTCCAAGTCACTTTGCACACTTAAGTTTATTGAATTCTAACAATAAAGAAATTTCTACCTACTAAGGCCACCAACCGTATAAGATATCAATGTTCAACTATTTCGAAGAAAGCAACAATTACAGGCTCTAGCTTTGCAGCCGCCTGTTTGAGGAATCTCCTGCCTGGTTCTGCTCCCATCTCGTTGTTCTGCTCCCATATTGTTGCTAGATTTTTAAACGTTTTGTATGTGATGCACACGGATTTCAAAAGCACAAATTCAGTACGAACAGAGACCTGCATTTTTTAACGTTCTAAAATGTGAACAGAAAGACAACGTTTTTGATGAGGATTTCGAAACTATGATTGCTAATCTCTGTTGAACAGATGACAGTAACTTTTCTTGCGTTTGTTGCAGGCCCAATGTCTTGCATTTGTGGACAAAAAAGGATGTAAATGTTAGTTATCATGAAATATTTTCTGAAGGTGAACGACACAACGGCTAAAACACTTGGCTAGGTGAAACATGGCCAGGTGAATTAAATTGGTTAGGTGAAAAATGGTTAGATGAATTTAATCCACTTCATATTAAGATCATAACATCGACATTCAACACATACATTCAAATAACGCAAGAGTATCAGGAATTTAACCAAACCGTTTTTTCCAGGGAATGCGGCTTCATGACCTAACACATAGGGCTCACGGCAAACATTGACCTGCAAAGCCTATATTCTATTAGCCATTCAACTCTTGTTGTAGAGTAGATTAGGGACAATGGCCTTAAGCAGAATGCATCCCCACTGCATTTAATTTGGTCTGGGATTTGATTTAACTCGCCTGTTTACTGATATATTCTACATTTCTGTCTTGTGAACGAAAACACAAGCGCTTCTTCGAACAACCAATCATTACTATCGCTTTCATCTGTCAAACATTTCCTGTCGTGCTCTGTGGGAAAAGTCTGCTTGTGTTGACGCACTGAAGTGCGTCCTTGAGGATGCATTACGTTTTTTTTCGGCACGAGATCTGCACAGGCAGCAACTGTTTCCTAACTATAGGTTGACGTGCTGATAGAACTTTGGAGTTTTAACGTATCCCGAAATCGTGTGCAATAAATCGGTAGAGTGAAAAGATTAATGTCAAACAAAAGTACGCCTCTAAGCCTGCTTTTACCTTTACAATACGGGAGCGTATTTCCTGCTTTTCAGAGAACGGCATTTTTCTGTTTGTCAACTTTCCAGTTTGAAATTCTGCCTTGAGTTCCTCAGTATATGAAAGAGAAGCAAAACTTGTTTCTCTGCTTGTTGCTAGTGTATTTCTGAATTTGAATGCAATAATCGTTGTTCAGTGTTTAACAGTAGCGGCTGAGATTGACATCAGTTCATTTCTTTTTTGAATTCAGGAAATCAACTTGCGAAAAAAAGAATTCCGGTTGGGTAGAAAAGATTATGTGCTTCAGGCTGTTGATGAGCCATCACGGCATAACTGCATAACCATAAAAATAGTTACTGCCATCGGTGTGTAAGTGTTGTGATGTTGCTGAAGGTGAATTATCGGATCGTGTGGTTGACACTAAAAGAACCTACAGTTTGCTCATTTGCAAATCAAAGTTTTGGAAACAACTGCCTCAACTATTCAGATCCATTTACAAGAAACAGAAGTTACTCATCAGCAACAGCATACGCTCCATGAAGTTTCTATGGTATTCCATGTACAGGAAGCATAAAGGCACAAGCACTTTCACTGAAAAGCTCAAAGCCGAACACGCTACAACGGGTGCATCGACCAGAATTCCTATCGACTACAATCTTTGTATATTTATAGGTTTCATTCAACTTTACGATCGGCTAATTATCCGCTTTTGAGTATGGGACGAAGAAACAAAACACTCGGACTTTGAATAGCCTCCACCTAAGTGCAAATCAAATAGTAAATTATTGGCTGATATTGGGAGAAGGTGGGAATTCAGAATACATCTGGAAATCATGAAGATGATGAAAGGCAATTTATTTTCAGCAATTTCTACTAAACGTGCAGGACTTTTCAGTGACTCCATCGACAATGCTCATACTGGTTACTTTCAACTCACTGCTTTATCACAGACTTATGCAGTGACAACGTACACTTGCAAAGTTTTGCTTCACGGTCTTTACCTGTCTCAACTCAGCATCTTTCTGCAAAAGATATAAAAGGAAACTGAACAATCTCCATAACCCTCAAGATTCGACAATTATGTCTCTACGTTTACACCACTCCAGAGATACACGAACAGCGACTCGGATTATTTAAGGAAATCATCCTGTAACATCTGCAACATGACCCTGATACGGCGCCATTATTCAACAGAAAAAAAACCTCCGTCAACACACCTTTAACAAGGAAGTATCGCCTCATTTATGACCTTTGAACTGGAAATTCAGTCGGCTTGAGTTTCCTACTTCCCATTATATTTAACAGGAAAGGGGTTTATGTATGGAATAAAATGATTTTGATATTTGTTGATATTTTTCTTGGAAGATATTGAATCGAAACCTGTGACTCTGACGGGTTCATTACAAATATATTACAAAGAAAATATACATTACCACCAGTGCATTCCTCAAGATTAGGCCAGTAGTCGGAAAACGTTTTCTCTGAGATTTTTTTTCGTGCAAGGTCTACATTTTTAAAATAAATGTTTTCGAGAAATTCATCCCCTGAACAAGTCCGTAACAACTAGGTTTGTGGACAACCCTGTCGTAATCGGTTTCAGTGTCAACCTATAATTCCCTTAGCATACCTTGGAATTAATTATGCAAATTTCCAACGGTTACAGTGCTGTTTCGAAGCTAGAACCAACAATACTTTGCCTTTCCTCCATCAAATATCTGGGCAATCGTTACGACGACACTGGCACTGGGACAGAGATTCGTCGTGTTAACGGCCAAGGCCATAACTGCTTTGTCATTACCAGCCATTGTACAATCATGGTATTGATTTATCGGGGATATTAGTTATCTCAGAGCTCATCTCGTCCTCGGGCGAACTTTTAGCGCGACAGTGTTTCCTGTTTATGAAATGATGGGAAGGTACCTGATCCACTCTTCTACGCGTAGCCCCCATGCGCCTTTGTCTTGCAGACGTGTTAATACATCTCAAGCAGCGTTTAATGCATTTTGTGAAAAACTGGACCTGACCGTCGGCTCGAAATCCACAGCGACAAAACCACAGCAGCCCTAGGTGGAGTACCGGCTCGACCTTCCTCACAGGGAGATATAGTGCCATGTTTCTTTCACAACAAATGTCTAAGATATAACAGCTGAGCTGGGACAGTTACTCGAGGCAGTTATGCGCAGTCTTCAGTGTAATTACATATTTTCGCTTCGCATTGCCTGTCGTGAGGTAACCCTTGCAAAGACCACAGAGATTTGTTGAAAGCATGCAGCAACCACTAACAACAACCTGACTCGGTTACCTCCGACGAAATATGACCGCGTTGGTCATGTATAATTTTCTTCAGAGGTAATGAATTGTACGCACATCCCAGTACCACACAACGCGGTAGCAAACCGCCTGCGGCGTATACGCTACCTTGATAATTATTAAACAATTTTTGTCGTGTTGTGTTGCATGAGATTTTGCAAAGGATTCTTGTTAGATTTTTGACGCTGATTCCAAATCTGATGTCGGTTTTCGTCTACAATTCAGTGGTTCCCAAACTATGCGCCGCGGCACACTGCTGCGCCGCCCGATGTCATTAGGTGTGCCGCAAAAAATATTGAAATTAAAACCAATCAAGTAGAATTTCTAAAATTCCACGCTGCCTACTTCTGTCAGCACAGCACACTATCGATACTGGTGGTAGTGATTCGATACGCGGCACAGTGCTACGACAATCGGGCCATAGCATATGTTGCCACTTAGCGGATATAAAACGTAATTACAACTACCTTAGATTTAATACGTTTGTGAGAGCAGTATCTTATTGAAGCATACGGAGAATTCATATGGAAGACATGAAAAAGCTTTTTCAAACAAACAAAAAACATTGTTTGGCATTTTTTTAAATCTCCGACCCATTTACTGCTGTCGGCTTGGAATTATAGAACTTTTTCTCAAGACAAAAGCCCTCTGTTTTGTACTACGGTCCCATTCTAGAAGTTACAAGCGGCTTTGCCACCTAAGTGACGTCACAAGGCAAAAGACGTAACATTTTTTTGGGCAAGACATCGAAAACTACGGCACATTGTACAGTGTCTTAAGCAGTGTAGACTGTGCTGTTTCCGGGAAATAAACATAAAAGTCTATGCAAATCTGGTTAGCTATTTAACTTTCCTTTATGTAAGATGTACTGTACAGTGTGTGTTGTTATTTGCAGATTATTGGTATTCTTCATGCTTGTATGCACGTAATAAGTGCATATCAGTGCAGCCATCAAGCACATGTATCTCACTGACA